>Ga0116169_1000158_pt1 | contig 77760 bp, 83 predicted proteins | sample AD_UKC130_MetaG_FD_89796 | JGI IMG/M metagenome (GOLD analysis project Ga0116169, IMG submission 89796) | Active sludge microbial communities of municipal wastewater-treating anaerobic digesters from Canada - AD_UKC130_MetaG | ecosystem: Engineered > Bioreactor > Anaerobic > Digestate | place...
ACGACGCCAAGTGGAAGGCAGCAGAAGATCGTCGTCAGGATTGCCCAAACTAGGTAGTTCTCCGGCGGCTTCTGGCCGTACGGCAAATTCGCTGGCGGTGGTGGTGGTGCGTTGTAAGTCATTTACTTCCCCTCGTAGGTAATGGCGACCCCGACCCTAGCAGGAATTAGCCGACTTGGATTGAAGCGAGAACGTCGTCGAGATCATCGGGTTTCACGAGGACATCTCGGGCTTTGGAGCCTTCACTCGGTCCAACGATCCCGCGACTTTCCAGAATGTCCATCAACCGGCCGGCCTTGGCGAAGCCGACTCGAAGCTTTCGTTGAAGCATCGACGTGGACCCGAACTGCGTGTTCACGACAAGCTCGACTGCCTGGAGAACGAGGTCCATGTCGCCGCCAATATCGTCGTCAAGTTCACGCTTGGCCGTCTGCGCGACCGCCACATCCTCGCGGTATATCGGCTGCAGTTGGGTCTTGCAGTGCTGAACGATTGAGGCGATTTCTGCCTCGGTGATCCAAGCGCCCTGCATGCGCATTGCCTTGTTCGCGCCCATCGGCAGGAACAGTCCGTCGCCTTGACCGACGAGCTTCTCAGCACCCGGTTGGTCCAAGATGACTCGGCTGTCGGCCAATGAACTGGTCGCGAACGCCAGCCGGCTTGGCACGTTTGCCTTGATCAGACCCGTGACCACGTCGACGCTCGGTCGCTGCGTCGCCAGGATCAGGTGGATGCCGGCGGCGCGGGCGAGCTGAGTGATTCGCACGATCGAGTCCTCGACGTCTCGCGGCGCAACCATCATCAAGTCCGCCAACTCGTCAACGACCACCAACAGGTACGGGTAGCGGGTAATGACCCGTTCGCTGCCCGGCGGCGCCTGCACCTTTCCTTCCGAGACTGCCTTGTTGAAGTCGTCGATATGGCGGTAGCCGAAGTTCGCGAGGTCGTCGTAGCGCATGTCCATCTCGCGCACGACCCACTGCAGCGCCTCGGCCGCTTTCTTCGGGTTCGTGATGATCGGAGTGATTAGGTGCGGGATGCCCTCGTAGGCGGTGAGTTCGACTCGTTTGGGATCGACCAGGATCATCCGAACCTCGTCTGGGGTCGAGCGCATCAGGATCGAGGAGATCATCGAGTTCACGAAACTGGACTTACCTGAACCGGTCGCGCCGGCGACCAAGAGGTGCGGCATTTTCGCCAGGTTCGCGACAACGAACCCGCCTTCAACGTCTTTGCCCAGCCCGATAACCATCGGGTGATGATCGCTCCTAGCCTTGTTCGAGCGAAGCACATCGCCGAGCGAAACCATCTCTTTATCGACGTTCGGGATCTCGACGCCGATTGCGCTCTTACCCGGAATCGGCGACAAGATTCGCACTTCGTTCGAGGCGACCGCGTAGGCAATGTTCTTACCAAGAGCGGTGACCTTCTCGACCTTGACCGCCGGGCCGAGTTCAACCTCATAACGGGTGACTGTCGGGCCACGGGTGTAACCGGTAACCGTGGCATCGATCTGGAACTGCTCCAGTACCTCAGTCAGTCGAGCGACAACTTCGTCCGAGGCCGCGGAACGGGCCTTGGGCGGAGTGCCCTCCTTGAGTGCGCTGGGCTCTGGCAGCGTGTAGACGACGTCGCCTGACAATGCCAACTGCTCAGCGCGAACCGGAATAGGTTCGATTGGCCGGTCCGAGACCGGTTCGCTCGGTTCGTTTTCAACCTCGGTGACTGCGGCCGTTGACAAAACGACTTGGCGATCTTCGTCGGGTCCGTCAACCAGCGGATTCTCGAACGGCTCATCGGCCGGCAGCGTGCGAGGGTGACGTTTTTTAGCTGGTTCGGCGGCGGCTTCGTCATCGACGCCGGCCTTCGAATTCTTGCCAAACACTTCACGCACGCGCTCTGGCACCGCGTGTAATGGCGTTCCCGTAACCACGAGCACGCCGAACAGCACCACCAAAATCAGAATTGGGGCCACCACCCAAGCGGTCTTCAGCAGGTCAACCAAGATCGCCGAAAAGAGGAAACCAACAGCTCCCCCGGCTTCTGACATGCCGCCTTCACTTGGCCGAGGGGTCCCGTTCGCGAGGTGCACTAGCCCCAAAATCCCGCCGACGATCGCGGACCAGCCGATGATTTGGCGACCGGCCGGACCATTTCGATCAGGATGGCGCAGAGTTCGCCAAGCAAGTACACAGAACAAGATCGGCACGGCCCAAGCCAGCAGACCCACCGTGCCGGTGGTCATCTGGCGAATTCCGTCACCGACAACGCCGTCGATTTGCCACCAAACGGCTGCAGCGCAAATCAAGGCAAGACAAACCAGACCAAGACCGACGCCGTCGCGGCGTTGCTCAGCGTCAAGCTCCTTGGCGCCGTGGCCAATACTGCGAGCGATCGCGCCAACTAGGTGCGCCAGCCAGAGCCAAACGGCTTTGCAAGCTCGACCAACACTCGAAAGAGCGGTCGCAAATGGGCCAGGTCCGGTAGCTGCAGGCGCGGGTTTGCGCGCCGGTTGCTTCTTCGCTGCAGGCTTCTTTCGGGCCTGGCTGCCGGACGGCCGCTTGCGCGGCGGGGAAGTCGTTCGGGTCGCCATATCAGTAAGGCTAAACCAGAACCTGAGACTTTAGGCGAAACCCACGCCGATTCGCTCAACCCGAGGCAAGATCCAATTCGCTCGGGCGCTTGCGACCAATAGCGCGACTGAGCACCAAGTCCACCAGTTGCGGGTCAGCGACCCCCGCGCCCAAAAGTGGCGCGGTAACCACGTCAGCGCCAAGACGCCCCATGGCCGCCGATGCCTCACCAGAGGTCAGTGCGTACTTCGAGACCACAACTCGCCTCTTGTAAGCCTTAGCAATATCGATGGCCTCATCAACCGGTGTGCCCACCCCATCGAGGACGCCTACGTGGACTCTTCCGCCCCAAACTGCACTAAGTAGTCTGGCGGCCCTGCTGAGGTCTGCCAAGGCCTTGGGCCCGTCTGCCTGTGGCGCCACCATCACAATTGAGTCCGTCGGAAGAGCGCCTGCCTCAAAAAGTCGTTGGGCACCAATCTCGGCTAGAGCCCAATCTGGGCCGATCGGCTCGGCAACACGAACAAGGTCGCCGTCGACGGCAACCGCATCAAGCACCTCCATGGTCGCCAAATCGTGCGAGAGCATCAGCGGTACGACAATCCGACAGTGGTCGGTTTCGGTCAACACGTCGGCCAGCACTGGCTGCTGGACGTCGACGAAGGCGTCAACGACGTCGAATTCGTCGGCTTCGGTTCGAACCGAGTTGACCAAGGAAGCCACCGCTGAGCGGCCCGAATGCGAACCGGTGCCGTGGGCACACAAGATAATCCGCGTTCTCATCGCAGCCGTCCCCTCAGTCGAGTGATGCCATCAGCATCGACAGCCTCGATTTCGGCGAGGTTACGCCAACTGAGAACCCCGGTTACAAAGTTCCTACGGTGCGCTCAGGCCTCTAAGACAATCGGGATGATCATCGGGCGGCGCCGCAGTCGCCGGCCGGCGAACGAACCGACCACCCGGCGCATCACCTGTTGCAGCGCAGCCGTGTCGTGGGCGCCGTCGCTTAGTGCTTCTTCAAGAGCCGAAACGACCTTCGGGTGAATCTCATCGAATACCGAGTCGTCTTCGGCCAGACCGCGGGCATGGATCTCCGGCCCGCTAACGATCTTGCCGTGCACCGAATCGATCACCGCGATGACCGAGATGAAGCCTTCGGCAGCAAGAGTGCGCCGGTCCTTCAACTCGGTATCGGTCAGGTCCCCTACCGAGGAACCGTCGACGTAGATGTAACCGGTGTCAAAGGCACCGGCAATTGACGCGTGCCCGTCGATCAAGTCGATGACGTAACCGTCTTCGGCGAGAATCACATTTGGCACACCGGTCTGGCGAGCCAAATTTGCGTTCGCGTGCAAGTGTCGGATCTCGCCGTGAACTGGCAGCACATTCGTCGGCTGGACGATGTTGTAGCAATACAGCAACTCCCCCGCCGAGGCATGGCCAGAGACGTGCACCAGGGCGTTGCCCTTGTGGACGACGTTTGCGCCGAGTTTGGTCAGGCCGTCGATCACCCGGTAAACCGCGTTCTCGTTTCCGGGGATCAGCGATGACGCGAGCAAGACAGTGTCGCCAGGTTCAAGCCGGACCTTGTCGTGAGTCCGGTTTGCGATCCGCGAAAGCGCGGCCATCGGCTCGCCTTGCGAACCGGTAGACATCAGCACCATTTTCTCCGGTGGAGCCGCATCTATCTTGTCGACAACTACCCCGTCGGGAACGTTCAGGTAGCCGAGTTCGCGAGCAATCTGCATATTTCGAACCATCGACCGGCCGACATAGGCCACCTTGCGGCCATGCTTGTGTGCCGCGTCGAGCACCTGCTGGACTCGATGAATATGCGAGGCGAACGACGCCACGATGATTCGCTGCTTGCTGCGGGCAAACACCGCATCAATCGCCGGGGTGATCCGACGTTCAGCTGTAGTGAAGCCGGGAACGTCGGAGTTGGTCGAGTCGGTCAAGAACAGGTCGACGCCGGCCTCACCGAGGCGGGCAAATGCTCTCAGGTCGGTGATGCGCCCATCGAGCGGCAACTGATCCATTTTGAAGTCGCCAGTGTGCAGCGCAACACCGGCCGGGGTCTTGATTGCCACCGCGAGCGCGTCTGGAATCGAGTGATTGACCGCAACGAACTCACAGACAAATGGGCCGAAAGTCTCGATATCGCCCTCGGCCACAACGTGAACTGGCGTGTCCTTTAGCCGGTGTTCTTTCAGCTTGGGTGCCACCAACGCCAAGGTAAGTCGCGAACCGATCAAAGGAATGTTCCCACGCTCGCGAAGCAGGTAGGGCACACCGCCAATGTGGTCCTCGTGTCCGTGCGTGAGCACGATGCCGACGACGTCGTCTAGCCGGTCGCGGATAGGTGAAAAGTCCGGCAAAATCAGGTCGACGCCCGGGTGGTGTTCTTCGGGAAAGAGCACCCCGCAGTCGACGATCAACAGCTTGCCGTCGTATTCGAAGACCGTCATGTTGCGGCCGATTTCACCGAGTCCGCCGAGTGGAATTACTCGCATTGCCCCGGCCGCGAGCGGCCCCGGGGTCGAAAGTTCAGTGTGCATGTGGCTCATCGGCCAACCCCCGCCTCAGTAAGCGCCTCTCGGATCACTTGAGTCTGTTCAGGCGTTGCCGGCGTCAACGGCAGGCGCACCCCGTCGTGTTCGAGTACTCCCAGCGCCACTAGGGCCGCCTTCGATGCGATTGCGCCTTGGGTCTGACCCATTACCGCGGCCGCCAGCGACAGCATCGAATCATCAATCCTGCGGGCCGTGGCCAAGTCGCCGGCATCAACTGCTTCGACCATCGCCTTGAGTCGATCACTAGCGACGTGGCCAAGCACGCTGACCACTCCGGCCGCGCCCAAGGCAAGCCACGGCAGGTTGATCACATCGTCGCCGCTGTACAGCGCAAACCGCGTGTTGGCTCTGAGCCTCGCGCCGCGGGCCAGATCTCCGGTTGCGTCCTTGATCGCCAAAATGGTGGGCCGCGACTCAAGTTCAGCGTAGGTGGCTTCGGCGATCTCAATGCCGGTACGGCCAGGAATGTCGTAAAGCATCACCGGCGTGTTGTCGGCTGCGGCAATCACCGCGTCGATGTTTGCGATGATTCCCGATTGCGGGGGCTTGTTGTAGTACGGCGTCACCAGCAAAAGCCCGTGGGCACCGATTCGGACGGCCTGTTTGGTTAGTTCGACGGTGTGCCGAGTGTCGTTGGTGCCGATTCCGGCGATGATCGTCGCCCGATCCCCGACTGCTTCTAGGACCGTGGCCAACAGCCGTCCGTCTTCTTCGCCGGTCGTGGTAGGAGACTCGCCAGTGGTGCCGCTAACGACGAGGCCGTCGCTGCCTGAATCGACTAGGTACTTCGCCACCTTCGCGGCCGCTGCAAGATCAATCTCTCCGGTTGGAGTGAACGGGGTGACCATCGCAGTAATCACTCGGCCAAATGGTGCGGCCGCTGATGCCAGTGGGGAACTCATGCTTTGAGGTTACCGTTAGCGCTTCACTTGGCTGGGGCAGGATGAGCAGGTGACGAATCACTTCCTCGACGACACCACCGCCACCAAAGCCGCAAACGGCGAACTGACTCTGCCGGTCACCGACCGCTGGAACACCCCATTGGGAAAGCCAAACGGCGGCTGGGTACTCGCGTCGATGCTACGAACGGCGATGACCGAACTAGACCTTGGCCGACCGGCGAGTGCGGCGATCAACTACTTCGCTTCGCCAGAGCCAGGCACCACCGCCACGCTAAGAGTCACACCGGTGAAGCTGGGCCGGCGAGTGCAAACCGTGGACGTGGAGTTGACCTGCACTGACAAGCCGCTGGCCAAGTTGACTGCAAGTTTCGTCGGCGAACATCACGGGCTATCCAGCGAGTTAGGCCAGGCGCCGCAACTTCCCGACCCGACCTCACTGCCGGACCCCCGCACCATGGGCCTGCCGACCGACGGCCTCTTTGGCCGAGTCGAATACCGGATGGCCGAAGTACCCGGCTGGGCCGTAGGCGAGCCGTCGGGAGATCCGACCAGCATTCTTTGGCAACGGCTCGACGACGACGCGGTCATCGACTGGCCCGCGCTTGGACTCCTCTGCGACTCCGCTCCCCCACCGATCATGGAACTTGGCGACCTGACCTCGATGACCGTTCAATTGACGGTGCACTTCCACCGGCTACCCGAACCCCGGACTTGGGTGGCGTCGAAGTTCACGACCCGACACGTCACAGACGGTTTCCACGAAGAAGACGGCGAACTCTGGGATTCGAACGGCAACCTGTTGGCCCAGTCGCGTCAGCTGGCGATCCTGCTTTAGCCCAGTACTTCGGTCTGAGTAGACCGCGATCGTTGATACGTGACGATCTCGTAGTCGGGGGTTCCGGCAAAGGAATCTCGGTCAGTCTCGAGCCACCGTTCCGAGTCGACCGGCTCGAAGAACGCGTCACCTTCTGGGCTCAACGGCACCTGAGTGATGACCATTTCATCAACGAGATCACGCTCAAGTGCCTCGGCGTAAACGCGCGCGCCGCCGACGAGGAACACCTGCTCGTCTATCGCCGCCGCCATCTTCAGCGCATTGGGCAGGTCGTGCGCCACCAACACCGCGTCGTCGCCGCTGTCAAAGCTCTCATTCGAGGTCAGCACGATCGAAGTTCGCCCCGGCAGTGGCTTGCCGATCGACTCGAAAGTGGCCCGGCCCATCACGATCGGGTGGCCCCAAGTGAGTTCCTTGAATTGGCGCATATCGCCGGTGCGTGGCCATGGCATCTGGCCGTCGCGGCCGATGACTCCATTCGCACCCACCGCGACCACAAGCGTTACTGACATCTTGAACTCAAATCGCGATCGGCGCTTTGATCCCCGGGTGCGACTGGTAGTTCTCCACCGTGATCGAGTCGAGGTCGAAATCGTCAATATCAGTAATTTTCGGATCGAGTCGCAAAGTTGGCAGCTCGAGCGGCTCACGACTCAACTGTTCACGCGCCTGCTCGAGGTGATTGACGTAAAGGTGGCAATCGCCGCCAGTCCAAACGAAGTCGCCCGGTTCCAAGTCGGTCACCTGGGCCACCATCTGAGTGAGCAACGCGTAGGAAGCAATGTTGAACGGAACGCCAAGGAAGACATCGGCCGAACGTTGGTAAAGCTGGCAACTTAGCCGGCCGTCGGCAACATAAAACTGGAAGAACGCATGGCATGGCGCCAGCGCCATCTTGTCCAGGTCGGCCACGTTCCACGCGCTGACGATGTGTCGGCGCGAGTTCGGGTCCGTCTTGATCGCCTCGATGACGGCCTTGAGTTGGTCGATATGTTCGCCGTTCGGCGCCGGCCAAGATCGCCACTGGTAGCCGTAAATCGGCCCCAAGTCGCCGGCGTCATCGGCCCACTCGTCCCAGATGGTCACTCCGTTCTCACGCAGGTAGCCGGTGTTGGTGTCGCCAGCGATGAACCAAAGCAGTTCGGCAATCACGCTCTTGAGGTGAACCTTTTTGGTCGTCACCACCGGGAATCCCTCGGCCAGGTCGAACCGCATCTGGTGACCGAAAACGCTCAGCGTCCCGGTGCCGGTCCGATCGCCTTTAGAAATGCCTTCGTCCAAGATGCGCTGGAGCAGGTCAAGGTAGGGACGCATGCCCTGCACATTAGCAACGTACGTCCGTCAACTCGCAGCAACCGCACCGTTCGTGCGTGCGATACTGACCCTTGTGACCGCGACCTGCAATGTGGCCTTTCTAACCGTTGGAGTTGACCTACGGTGAGCGCCGACGTTTCCGCTCGACTGGCCTGGCCAAACGATGCCCCCGCGATTGCTCAGATCCAGCGCCAACACTGGCTCGCTTCCTTTGGCGAGACGATTGCTGAAGCCGATCTGGCTGCAACAGATGAATCGGCAATGGCCGAACGCTGGGCTCAACTCATCAGCGCGCCACCAGATGCTCGGATCCGCACTCTCGTCGCGCTCGAACGCGCAAACATCCGAGGCTTTGCCCTCGTTCACCCCTGTCATGACCCAGACGCCGACCAGATCGTTGACGGCGAGATCGGCGAATTCGCCATCTCAACTGAACACCAACGAAACGGTCACGGTGCTCGGCTCCTGCAAGCCTGCGCCGACACCCTCAGCGCCGACGGTTTCAAACGCGGCGTCTGGTGGGTTTCGCCCAGCAACGACACCCTGCGCGCCTACTTGTTGGCCGCCGGTTGGGACGCCGACGGTGCGCACCGAGAGTTCGAAGGCGCAACCGGACCGGTGAAGCAGATCCGACTGCACACCTCGTTCGAATAGGCCACCGGTTCGCGTGAGTGAATCAACCGATCGTCAGGTGAAGGCCGACTCCCTTGGAGTTGGTCTCGGCGTTGGCCTGTACGGGATTTCCTTTGGCGCCCTCGCCACTACCGGCGGGTTGTCAGTTGCCCAAGCGTGCGCGCTGAGCCTGCTTGCCTTCACCGGCGCCTCCCAATTCGCCTTCTTGGGCGTCATCGTGGCCGGCGGCACCGCCACGGCAGGAGCGCTTACTGCGGTTCTACTCGGGGCACGAAACACGTTCTATGCCATCTCGCTGGCACCGATCCTGCGCGTACGAGGACTGCGCCGATTCACCACCGCACATTTGGTGATCGACGAGTCAACAGCAATGGCATTGACCCGCCCCACCGTCCACCAAAGCAAACTCGGTTTCTACTGGACTGGGTTGTCGATCTTCATCATCTGGAACCTGATGACGTTCGTTGGCGCGGTCGCCGGAAACGCGATCGGCGATCCGAAGGCAATAGGCCTCGATGCGGCGGTGGCTGCCGCGTTCTTAGGCCTGCTTTGGCCCAGACTCGACACGGCCACCACGAGGTGGCTCGTGTTTATCGCCGGTGCGGTCGCCCTCGGATTGGTACCGGTGACCCCGGCGGGCGCCCCCATCATCGTCGGCGGGCTGCTCGCGGTGGCAATCGGCCTAGTGATCGGCAAGTCAGCAGCGCAGGTGGGCGATGAGTGAACTCTGGTGGGGAATCATCGCAGTCTCGTTCGGCTGCTATCTGCTGAAACTAGCCGGCCTTGCGGTGCCCGAACACATTTTGGAACACCCGTTCACGGTTCGGGCGGCGGCACTTATTCCAGTCGGATTGCTGGCCGCACTCGTTGCGGTGCAAACTTTCTCGACCGGGACACAACTTGTACTTGACGCCCGATTGGCCGGACTCGCAATGGCCGCTTTCCTGCTTTGGCGAAACGTATCGTTCCTGCCAATGCTTATCGCGGCCGCCGCAACGACCGCCCTGGTCAGGTTGTTTTGGTGATGGTTGGTTCGGCCAGAAATTGGCTTGCTAGGCCGGGCACTGCCTCATTGGCAACCGCAACGGCAGCCTCAAGCGGAATATCGATTGCGGTAATCGACTGGCTTCCGCCCGCCGTCGTTGCCACCAAATTAGCCAAACCGACTCGACGCTGAAACGGGTTCGAGGTGAAGTTCCAGCCGATGATCTGATCGGTTCGCAAAATCTCGCGATCGCACGACAGGCTCCCGGAACGAAAAACTAGATGGCTTTCAGTCAGCAGGTGCCCCAGCATCCGAACCCGATCCCAAGCCACCACCGCGGCCAAGACCAACAGCACCGGCAGCGCCAACAAGAGCCAAGTTGGTAGATACCCAAGCCACGTCGCCACGCCCGCAGCCACTGCCAACCCCAAGACCGGGATGAGCGCCCGGGTCCAACGCCTAGTGGCTGCCGCCGACCCGTGCTTACGCAACTGTGCGCTCACCGGTGACTGGACACCCAGCACTTCGGCGGCCGCCTTGTCCACGACTCCCCTGCTGGCTGCCGGCAGGAGAACCGAACTGTCATCGCTGAGCAGGTTGATGCCCGTCGAGATCGCCGACAGTCGTGCACCTCCGGCGAGGCGAAGCGGTAACTCTTCACCGATACTCACCCCTGCTACCCGCTCGCGGTCAAGGTGCGTTCGTCTGGTCGTGAACAAGCCACGACTGACCGACCACGCAGCTGGTTCGCGAGTGAGTCGAAAACCCCAGTTCGCTACCAGATAGCCGGCGATCGGGACAACGATCGCCAACACAAAAAACAGAACCACTGAGATGAAGGCGATCAGCCCAATCGCCAACGAGTCGAGCCGGTATTTGGTGAAATCTGCACTCGACCCGAACTCGCTGCCGAGGTAAATCAAGAAGCCGATGAGCGAAAGTGGAGCGACCAAACCAGTTGTGGTCAGTGGTCCATACTTGGCCCACTTTGGGTCCAGTTGAGCAACTATTTCGCCCGTCCTTGGCGCCTGTCCCAGATCCGACCCAGCAGTCTCTTCGATTTCTTGGGCAGAGGGACCGGCAAGAAGTTCACTACGCATTTGCTCGGCTCGCTCTTTGGCTAAACCGTCAAGCACCAGATCGCCGTCGCCTACCGATGAGATCCCGGTACCCATCTTGACAGAGGTCAATCCCAACACTCGATGAAGCGGACTAGCAGTGAAATCGACAGTCCTGATTCGATCCAACGAGGTTGAACGTCGTTGCCGGTTCAACAAACCAGTTTGCAGTTCGAGGCGACCTTCGCTGATCCGAAATCGAGTGGCCCAAAAGCGCAGTAGGCCCCAACCGATCGGAAATACCGCCACCAGCAACTGCCAAGGCAAATCCGAAAAGTCGCTCCTGCCAAACAAGAAAGCGGCAATGATCAGTGGGAAGAAGTCTTTGATCGCCCGAATTGGCTCAACGATGAGCATCCGCCGGTCGAGCCTTTGCCATGGCTGTTCGCCCACCGCCGGTCCACTAACGGGCGGTTCGCTCATCTGCGGTTCGCTCATGTGCCGTCGCCCGATTCCAGATCTGCCTTTACGGTCAGTTCAGAAGCCAAGGCGGCCGCGACATCACGGTCAAGCCCCGAAATCTCGATGTCGGCGACCGAAGATGCAGTCGTGATCGTCACCGAAGCGAGTTTGAACAATCGCGAAATCGCGCCCTCATCAACGTTTACCGTCTGGATTCGCGACAGCGGTGCGATCTGACGGGTGATGCTCCATAGCCCGGCCTGCGTGTAGGCGGCTGTGTCGGTAACTTCCCAACGGTGAACGTGGAACCGGACAAAAGGCGAAACGAACACGGCTATCGCTTGGGCCGCGGCGAGCCCATAAACGATCCACATGCGGTCGCCGAGCCAGTTCCAAAACTCACCGACGATCAGGCCGCCGACAATGATGACCGCCAAATAGACGACTTCGCCGGCCATCCACATCCAGCGCGCTCTCGGACTCACCCGGTGGGCGGGCGGCCGAAGCGCGAGGCCCTCAGCCAAGGCCAAGCACCGGGTCAAGCCCAACTGTTACTCCCGGGTTTGTTGCGATCCAGCGAAGTGACGCAACAACGCCGGGCATGAACGATTCGCGGCTCGACGAGTCGTGGCGAATGCTAAAAATCTCTCCCGGATCGCCTAGAACAACCTCTTGGGAAGCGATGAAGCCCCGCGCGCGAAGAGCGTGAACTGGGATCCCGGCGACCGCTGCGCCGCGAGCCCCCAGCGGATCTGCGACGGTCGCATCCGGCAGAGGCGCACAGCCAGCCTCAGACCTTGCTTGGCTGATCAGTTCGGCGGTTCTGACCGCGGTGCCAGAGGGCGCATCTACCTTGTCTGGGTGATGCATCTCAATCACTTCGACCGACTCAAAGAACGGGGCCGCCACGGCAGCGAACCGCATCATCAAAACCGCGCCGACCGAGAAGTTTGGTACAACCAGAACACCAACGTTTGGGTGCGCTAGGACCTCTTGGCGTAACTGACTTATGGCCGCGTCATCAAAACCAGAGGTTCCGATTACCACGTGGATACCGCGCTCGATACACCACCGAACTTGATCGAGTGCAACGTCTGGGGTGGTGAAAACAAGGGCCGCTTCGGTGTTTGCCGCGACCAACTGGTCCAGTTCGTCGCCAAGATCAATCTGGGCAACCAGTTCAAGTCCGTCGGCGGCCGCGATCGCCGCCGCCGACGTTGAACCCATTCGCCCTTTTGCCCCAAGTACCGCCACACGTGTCATGAAGTCGATGCTATCGGGGCCCCAAACGTGACTGTGCCCCACACCAAACGGTGTGGGGCACAGTCACGTTTCGAACGGATCAGCCTTCGGCGGAGTCTTCAGCAGACTCTTCGGCCTTTTCAATGACCGGGACCAAGGAGATCTTGCCGCGGTCGCCAAGTTCAGCGATCTCGACCTGGATCTTGTCGCCGACCTTGACGACGTCGTCGACGTTGTTGACGCGCTGACCGCCGTTGAGTTCACGAAGCTTGCTGATGTGCAGCAGGCCATCCTTGCCCGGGAGCAAGGAGATGAACGCGCCAAAGTCAACGGTCTTGACGACGGTACCGAGGTAGCGTTCGCCGACCTCAGGCATCGTCGGGTTGGCGATAGCGTTGACGGCCGAACGGGCCGCTTCGGCAGCGTCGCCGCCCTCAGCACCGATGAAGACAGTTCCGTCGTCGTCGATCGAGATCTTCGCGCCGGTGTCGTCCTGGATCTGGTTAATCATCTTGCCCTTGGGGCCAATCAGTTCGCCGATCTTGTCGACCGGGATCTTCACCGTGATAATCCGCGGAGCGTACGGGCTCATTTCGTCGGGCTCGCTGATCGCTTCGGCCATAACGTCCAAGATGGTCTGACGAGCATCGTGGGCCTGGGCCAAGGCGCCGGCCAGCACGTCGGCCGGGATGCCGTCGAGCTTGGTGTCCAACTGCAGTGCGGTCACGAAGTCGCGGGTACCGGCTACCTTGAAGTCCATGTCGCCGAAGGCATCCTCGGCGCCGAGGATGTCGGTCAGCGTCACGTACTGCGTCTGGCCGTCGACCTCGCCAGAGATTAGACCCATGGCGATACCAGCGACCGGCGCGCGCAGCGGCACACCAGCGTTAAGCAGGCCGAGCGTCGAGGCGCAGACCGAACCCATCGAGGTCGAACCGTTGGAGCTGAGCGCCTCAGATACCTGACGGATCGCGTAAGGGAACTCCGCGCGAGTCGGCAACACTGGCAGTAGGGCCCGGCCAGCGAGTGCGCCGTGACCGATTTCGCGGCGCTTGGGCGAACCCACGCGGCCGGTTTCACCGGTGGAGAACGGTGGGAAGTTGTAGTTGTGCATGTAGCGACGGGTCGTCTCGGGCGAAAGCGTGTCGAGCTTCTGCTCCAGGTCGAGCATGTTCAGCGTGGTCACACCCAAGATCTGGGTTTCGCCGCGCTGGAACAGGGCCGAACCGTGGACGCGAGGAATCACGCCAACCTCAGAGGACAGGGCACGAATGTCAGCCAACCCGCGGCCGTCGATCCGGACCTTGTCACGCAGCACCCGCTCACGAACCAGGGCCTTGGTCAACGAACGCAAGGCAGCGCCGAGCTCCTTTTCACGACCGGCAAACTGCTCGCCGATCTGGGCGATAACGTTCGCCTTGATTTCGGACTCACGGTATTCGCGGTCGGCCTTGCTGACGATCGTCAGGGCTTGAGCCAAGTCGTCAGACGCGATCTGCTTGACCGCTTCGTAGGCGTCGTCTTCGTAGTCTAGGAATACCGGGAAGTCCTGGACCGGCTTGGCGGCTGCCGCGGCCAGCTCGGCTTGAGCTTCACAGAGTTGACGGATGAATACCTTGGCGGCGTCGAGACCACCGGCGACGATTGCCTCGGTCGGCGCCTGAACACCGGACTGAACTAGGTCCCACGTCGACTCGGTCGACTCGGCCTCAACCATCATGATGGCCACATCGGTCGAACCGTCGGCCGCAGTCGCGATCCGGCCGGCCACGACCATGTCGAAAACTGCCTCTTCGAGTTGGCTGTGCGTCGGGAACGCGACCCACTGGCCATCGATCAACGCAACGCGAGTCGCGCCGACTGGGCCACTGAACGGCAGGCCCGAGATCTGAGTGGAGGCGGACGCGGCGTTGATCGCCAGCACGTCGTACGGAGTGTCAGGGTTGAGCGCCAAAACCGTGATGACGACCTGGACCTCGTTGCGCAGGCCCTTCTTGAAGGTTGGGCGCAGCGGACGGTCGATCAGCCGGCAGGTGAGGATCGCGTCCTCGCCTGGGCGACCTTCGCGACGGAAGAACGAACCGGGGATGCGGCCGGCGGCGTACATCCGCTCTTCGACGTCAACCGTCAACGGGAAGAAATCAAAATGATCCTTGGGCTGCTTGCTGGCCGTGGTGGCCGACAACAGCATGGTGTCCTCGTCGAGGAAGGCAGATACCGAACCGGCGGCCTGACGGGCCAACTGGCCAGTCTCGAAGCGGATGGTACGGGTGCCGAAGGCGCCGTTGTCGATAACGGTTTCTACGGAAGTGATTTCGGACATGTCTGTCCCTTCTGCGAACGCAGCAGGTGCCGCGACTCGCGGACGGACGAGGTGGTCTTCGATCGAGGCCGCCGGACTGAACCTGACTGGGACTTTCCGGGAGCCACTACCGAGGACCGCGCCTCGACACTTGAATGGATGGATGTTCAGTTGTAAGAACGCCGGCCACCCCAATGGGATGACCGGCGATCAGAAATCAGCGACGCAGGCCGAGGCGCTCAATGAGCGAGCGGTAGCGTTCGATGTCGGTGTTCTGCAGGTAGTTCAGCAAGCGACGACGCTGACCAACCAGCAACAGCAGTCCGCGACGACTGTGGTGATCGTGCTTGTGATCCTTCAGGTGCTCAGTCAGGTGCGAGATGCGACCGGTGAGCAGCGCGATCTGGACCTCCGCGGAGCCGGTGTCGCCTTCGCTGGTCGCGTACTGAGCGATGATCTCTTGCTTGGACAGGTTGGCCACCGTGGGGGCAGCGGTCTTCTTCGACACTTTTCTCCTTGGAGTTTCGTTGCACGGCGCGCCCGGGCCTGTTCACCGGGGCACTCTCAATCCGTGGCCGTTAGACGGCAACTCTCAGGGTACCAGCGAGGTTGTGGCGCAGCCTAATCGCCGTGCCCTTAACCTTTCAAGATCGCTCTGGCTTGCTCGACGTCGCGATCCATCTGCGCCAGCAGGTCCGCTAACGAGTCGAATGCGACCATCTCGCGAAGGTGCTCAACGAACTCGACTCGCAAATGATTGCCGTAAAGGAACAGGTCGTCGCGGTCTAAGACATAGGACTCGACTCGACGGCCCGCAACATTTTCGAAGGTGGGGTTCGTGCCGATGGAGGTGGCCGCCGCGGCGCGCGAGCCGTCCGGCAGGTTCACCCAGGTGGCGTAGACGCCATCTGGCGGAACCGCATACTCGTCATCGACCGGAATGTTCGCCGTCGGGAAGCCGATTTCGCGCCCCCGACGATCGCCTTCGATGACGACGCCTTCAACTTCTGGCGGCCGACCCAAGATCTGCGCGGCTTGGGAGATGTTTCCGGCAGCAATGGCTTCTCTTACTCGAGAAGAGGCGAACGTTTCGCCGTCTCCGGCGAGGGTCAACGCGGTCACTTCGAACCCGGCGGCCTCGCCTGCATTGGTAAGGGTCTCGATCGTGCCGGCCGCGCGATTGCCGTACCTAAAACCTTCGCCAACGACAACTGCTTGGGCCTGGCATTGGTCGAGGATTACTCGTTCCACGAAATCCTGGGGCGACCAAGCCGCCATTTCCATCGTGAAATCTAGGATTCTCACTTCGTCGGCACCTGCTTGATGCAACAGGTCGACCCGACGTGCGAGGGAGGTTAGTTTTTTGGGTGCGGCGTCTGGCCTGAATAGCGACACCGGGTGCGGATCAAAAGTAACCGCTACCGTGGTGCGGTCCGCAGCCAGCTCCTTTGTAGCAGCCAAGAGCGCCTGGTGGCCCCGGTGGACGCCGTCGAAATTCCCGATCGTAACGACCGACGGACCCGCCACAGCCGTCGCCGAAGCACCCGCAACCGACTTCCAAATCGCCACGGCGACACTTTGCCACAGGTTGGCTTTTTGCGTGGACGCGCGTGTCGGATTCCCCTGTTAGCCGGGGAATCCGGCACAACCCAAGGGAAACTTCCCACGATCAGCGACTGGAAACCTTCCACAGTCCCAGATCAACACCCGAGTGTGGAAGCCAAAAGAAAATTCCACAAGGCATCTCCGTGCACTCGAAGTCACCGCTCATGAGTAGAAAGGTGATGCCATGTCTTCGGAGTTCGATCAAATCGCAGCTGCCAGAGGCGGCTATATCCTTCGGCCAGACCTTCTCGACCTCGGATACAACGACCGCCATATTCGCCGGGCGCTAAAGGCCGGCACGATCGTCCGGCTACGCGTCGGGACTTATGCGCCACGGTCGCATACTTCCCTAAACCCCGAAGATAGATACAGATTGCTGTGCTATTCGGTACTCGACAAACTCCCGTCTGGGGTGGTGCTAAGTCACCAATCTGCCGCCGCGATCCACAGCGGAGTTACTTGGGGATTCGACACGACAACCGTGCACGTTACTCGTCTTGATGGCAACGGACAGCGGACTGAATCAGGTGTCATCCACCACTCGGGAACACTGCCGGAATCCGACGTGATGCTAGTTGACGGACGAGCCGTAATGGTCCCTGCCAGAGCCGCCCTCGAAAGCGCTTCAACGGCAGGAACTGAAGCAGGCATGGTGCAGACTTCGCTCGCAATTCGAGGAGGTGTCGAACCGGAAGAACTTCACGAACGACTTGAACGCATGAGGCGGTGGCCTGGATTCAACTCGGTACGTCTGGCAACACTTTGGGCCGTCCCCGAGTGCGAAAGCGTCGGAGAGATCCGTTCAATGCATATGTTCCGACGAACTGCGATACCCATTCCGCAGATGCAGGTTAAGTTCCAGAATCCTCACCGGTCATCAATTGCTAGAGTCGACTTCGATTGGGAGGACTACCACCATTGTGGTGAATTTGATGGCCTGATCAAGTACGGGCGCCTCAACCCCTATTCGACATCCATGATTGGCCAAGTCCTAGTCGAGGAGAAACTTCGTGAAGACTCGATCCGCGAAATCCCACGCGGGATGAGCCGTTGGATCTATCGCGATCTGAGTACACCTGAACTGACAAGCCGACGAATTCGAGCCTCGATGGAGCAGTCACGCAAGCTCTTCGGCAAGCCACCAGTCAGCGTAATCGCATAACGCGCAAGGTTTCCTGTCGCTGATCGGGGGAAACTTCCGCCAGTCTGTGACTGATTCCCCGGCTAACCGGGGAATCAGTCACACCAGCGGGCGCCAGGGGCGGAGCACTCGCTCGTAGATCCGCGAGATCGTGGGGCGTTCGCGCCAGTCTTCGGCGGACAGAGGTTCGGCCCGAGTCGCGTCGCGAGCGAAAATTTGGCTCATTCCGTCCGCTAGGCCCGAGTCGAGGATTTCCAGGTTGATTTCGTAGTTGCCGGTCAAGCTGAGCCGGTCGATGTTTGCCGTGCCGATGGTCGACCATTCGCCATCGATCGTCATTGTCTTGGCGTGAACCATATGGTCGCCGTAGCGCAGAATCTCGACCCCGGCATCGAGCAAACGCCCGAAATAGCTGCGGGCGACGAAGTCGGCAACGACATGGTTTGAAACCCTCGGAATCAGGATGCGAACCTGCACACCCCGCCTACTCGCGTCAACCAAGGCTTCAAGAATATTGCGATCTGGAATGAAATAGGCCTGAGTGATTTCGATTGTCGAAGTCGCGCGGTCGATCGCTTCTAGGTACATCCCGCGAATCGGGTAAATCAGTTGACGCGGCACATTTCGGTGGGCTCGGACGTGGGGGTCCCAACTGGCCTGGCTCAACGGGCGAAGTTGCTCATCAGGGTGCGCATCGTTCCAAAAGTCGATGAACGTGTTCTCGAGGTCCCAAACTGCCGATCCCGTGACCGAAACGTGCGTATCTCGCCACTGGTTCGTGTACAGGCTGCCAACGTTGTAACCGCCGACGAAGCCGATTCGGTCATCGACAACGAGGATCTTTCGATGATCACGGCCCCAAGCGCGAGGACTGAAAAAGGCGAAAGTCCGCGGAAAGACTGGGAATCGGAGTACCCGAATCGGTTCGGGGAACCGGAAGAACGAACGTTTGACAACCATGTTCGCGAATCCGTCATAGATGACGTAAACCGCCACTCCCCTTCCGGCAGCAGCAGTCAAAGCCGCCTTGAAGCGCTGGCCCATTTCGTCGCCTTTTACGATGTACGACTCGAACAGAATGCGTTCGGTAGCCGAATCAATCGCGGCCAACATGTCGTCGAAAAGGGCTTCGCCCGAAACATAAACCTCGGCGCGCGACGAGTTGCCAACAGCAAACTCCTGCGGTTCAACTCGGGGCAATGGGGCCAACCCTCGGGCCCTGATCGATCGACGGACTTTCGTCACCGCCATCAACGAAGCAACCGCTACGACCTGAGTTCCGAACACCACCAGCAGAACCCGACGGAGAAGAGTCTTTGGCGAAACGGAACGGAACTCCATGGACCTAACCCTAGGTGAATACCGCAACTGGACGGGCGCCATCGCCAGCGGCTTCGTAAAGCGCCAAGAATTCACCGTCCGGAGCGAACACCGCTACCGGACCTTCGGCCGAAAGTCGGACATCGATTCGACGGCCAAAACGCACATTCGCTGCCTCGTCCGCAGGAAGTTCAACCGACTCGAAAGAAGCTTTCGCAACTTCACCAATCGGCACGACGCCAAACTGCTTCTCCAACTCCGCCAACGTCTTGGCCAGCGTTAGGCCAAAGCCACCAACACGGGTCCGACGTAGCGCACTCAAATGACCGCCGACGCCTAACGCCTTGCCCAAGTCGCGTGCCAACGCCCGAATATAGGTGCCGCTTGAACACACCACGCGCACGTCAGCCTCGGCCCGCTCCCCCGGTCGAAAAGCCAAAAGTTCAAACTCGGCTACCTCGACCGGCCTGGCAGCCAACTCGAACTCTTCACCGGAACGAACGCGCGCATACGAGCGTTTCCCATCGACCTTGATCGCCGAAACCGACGACGGAACCTGCATGATCTGACCCGTGAGTGGCCTGAGTTCAGCCAAAACTTTCGTCTCAGTCACCGCCGAAGCATCAGTCGTGTCCGTAACTTCGCCCTCGGCGTCGTCAGTGATCGTCGACGCGCCTAGAACAATCGTCGCCAAATACTCTTTGTCAGCACCAGACAAGTACCCCAGTAACCTCGTGGCACGGCCGACGCCGACAACGAGGACGCCGGTAGCCATCGGGTCGAGCGTGCCCGCGTGGCCAACCTTGCGAGTCTGAGCAAGCCTGCGGGTCCGGGCGACCACATCATGTGACGTCCAGCCCGCAGGCTTGTCGATGACGACGACTCCCGCAGGTGGTTCAGTCGTCGGTTTCGTCATCAGCGTCGTGCTGCTTGTACGGGTCTGCTTCGCCGGCGTATTGCGCATCCTTGGCCTGCTCTGCCACCAGCGCATCGGACTGACGGGCCTTAGACAGCAACTCTTCAATCTCGCGGGCCGTCTCAGGGACAGCATCCAAGAAGAACTCCAACGAGGGCGTGTGACGCACGCCCAGTTGCTTGCCAACCTCCGAACGGATCAAACCGGTAGCACTGGACAAGGCTGCCGCGGTCTCTGCCCGCGCCCGCTCATCACCCATGACGGTGTAGAAGACGGACGCATGCTGACCGTCGCCGGTGAGGCGCACATCAGTGATCGTGACGAACCCGAGCCGCGGGTCTTTGACCCGCCGCTCGAGCATCGCCGCAACGATCTGCTTTATCCGATCAGACTTCTTGGCCTGCCGAGGACTTGCCACGGTTCAGTCTCGCTTCTTTTCGACCAGTTCGAAGGCTTCGATCACATCGCCGACCTTCACATCGGAGTACGAGACCACGACGCCACACTCGAAGCCCTCGCGGACCTCCGAAGCATCGTCCTTCTCGCGCCGTAGCGACAACACGTCGAGATTGTCGGCCACAACCGAGCCATCGCGAACGATTCGGACCTTCGCATTGCGTCGGATCGAACCGCTGGTGACCATACAACCGGCAATGTTGCCGCCCTTGACCTTGCTCGACTTGAACAGGTCGCGGATCTCGGCTTGACCGAGTTGCTTCTCTTCGTAGATCGGCTTGAGCATGCCCTTGAGCGCGGCTTCGATTTCTTCGATGGCCTGGTAGATCACCGAGTAGTAGCGAATCTCGACGCCTTCACGATCGGCCAGCTCGGTCGCCTTGCCCTGCGGACGAACGTTGTAGCCGATGATGATCGCGTTGGAGGCAGCAGCGAGGTTGACATCGGTTTCGGTGATTGCACCGACACCGCGGTCAATAACTCGAAGTGCAACTTCTTCGCCGACCTCGATACCCGCAAGCGAGTCCTCGAGCGCCTCGACCGAACCAGCGCCGTCGCCCTTGAGGATGAGCAGCAGTTCGTCGGTTTCGCCCTTCTCCATCGAGGACATGAAGTCCTCCAAGGTCCGCCGACCCGAACGCTTGGCCAGCAAGGCGTTGCGCTCGCGGGCTTCACGCTTCTCAGCGATCTGGCGGGCGATCCGGTCATCTTCAACAACCATGAAGTTGTCACCAGCACCAGGCACTGCGGTCAAACCAAGCACCAACGCTGGGCGCGACGGCGGAGCCTCGGTGATGTTTTCGCCATGCTCATCGAGCATGGCGCGAACACGACCAAAGGCCGGGCCAGCCACCAACGAGTCACCGACTCGCAAGGTGCCTCGCTGAACCAGCACCGTCGCGACCGGGCCGCGACCGCGGTCCAAGTGCGCTTCGATGGCAAGGCCTTCGGCCTTCTGGTTCGGGTTGGCCCGCAAATCCAAGGACGCATCGGCGGTCAACACGATCGCTTCGAGCAACGAATCCATTCCGGTGCCAGCCTTGGCCGAGACGTCGATGAACATTGACTCTCCGCCGTACTCTTCGGGAACCAGTCCGTATTCGGTCAACTGGCCACGGACCTTCGACGGGTCTGCGCCTTCCTTGTCGACCTTGTTGACTGCAACGACGATCGGCACGCCGGCCGCCTTCGCGTGGTTGAGCGCTTCAATCGTCTGCGGCATGACACCGTCGTCGGCGGCGACAACCAAGATCGCGATATCGGTCGCCTGAGCACCACGTGCACGCATGGCGGTGAACGCCTCGTGACCCGGGGTATCGATGAAGGTGATCGCGCGTTCTTTGCCATCGACTTCAGTGGTGACCTGGTAGGCGCCGATGGACTGGGTGATGCCACCGGCTTCCTTCGCGACGACGTTCGCGTTGCGCAAGGCGTCAAGCAACTTCGTCTTACCGTGGTCAACGTGGCCCATCACGGTCACGACCGGCGGACGAGCCTCAAGATCGTCTTCACTGCCCTCATCTTCACCGAACTCCAAGGAGAACGACTCGAGCAGTTCGCGATCCTCGTCTTCTGGGGAAACGACCTGAACGTCGTAGTTCAGTTCCTCGCCCAGAATCTGCAGGGTCTCGTCGTTTACCGACTGTGTGGCGGTGACCATCTCACCGAGGTGGAACAGCACCTGTACTAGCGATGCGGCGTCCACGCCGATCTTGTCGGCGAAGTCAGTCAGCGAAGCACCGCGAGCCATGCGCACGATCTCGCCATTGCCCTTTTTGACCCGCACACCACCGATTGCCGGTGCCTGCATCTGGTCAAACTCTTGGCGCTTGGCGCGCTTGCTCTTACGACCTCGACGTACCGGTCCCCCGGCGCGACCGAACGCACCCTGAGTACCGCCACGCTGGTTGCGACCTGGACCGCCGGGACGACCGCCGCCCGCGGGCGGGCCGGAGAAGCCACCGCCACCGGGACGACCTGCACCGCCACCTTGACCGCCGGGACGACCTGCGCCGCCACCTTGGCCACCGGGACGACCTGCGCCGCCACCGGGACGGCCACCAGGGCCTGGCCGACCGCTCGTGCGGGCCGGGCCAACCGACGACTGCTTGGGCATCATTGCCGGGTTAGGACGCGGCATGCCTGGACGTGCCGGGGCTCCGCCTTCGCGTGCCGCCGGCGGCCGCGGCGGGCGCTCCTGCTGCATCCCCTGCTTTGAGGAGAACGGGTTATTGCCTGGCCGAGCGCCGCCAGGGCGAGGGCCTGGCCGAGCGGCACCGGTGGGCAACCCACCGGCTTGACCTGGCCGAGGCGCAGGCGCCGCCGGTGCCGCGGCCGCTGGAGCGGCTGGAGCGGCCGGAGCCGGCTTTTCGGCAACCGGCTCTGGGGCCGGTTCGGGTTCGGGGGCTGGCGCGGCGGGCTTGCGTGGACCAGGAACTGGACCACCTGCCTTGGGGGCCTTGGCCGCCGGTGTTTCAACGACTGGCGCTGCTGCTTCGACGGTTTCGGTGGCCGGTTCGGCTACTTCGGGCGTGTCTGCCTTCTTGGCAGCAGCCTTTTTCGCTGGGGCCTTTTTCGCAGGCGCCTTAGCGGCACCCATTGCGAGTAGGCGATCACCATGCTCCTCGCGAAGGCGACGCACCACTGGTGCCTCAACGGTCGAGGACGCAGACTTCACGTACTCGCCCATCTCCTTGAGGGTGGACAGGACTACTTTGCTCTCAACACCGAGCTCTTTGGCGAGCTCGTGGACTCTGACAGCCACACTTCTCCTTCAGGGGATCCAAGCCCGAAGGAGGCTCGGATCGCTAGTTGACGTACAGGCTCATTGCACAATAAAAAGTCATTGCGCAGTACTCATCGAGCGTTCATGAGCATGTGCTCCGATTTCGTGTCGGTGGGGTTCTCCCACGTTTGGTCAGGCTCTCTGGCTGGAACAGCTTTGAATCCACGCTTGGAGGACCTCGGTCCCAAGTTGACCTTCAATTCGAAGGGCCCTTGAGAACGCTCGTCGATCACGCGCAAGCTCAAAACACCGCGTCGCAGGGTGCAAATGCGCCCCACGCCCCGGAAGAGAACCGCCAAGATCAGGCTGCACGAATAGCTTCGCGCCGTCTTTACCTGCTACGACTCTCACCAGAGTGGTTTTGTCCACACGCTGCCGACATCCGACACACGTGCGAATCACCATCGTCAAGTCTAGCCGCTCACGGGTGAAGACGACGAATCGCCACCCGGAGCCGCAGCCACCGTGTCTGGACGAATATCAATTCGCCACCCAGTCAGCTTCGCCGCCAAACGAGCATTCTGGCCCTCTTTGCCGATCGCCAAGGAGAGTTGGAAGTCCGGCACAATCACCCGAGCCGACCGCGCTACCTCATCGACAATTGTCACGCCTTTGACCTGCGCGGGGCTCAGCGCGTACGCAATGAACTCGGCGGGATTCTCGCTGTAATCGACAATGTCGATCTTTTCGCCGTGCAGTTCAGTCATGACTGCTCGAACTCGCTGCCCCATCGGGCCGATGCAAGCACCCTTGGCATTGACCGCCGGAGCCGTGGCCTTGACCGCGATCTTGGTGCGATGTCCGGCCTCGCGTGCGATTGCCGCGATTTCGACAGTCCCGTCGGCAATCTCGGGCGACTCCAGCGCAAACAAGAGCCGTACGAGGTTCGGGTGGGTCCGCGAAACTTTCACCCGTGGACCGCGCATCCCGCGCTCCACCTCATAGACGTAAGCCTTGATCCGCTCGCCGTGAGCGTAGCGCTCTTCGGGCACTCGCTCGGCTGCCGGCAAGATCGCTTCGATCGTGCCGAGGTCGATGAAAACATCTCCTGGTGAACGCCCCTGCTGGATGACGCCAGAAACGATGTCGCCGACTCGGCCAGAGAACTCGCCGAACTTCTCTTCGTCTTCAGCGTCGCGAATCCGTTGCATGATCAGTTGACGTGCCACGCTGGCGGCATACCGGCCAAAGTCTTCGGGCGTGTCGTCGTACTCTTCGGAGAATCTCACGGCCGGCCGAGGCGAAATTTCGCCATCTTCGCCGAGTTCTTCGGCTTCGGGCGCGTCGGCCAGTCGCTCGCGAGCCCATACGGTGACATGCCCGGTCTTTTGATTGAGCTCGACGCGCGCGTTGTGCTGGGCGCCGACGGTCTTGTGATACGCAGAGAGCAGGGCCGTCTCGATGGCGTCGATGACCACATCGAACTTGATTCCTTTTTCGCGCTCAAGCAAACGCAGCGCACTCATGTCGATGTCCATCAGACGTCCTTCCGATTCAATTCGATTTGTACAACTGCTTTGACGATCTCGTCATAGGGAAAACGAGTGCTGTCGCCTTTGCTGACTAGGTCGACGCCGTCGTCATCACTTTTTTCGATTCGGGCCTCGAAGCGCTCGCCGTCCGTGAGTTCGACGGCAACGATGCGTCCTGCGTTGCGACGCCAATGCCGCAATTCGGTCAGTGGCCGGTCAACGCCGCGAGAGGCAACTTCAAGTGTGTAACGCTCTTCGCCCATCACGTCGGACTCGTCGAGAATGGCCGAAACCGCACGGGTGGCCCTGGCGACCTGATCGATACCGACGCCACCGTCTTGATCAACCGAAATCAAAAGGCGCCGATTTGCGCCTTTTCCGAGAAGCTCGACGTCTTCGAGGTCTAGCCCCAAAGCGGAGATTGTCGGTTCTAGGAGCGCCTGAACTTCAGTGGGGATGGTGGACGTCATCGGCACTCCTTTTTCTGTTGTCTTCCGTGCGTACCCAACCATAGCGAATAGCCAGCGGTCGGTAGTGTGCCCACGTGAGTAGTAGACGTGTCGTCTTGGTGGCTTCGGCCGGCAGCGCCGTAGTTTTGGCGGGCCTGTTTGCCACAAATTCGGTCGACGACGCGCTTAGAGTCGTTGGCGCCAAGCCAAAACCACTCCCCCGATCTGAGGACACTTCGCTGCTGGCTGCAGTCATCGCAGACCAACAGCAGGTGCTCGCGGTGGCCCTTGGCGCCGCGGCCGCACCCGTGGTTGAACTGCTTTCTGCTCAGTTGAACCAGTTGGGCGCCAAACCGACCAAAAGCGCCGCGAACGGCGACCTCAAAACATCGCTTAGACAGGCGGCAAAGAACCGCGCAACTGACTCGCTTTCGGCGATTTCGCCCCAGTTCGCTCAAGTGCTCGCCTCGATGTCGGCGGGACTGACTCAGGCGGTAACCCTGGCATGACTGAACTGAAAAGCCTGCAGACGTGGCTGGCCCTTGAACATGAATCGATTTGGATTTACCAACTCATCGGCGCCCGCGTATCTGAGTTGACCGAGCCCGCCACAACCCAAGCCGCGGCCCACCGCCAACGCCGCAATCAGTTAAGCAAAACAATCACCGCGCTCGGCGGAAAACCGGTTGGCACGCAACTGTCCTACGACGTCGCGGCGGTCAAGGACAAAAAGTCGGCCCAGCTGCTGGCCCGCGGTGTCGAAGCGCGAATCGCCGCTGCGTGCGTTGGCCTAGTGGCAGTCACGGAAGACAACCGCCGGGCGCTGGCCATCGACGGAATACGCACAGCAGCGCTAACTCAGGTGCGCTGGGGTGGCTCGGCTGAGCCGTTCCCTGGGCTGGACTGACACCGCACCCTTTGGTGCCGGACTTTTCAGGCGCCGAGTGCTGCGACGAGGTCCGCGAGAGCGACCTCAGTCTTCACCCCGGTGGCGCGGTCCTTAACCTCGACCACACCGTCGGCCAGCCCCTTGCCGATTACCACGATGGTCGGCACGCCGATGAGTTCGGCATCCTTGAACTTCACTCCGGGTGAGACCTTGGGTCGGTCGTCGTAAATTACCTCGAGCCCGGTGGCCTCGATATCGGCGACGATGCCGTCGGCCGCCTCATAAAGACTCGGATCCTTACCGGCGACAACAACGTGAACATCGAACGGCGCTACCGCCTTGGGCCAAACGATGCCGAACTCGTCATGAGAGCCTTCAACAACGGCGGCAACTGCTCGCGACACCCCGACACCGTAGGAACCCATCGTGACGGTGACGAGTTTGCCGTTCTCATCCAGCACCTTCAGTCCGAGTCGCTCGGCGTATTTTCGCCCGAGCTGGAAGATGTGGCCCAGCTCCATCCCACGAGCCAATTCCAGTGGCCCCGAGCCGTCAGGGGCCGGATCGCCTTCGCGCACTTCGGCGGCTTCGATCGTGCCGTCAGATTTGAAATCGCGTCCGGCAACTAGGTCGAAGACGTGACAGTCGGGGGTGTCGGCGCCAGTGATCCAGCTCGAGCCGTCGACCACTCGCGGATCGGTCAGGTAGCGAATGTTCGTGGCACTTTCGGCACCGAGAACCCCTGGCCCGATGTAACCCTTGGCCAGGGCCGGGTATCGGGCGAATGCCGCCTCGTCGAAGGCCTCGACCTCTGCTGGCGAAACCTGCGCCTCCAACCGCTTGGGGTCAACTTCGCGATCGCCGGGCAGGCCGATCGCCAGCGGCTCGGTGGAACCGTCCGGGTAGCGCAGCATCACTAGCACGTTCTTGAGGGTGTCTGCCCCCGTCCACGGACGATCGGCGCGCGGGAAGGCCTCGTTCGCGTGAGCCACGAGCGTGTCGATTGTGGGTGTGTCTGGCGTCTGTTCGACGTGCGCGGCCGCCAAGTCGGCGAAGTCGATCGGCGCGGGCGCAATCGTTGTGACCGCTTCGACGTTGGCGGTGTAACCACCTGGCGAGCGCACGAACGTGTCCTCGCCGTTTTCGGAAACGACTAGGAACTCTTCGCTAGCCGAGCCGCCCATCGCACCCGAATCGGCTTGGACGATCGCGTAGTCGAACCCGAGCCGATCGAAGATTCGGATATAGGCGGCCCGGTGGGCTTGGTACGCCTGTTCTAGACCTTCGTCGGTTACGTCGAAGGAATACGAGTCCTTCATAATGAATTCGCGGCCGCGCAAGATGCCCGCTCGTGGACGTGCTTCGTCGCGGTATTTGGTCTGAATCTGGTAAAGAACAGCCGGCAAATCCTTGTACGAGGAGTACATGTCGTTCACCAGCAGCGTGAACATCTCTTCGTGTGTGGGACCGAGCAGCATGTCGTTGCCGCGGCGGTCTTTCAACCGAAACAGGTTCTCGCCGTACTCGGTCCAGCGCTCGGTGGTTTCGTAGGGTTCGCGCGGCAGCAGTGCCGGGAACCGAACTTCTTGGCCACCAATCGCGGCCATCTCTTCGCGAACTATCGCCTCTACTTTGGCCAGCACCCGAAGGCCCAACGGCAACCACGAGTAGATGCCCGGCGCGACACGTCGGATGTAGCCGGCGCGGACGAGCAACCGGTGACTGGGAACCTCTGCGTCGGCCGGATCGTCGCGCAGCGTACGGAGGAAAAGTTGGCTCATGCGCATGCGCACGAGGCTACCGTCAGTCGGTGACGGTGCCCTTAGCGCCCGTTCGTAGAGCCGCTCGAATTAGCGGCCACTGCATTGGGAGACGGGCCAAAACACCTGCTTTGTACCAGACAGGTGCCTTTTTGCTCGAAACGACGTCTGCAGCCATCTGAACGTTCGCCGGGAACACCGCAGCCAGCAAACCGGCGGACAAGAACCCACCAAGCCGGCGAGTGCGTGGTACCGCAACTAGCCCAGCACAAGCCAACTCTGCCACTCCCGAAGCCAGGACGAGGTCACGCTTTCTGGGCAGCGCCTTCGGCACGATTGGCTCGAAAACTTCAGGTTTGACCAGATGGATCACCCCGGAGACAGCAAACGGGACAATCACTAGGGCTAGGTCAGTTCGACGACTCATGGCGGCCTTCCGGTTGGTAAGAGTTGTTACAGCAAAATTGAGGCAAACGTTTCGACCTGTTCAAAGCCGACACGATCATACGTGCGGCGCGCTGGCGTGTTGTGGTCGTTAACGTAGAGCGTCACCGTCGGCGCAACCATGCGACGCACTTGGCGAACCACCGCGGCCATCGCCGGCACAGCAATCCCAGTACCGCGAAGGTCCGGATGAACCCAAACGCCTTGAATCTGACAGGCGGCGTCGGTTGCCGCACCAACCTCTGCCTTGAACAGGACCGTGTCATTTTCGATGATCGCCCACGCCCACCCCATAGTCACCAATTGGGTGACCCGAGCGAGGTAGCCCCCGCGGGCGCTTACCGTCTCGGGGTTAACTCCCACTTCTTCGGTGAACATAGCTACGCAGGCCGGATACAACACGTCAACTTCGTCGAGGGCCACTTGGCGGACTCGCCGATCGGGGCGAACGGGCGAATCGTTCGAGATCACCATGAACGGTTGCACCGGGCGCGGCGACCTTGCTGGCCCCCACGAAGATTCGACTTGCGCCCACAGCGGTAACACCGATCTGGCTGGCCCCACTAGCGAACTTGGCCGGTGGCCATGGGCGAGTAGCCGCTCGGCGAACGCGTCAATCGCTTCGGGTGTGGCCTGAGCAGGAACCACATTCGCGCCGACGTGCAGCAGTGAAACGCAGGCTGAGTTTTCGAAATAGCCCCAAAGTTCACCGCCGAAAGTACGCCGATCCAGCCTCGTGGAATCGACTCGGTGCCGCACAAACACGTCAACGTGGGGCTCGCGGTCAAGAACTTCGTGAACGAGGTCTAAGTCGCCGCTGCCCAACGCCCTGACATAGGACGAAGTTGCGGCGGGCGGGTCGCAAACCTCGGTCATGTCAACGCACTCTACTCAGGGCCTGGGTTAACCCTCAGAAACCGAAACGGCTGCTGCTGCGCCCTCGACCGGTTCAATGGTTTCGGCGATCCGCATCGCCTCTTCGATTAGCGTCTCGACGATCTTGCTTTCAGGGACCGTCTTGATGACCTCGCCCTTAACGAAAATCTGGCCCTTGCCGTTTCCAGAAGCGACTCCCAGATCGGCTTCGCGAGCCTCGCCAGGTCCGTTCACCACGCAACCCATCACGGCGACTCGAAGCGGAACCTCGAGCCCGTCGAGGCCGGCGGTTACCTGCTCAGCCAGCGTGTAGACGTCGACTTGGGCGCGGCCGCAAGAGGGGCACGAAACAATTTCTAGCTTTCGCGGGCGCAGGTTGAGCGACTGCAGGATCTGAATGCCGACTTTCACTTCTTCGACTGGCGGTGCCGAAAGCGAAACACGAATCGTGTCGCCAATGCCTTGGCTGAGCAGTGCACCAAAGGCGGTCGCGCTCTTGATCGTGCCTTGGAAGGCCGGTCCTGCTTCGGTGACCCCCAAGTGCAGCGGCCAGTCGCCGCGCTCGGACAGCAGTTGGTAGGCCTTGACCATGACGACTGGGTCGTTGTGTTTGACCGAGATCTTGAAGTCGTGGAAGTCGTGTTCCTCGAAAAGGGACGCCTCCCAAACGGCCGATTCCACCAGTGCCTCTGGGGTTGCCTTGCCGTATTTCTCGAGTAGCCGCTTATCAAGCGAGCCGGCGTTGACGCCGATGCGAAGTGAGACTCCGGCGTCCTTGGCTGCTTTGGCAATTGCGCCAACCTGATCGTCGAACTTTCTAATATTGCCCGGGTTCACCCGCACGGCGGCGCAGCCTGCGTCAATGGCGGCGAAGACGTATTTGGGTTGGAAGTGGATGTCCGCGATGACCGGGATCTGCGACTTTTGCGCGATTTGCGCAAGCGCATCGGCGTCATCTTGACTCGGGCAGGCCACCCGCACGATGTCGCAGCCAGCCGCGGTCAACTCGGCGATCTGCTGCAGTGTCGAGTTCACGTCCGAGGTCAAAGTGGTGGTCATCGACTGCACCGAGATGGGGGCGTCGCCACCAACATCGACCGAGCCGACTGCGATCTTTCGCGTCTTGCGCCGTGGCGCGAGTACCGGAGGCGGACCCTCGGGCATCGGCAAATCGACCCCGCTCATGAGATTCGCACCGGGTTGACTAGGTCGGCATAGATCAGCACCACACCCATGATCATAAGGACGAGCCCCACACCGTAGGCCACAGGCAGCATTTTGGCGACGTCAACGTAACCCGGATCGGGCCTGCCGCGACGCTTGGCGATCCGCCGGCGCAGCTCTTCCCATAGGGCTCCGGCGATATGTCCGCCGTCCAGCGGCAGCAACGGAATCAGGTTGAACAGCCACAGGAACAAGTTGAGGCTCGCCAACAGGCCGATCAGCCTTTGGGTGCGATCTGCCCAGGAGGGATCGTCCATGGTGACAAGTTCGCCGGCGACCCGGCTGGCGCCGACGACACTGACTGGTCCATCCGCCTGACGTTCGCCGCCCATCGCGGCCTTGGCCACATCGACCATTCGCACCGGCAGGTGCACGAGAGCATTGGCAGTAGCACCAATCATTGAGCCCATCTCCTGGACCACAAACACCGGCCCTTGACGCTCCTTGACCACTTCGGGACGAACACCCAAGAAACCGACGTTTTCAGTCTTGTCGGGATCATCGATGGAAGCTCGCGCTAGCACCGACGTTTTGACCTTGACCTCTTTGGAGGCGCCATCGCGCATGAAATCGATCGTGGCGGTGTTGTTGCCGTTGTCTCTGATGAGTTTGGTCAGTTCGTCCCATTCGGTGACTTCAACGCCGTTGATTGCGGTGATCTGGTCACCGGGTTCGAGACCGGCCTGCTTCGCGGGTGTAATTGGATCGGCATCGGTACAAGTACGGCCGACCTCAGCATCAGAAATCGCACAGTCCGAGATGGCCGAAACCGTAGTGGTCGGCGTCTGCACTCCAAACGCCATAAAAGACAGTGAGAACAAGACCGTGGCGATCAGCAGATTCACTGTTGGCCCGCCGGCCATCACGATTACTTTCTGCCACCAAGGCTTGCGGTAGAACAGTCGGTCCTCGTCTTCTGGTTCGACGTCTTCGTATTCGGCCGACCGCGCGTCCTTGGCCAACTGCGTAAACAGTCCAGTGTCTGCCGACCGCACGAGAAGATGCCCGTCGGCGTCGCGCTCCTCTTTCTCCGGCGGGAGCATGCCGACGAGTTTGACGAAGCCTCCCAGCGGGATCATCTTCACGCCGTATTCGGTTTCACCACGTTTAGTCGACCAGACGGTCGAACCAAAACCGACGAAGAACTTGGTGACCTTGACGCCAAACTTCTTGGCCGGCCACATATGACCGACTTCGTGTAGTGCGATCGAGGCAGCCACACCGATCAGGAACACTACGACCCCAAAGGCGTACATCATTGGCTAATCGCCTCCTTTCGGCCAGCGACGGCCGTTTGAGCTTGAGTACGAGCAAGACGATCGGCAGCCAATACTCGATCTACCGTTAATTGACCTTGTGCCGATTCGGGATCGGCTAAATGTGCGTTTACCACCTCGGCGACTGTGTCGACGATGCCAAGGAAGTCAAGATCCCCGGCAATGAATGCGGCCACACACTCCTCGTTTGCGGCATTGAACACCGCCGGCGCGGTTCGACCGAAAGCGCCGGCCGCTCGCGCGAGCGCCACCGCGGGGAACACTTCGTCGTCAAGTGGCGCGAACTCCCAGCTAGTCGGTGCGGACCAGTCGCAGGGCGCTACCGCACCGGGCAGCCGGTTCGGCCAGGCAAGGCCCAGCGCGATCGGCAATTTCATGTCTGGCGGGGAGGCCTGAACCATGGTCGAACCGTCGACGAACTCAACCATGGAGTGCACTACCGAAGATGGGTGAACGACGACATCGATCCGGTCGTAGTCAACACCGAACAGGTAGTGCGCCTCGATCACTTCGAGTCCTTTGTTAACCAAGGTCGCCGAGTTGATGGTGATGACCGGGCCCATGTCCCATGTCGGGTGGGCCGCGGCCTGCGCCGGCGTCACTTCGCGCAAGTCTTCACGGCTGCGCCCACGAAACGGACCCCCACTGGCGGTAAGAATCAGCCGGCTCACGTCGGCGGGGTCTTCGCCGCGGAGCGCCTGGGCGAGTGCCGAGTGCTCAGAATCGACCGGCACGAGTTGGCCGGGCTTGGCCGCGTCTAGTACCAGTTGGCCGCCAATTATTAGCGATTCTTTGTTGGCCAACGCGACTGTCGCCGTCGACTCGAGCGCGGCCAACGTCGGCAGCAGGCCGACGGCCCCAGTCATCCCGTTCAGGACCGTGTCAGCCGGTACGCGGGCGGCCTCGGTTGCCGCCTGCGGGCCGGCGATCAACTTTGGTAGCGTGCGCTCCCCCGCCGACCAGCCGAGCTTTTGGGCTTGAGCGTACAAAGCCAGCTGGACATCTTGAGCCGCAGTCGCGTTGGCAACTGCGATCAACTCGACTTCGAACTCGATCGCTTGGGCCGCCAGCAGCGCCGGATTGCCGCCGCCAGCGGCCAACGCAACCACGTCGAACCGATCGGGGTTCGCTCGAACTACCTCAAGTGCCTGCGTCCCAATTGAGCCGGTAGAACCAAGAATGACGAGCCGTGAACGCATGCTCACCATTCTGACAGGTGGCTCCTTGACTATTTGACTTCTGCGCGAAGCAGCCGCATCAAGCCAAGGGTGAACGGCAAAACCAACCAGATGAACCCTGAGGTTGCCAACTGGGCCCATTGCTCACCAGTTGGCGAGAAGTCGCCCTGAAATAGCCGTGCTTGCGCTTGGTTGAATTCAATCCACGGCAGGATCGGCTGCAACCAACTAAGGAAACTACCGGCAATTACGGCCACCGTGGGCACAACCAAGGTGTAGATGAAATAAGTGACGATCGCGGCCGCAGTGTTCATCAATAACATCGCAATTGCGAACCCAATCAGCACCCCAATCGCGTTTGAAAGGGCGAAGTTAACCACTATGCGGGCCGGCATGTCCCATTCAGTCTGAGCACCCCGAAGACCGGCCAGCAACGTGCCAAGTGCGGCAAAGGCGAACGAGATAGCCATCACGCCAACCGAGATCAGCAGCGAGGCAACAAGTTTCGCCAGTACGACCCGCCAGCGTCGCGGTTCAAGACTGAACGTCACTAAGGCAGTCCGCTGGCCCCATTCCTGCGTCACCAGCATGATCGGGATGATTGGCAGAAAATAGCCAAGAACGCTCCCAGCGGCAAGAAGATAAACCTGAAAGACGGGTACGCCGCCGTCTGGCACCAGCAAGGCCATCACCAGGACGACCAACGCAACGATGCCGAGAATAATGAAGCTGAGCCAGCGACCAGCGCGGGTATCAAAGGACTTTCGTGCTTCAATCGCGACTAGTCGACCGAATCCGATGCCCGGGATATCGGTGGAAATTCCGGTCATTGCAGCAGTGGTACTCATGCCTGCACTCCTGTCAGTTGGGCGGAATCGCGTTGGGTGGAGGCGGTCAATTCGAGGAACAGCTCCTCAAGTGAGGAACTGTCGCTGCCGCGAAGTTCGGTGAGGACCACCGCGGCGGCCGCGGCTGCTCGCCCGACCTCCTCGGTGCTGGCTTGAACCTTAAACGAACCGTCGGCTTCCTGAGTTGCAGCGATTCCCGCAGCAGCAAGCGCCGCGCCAAGATCTGCTGGCGACAGGCCGCGAACGAGGGTGCCGTTTGCCTCGAGGAGTTGATTCTTAGTCCCTTGGGCGACGATTTTTCCCTGCCCGATGACGATTAGTTCGTCAGCGATGACCTGCACCTCGTGCAGTAGATGCGAGGACAGTAGAACGGTTCCGCCCTGCTCGGCGTAATGCTTCAGGAGTTGGCGCATCCAGTGGATGCCGGCCGGATCGAGGCCGTTTGCCGGTTCGTCGAGAATCAAGATCCGCGGATCGCCGAGCAATGCGTGCGCGATGCCGAGGCGTTGGCGCATACCAAGCGAGTAGTCACGAATCCGACGCTTTGCTTCGGCGGGAGTGAGCCCAACGAGTTCGAGCATCTCGTCAACCCGGGTCTTTGGTAGGCCCATCGCAAGGGCGCCAAGGGTTAGCACTTCACGACCTGTGCGACCGGCGTGCTGCGCCGAAGCATCCAGTAAGACCCCTATTTGGGTTGCCGGGTTCGGAATGTCTAGGTAGTTGTGTCCGTCAATGGTTGCCGTTCCCGAGGTCGGCCTGGTCAACCCGACCATCATCCGCATCGCGGTTGACTTGCCGGCACCATTTGGGCCGAGGAAGCCGGTTACTCGCCCCGGGGTGCAGTCGAAGGAGATGTCGTCGACGGCCCGAAAGTCGCCATACACCTTTGTTAGATTTTGGACACTAATCATGGCGCCCATCCTGCCGTATGCCGCGAAACTTTTAGCTGACTGTCCCCAGGCCAAGCAGAGTTTCGAAAATATCGCTGAACTCTCGTTCAAGGCGCGCCGAATAGTCGGCCGAATCGTGGACTCTTGACGCCTGCGGGTCGGCTCGACCAGCACGCAATACCAAGTCGTACTCGATGATTTCAGCGGCGACGTGAACCTCGGCCGGGTCGTTGACGATCTGAAACTGAGCAGCCGAATCGGCCGCAACCGGTTCTGCCCCCAAGCGGGCGATCGCCAGCACGCTCACGACGTGAATCCGTCGCTCGGGCACGGCCAGGGCAATTTCGCCGCCTTCTTCAAGACCCAGTTCACGAAGACCGGCCGCCAACGATGACGACTCGTGCAGCAATTGGGCGTAGCTAAGCGTCCCCGTCGAGGTGCGCAACGCTGGCTCATCGGCCCGCCCGTCGATTACGTGTCGGTCAAGCGCACGAAAGGCCAAGCTTTGAACGTTCATTAGATTCCCTTGAAGATCGGCGTACGCTTTTCGGCTCTGGCCAGCGACGCTTCTTTCACATCTTCACTAGCCCAAACTGCGGTAAAACTCGCCGAAACCTCGTCGTCGTCGAGCACGCCGTTCACGACTAGTTTGTTGTGCGCGATGGCCAGTGGGGCGAGGTTGGCGATCTGGTGGGCCCAGGAAATAGCTTCGGCCAAGTTTCCGGTCCGGTCGGCCAGACCGCAGCCGATCGCCTCCGTCTGATCGATTGAATCGGCCGCTAGGAGCACGCGGCGTGCCCGGCCGTGGCCGGCCAACTCGGCCAAAGTCCGTATTGTCCAGCCATCAACGGCCATCCCGTTTCCGGCAGTTGGCACCGCGAACTTCGCTCGCTCGTCGACTACTCGCAGGTCGCAGGCAATCGCCAATTGGGTGCCAGCCCCGATCGCGGGACCGTTGACCGCCGCGATTATTGGCACTGGCGTGCGGGCCATCTCGTGCAGCATTGTGTAGAGCGCGGTCAGGAATTCATCGCCGTAGACCGCGTCCAGGTCGGCTCCGGCACAAAATGCCGTTCCTTCACCAGTGACGACGATCGCCCGTGAGCCGTCCGCGACTGCAGTTTGAACTGCCGTCAGGATTGCCTGGCAAAGCTCGACGTTGAGTGCGTTCCGGCGGTCAGCGCGTTGCAGCGTCAGGATCGAAATGTCACCGTCGTGGACGGTACTTAGCAGTTCGGACATGAACATAAATCTACCTAGGCCAGTCCCAGTCGTTTCAGTCGGCGCGTGACCGAGAATGGACCTAGGTCGAACAGCAAGGAGCCGCATGAAACTCGACTTCAAGAAATCACTCGATTCCTATCGCGCGAAAGCAGGTGAGTGTCGCGTCTTGGAGTTGCCCGAACTTCAATACTTGATGATCGACGGCCAAGGTGATCCAAATACTTCGGCCGAGTACGCCGACGCACTCTCCACTCTTTATCCGGTGGCATACGCACTGAAGTTCGCGTCGAAAAATGAGCTGGATCGCGACTATGTCGTGCCACCACTTGAGGCGCTCTGGTGGGCGGAAAATATGAACACGTTCACCTCCGCACGCGATAAGTCGGCTTGGGAATGGACGCTGATGTTGCTGACCCCTGAGTGGATTTCTTCGGACCTGTTCGCAGCTGCTCTCGAAAAAGTCGCCGCCAAAAAACAGGCACCGAATCTGGCCAGCGTTCGACTGCAGGCCCTCCGCGAAGGCACCTGTGTGCAGACCCTGCACCTTGGCCCCTATGACGATGAAGCCGAAACGCTCGCCAAGCTTCATAACGAGTTCGTTCCAGAAAACCGATTCGAACTCACCGGCAAACACCATGAGATCTACCTCAATGACCCGCGGAGAACCGCGCCGGAAAATCTCCGTACGATCTTGCGCCAACCAGTCGAACTTGTCGGGGCAAAAGCAAAAGGTTAGAAAGCTAGTCGCTGGCGCGAACAGGGCGATGATCGGCGAGAATCAGCGGGATTTTGTGGCGCATTTGTAACGGCAGCACGCAACCGGCGGCTATTCCGAAGCTGCCAACTGGCCACAAGCGGCGTCGATGTCGCTGCCGCGAGTATCGCGGATGGTTGTGCTGATGCCTTTGGCTTCGAGTCGGCGGACGAACTCGTCCATGTCCTCGTCACGCGAGCGGGTGAACTTTGAACCCGGCACCTCGTTTAGCGGGATCAGGTTCACGTGCACCCAACCCCAGTCGCCGTAGGCGTTCAGCACGTCGGCCAATAGGTCGGCGCGCCACGCCTGGTCGTTGATATCGCGCATCATCGCGTATTCGATCGAGACTCGCCGCTTGGTTGCCTTCGCATACTCCCAGGCGGCTTCAACAGTCTCGGCCACGCTGAACCGAGTGTTGATCGGCACTAACTCGTTGCGCAGTTCGTCGTCGGGGGCGTGCAGGCTCAGCGCCAGCGTGACCGGAATCCCCTCGGTAGCCAACTGCTTCATTCGAGGCACCAAGCCGACCGTCGAAACGGTGATATTTCGCGCGCTCAGCCCAAGTCCGGCAGGCGCCGGCGCGACCATCCGGCGCACGGACTCCACGACGGCCTTGTAGTTGGCCATCGGCTCGCCCATGCCCATGAAGACCACGTTCGAAAGTCGGCCTGGGCCGCCCGCAACCGCACCCGAGGACATCTGGTGAGCGGCGTCCACCACCTGATCGACGATCTCGGCGGTGCTCATATTGCGTTGCAGTCCACCCTGACCGGTCGCACAGAATGGGCACGCCATGCCACAACCGGCCTGGCTGGACACACAAACTGTGGCCCGATCGCGGTACCGCATCAGCACTGATTCAACTAGCGCCGAATCAAAGAGCCGCCAAAGCGTCTTACGAGTCGTGCCGGAGTCAGCTTCCAAAACGCGAACCTGCTGAAGCAACTGCGGCAAAAGCGCCTCAACAATCGCGTCGCGATCAGCGGCCGGCAGGTCAGTCATCTCAGCAGCGTCGCGCTCAAACCGCGCAAAATAATGGTTCGCAACCTGGCGAACTCGAAAAGGTTGTAGCCCTAGTTCGATGGCCGCTGCCTTGCGCTCATCAGTGGACAAGTCAGCCAAGTGTTTCGGAGCTTTACCGCGACCTTTTGGCGGCGCCATCACCAACGGCAGAGGCTTGGGGTTTACGTCTGCCAGCTCGACCTCATTCGCCATGGAAACGATTATCCCATCTAATGGCGAATAAACTGCATCCGGCGAATCTGCCGGGCATCAAACCAGCAGGTACATAACCAGGTAGGCAACCGGCGCGACGGCGATCAACGAATCGAGTCGATCCATCAGTCCACCGTGGCCTGGCAGCAGGTCACCCATGTCCTTGATGCCGACGTCTCGTTTGATCAACGACTCGCACAGATCACCCAAGGTCGCGAAGCAAACCCCGGCGATACCAAGCACTAGTCCGGCCCACCAGGGACCATCAAGTGCGAACACGACGATCCCGATGCCGGCGGCCACGCTCGCGATCATTGAACCGGTGAAGCCCTCCCAAGACTTCTTCGGTGAAATCGTCGGCGCCATCGGGTGTTTGCCAAACAGCACGCCAGCGGCGTAGCCGCCAATATCGGAGGAGATAGTCACCAAAATGAAGGCAACGATTCGCCACTGGCCATCGTCTTCGGCAAGCATCCGCTGGACGAATGTGCCCATCAGGAACAGGTATGACAACAAAAAAATGCCGGCAGTTGCGTCACGCAAGAAGCCGTCGGCCCCGTCGCGAAGGCGCCACGCCATTGTCGCGATAACAGTCAAAGCCATCACTGCGGCAGCAGTGTCCATCCCGTCATAAAAGGCGACGAACTGCATGGTGAACCCGCCGACCAACACTGGAATCAGCGGCACCTTGATGCCTGCAGTGGCAACGGCCCGGGTGATCTCGATCGCCGCGACGACCAGTGCGGCTGCAACGACGACTACGAACAGATCCTTGATCCAGAAAAGCGACGCCAAGACAAGCGCAACAAGGCTTAGCCCGACGGTAATGGCAGCACGCAGGTCGCGCCCGGCCCGGCCGGATGCTCGGTCTTTTTCTGCGGGTGCCTGATCCTTAGACGTCAAGGAGCTCGGCCTCTTTGTGCTTCAACGTCTCGTCGATGACATCGACGTGCTTTTTCGTCAACGCGTCGAGGCGCTTCTCGGCACCGGCGTTGTCGTCCTCGCTAATTTCAGAGTCTTTTTCGGCCTTATCGAGCGTCTGCTTGGCTCCGCGGCGAACGCCACGAACCGCCACGCGGCCTTCTTCGGCCTTGGATTTGGCGAGCTTGATGTATTCCTTACGGCGTTCCTCGGTCAGTTCCGGGAGCGAAATTCGCAAGACCTTGCCGTCGTCTGAGGGGTTTACGCCCAAGTCCGATTCGCGGATGGCCTTTTCAATGGCCGCTTTCGCGCCCTGGTCATAGGGGCTAATGATCACGGTGCGCGGCTCGGGTACCTGAAAACTCGCCAACTGCTGCAGCGGCGTCGGCGTGCCGTAGTAGTCCGCTGTGATTTGGGCGAACATCGCGGGGTGGGCGCGGCCAGTACGAATTGCAGCGAATTCTTCGCGCGTGTGCTCAACCGCTTTGGTCATCCGGCTTTCGGCGTCACGCAGGGTCTCGTCAATCACGTCATGCTCCATTGCATTGTCGGGCTCACGTCAGGCGTGAACTAGCGTTCCAATCATCTCACCACGAAGTGCGCGAGTGATTGCGCCCTCGGCGTTCATGTTGAACACCATCATGGGCAGTTCGTTCTCCATGCAAAGCGCGAACGCGGCCGCGTCCACCACCTGCAGGTTGCGTTGCAGTGCTTCGCCAAAAGTCAGGCTGTCAAATCGGCGAGCCTCAGGGTTGTGGCGCGGGTCGGCGTCATAAACCCCATCGACACCGTTCTTGCTCATCAAGACCACGTCGGCCTTGATTTCCAAAGCACGCTGGGCCGAAACTGTGTCGGTGGAGAAATAGGGCATTCCGGCGCCGGCACCGAAAATGACTACGCGACCCTTTTCCATGTGGCGAATGGCGCGGCGCGGCACATACGGCTCGGCGACCTGCGCCATCGCGATAGCGGACTGGACCCGCGTCTCGATGCCCTGCTTCTCAATGAAGTCCTGCAAGGCAAGCGCGTTCATTACCGTGCCGAGCATGCCAATGTAGTCGGCTCGTGAACGTTCCATGCCCCGTTGGCTCAGTTCTGCGCCGCGGAAGAAGTTGCCGCCACCAACGACGATCGCTACCTGAACGCCGTCGTTAACGGCTTGAGCGATTTGGGCGGCGGCGTCATTTACGACGTCGGGGTCAATTCCGATTGCCCCTCCCCCGAAAACCTCTCCGGACAACTTGAGAAGAACGCGGCGAGCCATGAGACGAGGCTATCGGATCAGACCTTCATCGCTGTGGTCGGATCGTTCGAAGAGAAAAAGTAAGCGGCCCTGCGGAAAAGTTCCGCAGGGCCGCTTACTTTATTTTGCTACGCCTCAGGCGCCAACCTCAATGTGGCTGAACCGGGTGATGGTGATTCCGGCTTCGTCAGCAACGGCCTTAACCGTCTTCTTGTTGTCGGTGACGCTGGCCTGATCGAGCAGGACGTTCTCCTTGAAGAAACCGTTGACTCGACCTTCGATGATCTTGGGCAGAGCCTGCTCTGGCTTGCCCTCCTCCTTGGCGGTCGCCTCGGCGATTTCGCGCTCCTTGGCGACGATCTCGGCCGGGACGTCCTCACGGGTTAGCCAACGCGGACGCATCGCTGCGATCTGCATTGCGATCGAGCGGGCCACGTCCTCGTTGTCGCCAACGAATTCGACCAGGACGCCAACAGCCGGCGGCAAATCGCTCGCGCGGCGGTGCATGTAAGTCGCGACCTGCCCGCTCAGCGCGCTCACGCGGCCGAGTTCGAGCTTTTCGCCGATTACAGCAGCCAGCGCGCTGATCGTCTCGGTGACGGTCTTGCCGCCATCGAGGACAACGTTTGCGAATTCAGCGGCATCAGCAGGCTTCGCAGCGTCTGCTGCAGCGGCCAACTGCTGAGCCAGTTCGATGAACTGCTCGTTCTTGGCAACGAAGTCGGTCTCGGAGTTGAGCTCAACAATGGCCGAACCAGCGTTGGCGACCAAGCCCGAGGAAGCCTCGCGCTCAGCACCGCGCTTGGCGGCCTTGGCCGCACCGGAGATCCGCAGGGCCTCGATGGCCTTGTCGAAATCGCCGTCGGCCTCAGTGAGCGCCTTCTTCGCATCCATCATGCCCGCGCCAGTCGCGTCGCGGAGTTTCTTCACATCGGCAGCAGCAATTGCCATGTTCTTACCTCAGTTCTGGTTTTGGGAAGGGGTCAGGAAGCCGGGGCGTCTTCAGCCGGGGTCTCGGCAGCAGGGTCGGCCGGGGTCTCGGCAGGCGCGTCAGCGGCGGGCTTGTCCGAGCTGAGCAGTTCCTTCTCCCAATCGGCCATCGGCTCTTCAGCACCAAGCTCTTCGCCCGGTGCCTCTTCGCCGGTCTTAGCGCCCGAACGCGAGAGCAAGCCCTCAGCAACGGCGTCGGCGATGACGCGAGTCAAAACGCCAACCGAACGGATTGCGTCGTCGTTGCCCGGGATCGGGTAATCGACATCGTCGGGGTCGCAGTTGCTGTCCAAGATCGCGATGATCGGGATACCCAACTTGCGGGCTTCGTCAACTGCGAGGTGTTCCTTGTTCGTGTCGACGATCCAGACAGCGTTCGGCACGCGGCCCATATCGCGGATACCGCCGAGGGTGCGGTTGAGCTTGGTGTACTCGCGCCGCATCTGCAGCAGTTCCTTCTTGGTGCGGTTGGAACCGGCGACATCGTCAAAGTCGATCTCTTCGAGTTCCTTCATCCGCTTGAGGCGGTCGGACATCGTCGAGTAGTTGGTCAGCATGCCGCCGAGCCAGCGCTGGTTGACGTAAGGCATGCCGACGCGCTTAGCCTGCTCTTCTACCGGCTCTTGCGCCTGACGCTTGGTGCCGACGAACAGAATCGTCCCGCCACGAGCAACCGTGCCCTTGACGAACTCGTAAGCCGAGTCGATGTAGGCAAGCGACTGCTGCAAGTCGATGATGTAGATGCCATTGCGCTCGGTGAGGATGAATCGCTTCATCTTGGGGTTCCAACGGCGGGTCTGGTGCCCGAAGTGAACGCCGCTTTCGAGCAGCTGACGCATGGTTACGACGGCCATCGTCGTACTTCCTTCCAATCCAAGTTGACGCACCACCGGTTGGCGATGCCCTGGTGTCCGACTGCTGTCCACCCAGTTTCTGGGACTTGGCCAGTAGTCCTGAGTTCAGAGAATCTCGTCACCCAAGAAACGGACACGCGAATTTCCGCCGAAAAAGACGGATACTTCAAGTCTAGTGCACCAATGCATGCGATAAGAAATCGGCCATGCTCCACAATTACGGTGCGCCTCAGCGTTAATCCACAAGAGCCACCATTGGACTGTTGGCCGGCGGGTTCTTCAATGTTTGCTCAAGGAATGGTTCAGACCCAAGTCATCGCCGTTATTGTTAGCGCGATCTTCCAGTTTTTCGTCGCCAACTCTCCCACGCCTTGGGTTTGGCCACTAGGAGATCAACAAGTCGAGCGGCAGTTTGACCCGCCAGCAAGCGACTATGGCCCCGGACACCGCGGGATCGACATCCCTGGAAAGCCGGGCGAAACCGTCCGCGCTGTTGCCGTTGGCACGGTCACCTTTGCCGGCGAAGTTGCGGGGGTGCCGACCATCACGATCAGTCACGGAGTGGAGCGTTCGACCTATCAGCCAGTCAAGGCGAGTGTGCGAGTCGGCGACGCGGTCGATGCCGGTCAGCGAATCGGTCGACTCGGCGGTTCGCATCCATCGTGCCGAACAACCTGCCTAAATCTTGGCCGACTGCGTGGTGACAACTACCTAGATCCGGCCGCGTTGCTGGTCAGTTCTGGCAGTTACCGGCTGATAAGTCCGGTTGGTCCAGTTCCCGAACCACCAGCGCAGGCAGTCGGCCACTTGCCGTTAGCCGGCCCAATCACTTCTAGCTTCGGGATGAGGATCCACCCAATAACTGGCGTCCGAAAACTCCACGACGGCGTCGATATCGGTGCCGCCTGCCAGACACCGGTGCCGTCCGTTGCTGCTGGGAAGGTAACTATTTCAGGCCGTCGAGGTGGTTACGGCGAACAAGTTGAGGTTCGCCATCGAAATGGCATGCGGACCTCCTATTCGCACTTGAGTCGACGCTCAGTAGCGACCGGCGCACAGGTGCGGAAGGGGTCGATTGTCGGACTCGTCGGTTCAACCGGTTACTCGACCGGCTGCCACCTGCACTTCATGAAAATTGTCAATGGCCAACGGGTCGATCCTGTCGGTTGACCGTTCAGGCTCGCGGGTGCGCCTGCGCAAATGCTGCCCGCAGTCGATCGGCACTAACGTGGGTATAAATCTGGGTAGTGCCAAGGGACGCATGGCCCAACAGCTCCTGGACCGAACGCAGGTCGGCTCCGCCCTCGAGCAGATGAGTCGCGGCCGTGTGCCGCAGCCCGTGAGGACCAATATCAGGCGCTTCGGGGACTGCGGCCACTCGATCGTGGACGATTCGGCGCACCACCCGCGGATCAATACGACCGCCCCGAGCGCCGAGGAAGAGCGCTGGGCCACTGGACAAGTTCGCGGCCTGCGGGCGGCCAGCTGTTAGCCAAGTATCGAGTGCCTCAGCGGCCGGAACACCATAGGGAACCATCCGTTCCTTGTTGCCTTTGCCAAGAACTCGCAAGACCCGCCGGTGGTGATCGAGGTCGTCAACATCTGCGCCAACCAACTCCCCCACCCGAATACCGGTGGCGTAAAGCAGCTCGATGATGGCAAGATCGCGAATCCCGAGCACACCTTCATCTTCGATTCCGGTGGCGATCGCGTCTACTACCTGGCGCATATCGACCTGGTTCAATGCTGGCGGCAACATCCGATGTGCTTTAGGGGCGGCCAGCAGGGCACCCGCGTCAGTCGATGCCCTTTCGGTTCGTTCGAGCCAAGCGGTAAAAACTCGTGCGGCCGTAGACCGGCGGGCCAAAGTGGTTCGGGCCCGCCCCCTCGACTGCAGGCCTGCGAGCCAGCTGCGCAGCGTCCGAATCGTGAGGTCTGCCGGATCGTCCAAATGCAGCAGGTTCGCGTGAGTGGCCAGGCTGGTCAGATCCACTAGATACGCGCGGATTGTGTGTTCGGCCAACCCGCGCTCATGTCGCAGATGCTCCTCGTAATCGGCCAACGTCGCCGCCCACTTTTCGGAAAAGTCACCCACCTGCCAACCTTCGCACTTTGGCTAACCAGTTTTTCGGACCTAGGCCGCTCAGCGCGAATAAACCGAAACTTCGGTCGCTTTGAGACTCAACCAAATTTGCGCCCCAGGCTCGATCTGGAGTTCGGCAGCCGCAGCGGAGGTGACGTCTGCGAGGACCCCGTCCACGTCTACTCGGCAAGTGCCGCCGCGCTGTTCAATTCCGCGAACCGTGCCGCGTCGAACATTGCGAGGACTACCCTCGGGCTTTTGCCGGTGCAGCGCCACCGCGGTCGGCGAAAACGTCGCCATTGCTGGTGCACCGATAACGAGTTCTTCAGCGGACTCACCAAGCAACTCGTGCTGGTCGTTGTCGCGAACAGTTTTGGGACCCGTTGCGACTCCGTCGATCAGGTTAACCCCGGCAAGGGCGGCAGCAAACGGGCTCCGTGGATGAGAAAGCACGTCCCTACTCGGTCCCGAGTCGATTATTCGGCCATCGTCAATAACGATCGTTCGATCGGCCAGGACCAAGGCGTCGAGTGGATCGTGGGTAACAATCAGTGCAGTTCGGTTCGCCAAAACTCGGCCGATGACTTTTCGCAACTGCGGCACCGACGGCGCGTCCAGCGCCGCCATCGGCTCATCTAGTAAGACCACGTCGGGCGCGGCAGCCAACGCCCGGGCAAGCGCCACTCGTTGGGCTTGGCCACCAGAAAGTTCAAACGGTCGCCTGGCCGCCAACTCAGTCAGCCCGAGTTCGGCCAGCCACGAGTCAGCGATTGCACCGGGGTTGTTAGCGCCCGTGCAAGTTGGCCCAAAAGCCACATTGGCGCGAACGTCAAGATGAGGAAAGAGAAGCGAAGCCTGAGTCAACAGCGCAACTGACCGCTCGTGCGGTGCGACCCAAGTTTTCGGGCCGACCAGTTCACGATCGCCGACCTGAACTCTCACCTGCTCGAGTTTCAAGAGTCCAGCGATCGCGGCGAGTACGGTCGACTTTCCGGTGCCATTCGGCCCGACGAGGGCAACAGTCTCACCCGATTCGACGTCAAACTCGAGGTCCACCCCGCGGGCCGAGTCCACGACGTGGACTTGCAGACTCACCATGGGTTTCTCCCTGGCCTACGAACCACCGCAATCACCACGACCGCGACCATCACCAAAAGCAAGGAAAGTGCGATGGCTGCCTGTGGGTCGGTTTCGCGCTGCAGGTAGATCTCTGGTGGCAAGGTTCTGGTTACCCCCTGCAAGCTTCCGGCGAAAGTGATTGTGGCGCCAAACTCGCCCAGTGCGCGAGCGAAACTGAGCACGGTTCCGGCCACAAGTCCTGGCCAAACCAGCGGCAACGTCACCTTGGTCAAGACGCGCGATGGGTTGGCGCCGAGTGTCGCCGCGACTCGTGAATACCCCGGATCAGTGCCACGAAGTGCGCCCTCCAGACTTACCACCAAGAACGGCAATGCAACAAAAGTCTGCGCAATGACTACTGCTGCGGTGCTAAAGGCGATCTGAATTCCTAAGACCTCAAGGTGCTGACCCAACAGGCCGCGGCGGCCAAAGGTGTAGAGCAGCGCTATGCCCCCAACAACCGGTGGCAGGACCAATGGAAGCAAGATGAACGGCCGCACGACGTCGACAAGTCGCGAACTCGATCGGGCCAGAAAAAGTGCCATCGGCACGCCGATCAGCACACAAATCGCGGTGCTCATTGACGCGGTACGCAGACTCAACGACAGCGCCGCGAGAGACGATTCAGAAGTGACCAGCGAACCAAAATCGCCCCAGTCGACCCGCAGGACCATCGCCACCAGCGGCAAGATCACAAACGCCAGACCTGCCACGGCCGGAATCATCGTCCACCGCGGCAGGTCTACCTGGTTAATACTCACGGGGTGCCGAAGCCGGCCTTCGTAAAGACGTCCTTGCCCTTCGATCCGGTGATCAAGTCGACGAATGCTTGCGCGAGGTCGGCGTCACTTGCCTTCGCCAACGGCGCGATCGGGTAGGCGTTGACTACTTCGTTGGCCTCTGGGATCTCAATTCCAGTTACCGTGTCACCAGCAGAAATCACGTCCGTGACGTATACCAAACCAGCATCGGCCTCGCCGCTAGTGACTTTGCCGAGTACATCGGTAACCGACTGCTCTTCGCTGACTGGTTTCACCGTCACCCCGACCTTTTTCAGCAATTCCTGTGAGGCGGCACCGCAGGGAACCTGCGGGGCGCACAGCACGACCTTGACCTCTGGGTTCGAAAGATCTTCGAGCGACTTAACCTTTGCCGGGTTATCGACCGGCGTAGCGATTTCTAGCACGTTTGTGGCGAAAATGACCGGGTCCTTGGCGGTTCCGTCTTCATCGACCACTAGGGCCATCGTGCGCTCATCTGCGGAGGCGAAAACGTCCGCCGGCGCGCCTTCGTTGATTTGCGCCGCCAGGTCAGAGGACCCACCGAATGACAGTTTCACTTCGACGCCTTCGTTGGCATCTTCAAACTCTTTGGCCAACTCGGTGAACGTTCCCTTTAGCGATGCGGCGGCAAAGACCGTTAGTGTCCGGTCCTTGTCAGCATCAGCAGAATCGTCAGAGCCACAGGCGGCAAGGCCAGCAAGCAGGGCAAGCGTTCCGACAAGGGCCGCCAACTTGGTGAATCTGGTCTTCATCCGATCTCTCCTACTGTTTCGATAATTACGTTGGTTGCTTTGACCACGGCCACGCCGACCACACCGACCTCGAGGCCAAGTTCGCGCACCGATTCGGTGCTGATCAGCGATACGACGCGATGTGGCCCGCACTGCAGTTCCACTTGTGACATCACCTGGTCGCTGATGACGTTCGTGACGATCCCGACAAATCGGTTGCGTGCCGACCTTGCTACGCCGGTTGGATCCGGCGCTTCAGGAAGCGATTGACGCGCATGTGTGGCTAGGCTCTTGCCATCGATGACCGTTCGGCCCGATCCATCTTTAGCGCTTTCGAGTCGGCCCGAACTAATTAGTCGTCGTACGGTGTCGGTACTGACTCCCAAGAATGTTGCTGCATCTGCGACTCGCACTTGCGTCATGATTGGCAGTCTAACCACGCAAATAGGTCAACCGAGGTGGAGGGACAATGGGCAGGTCAGTTGATGCACACGTTCACCAGATAGCCGATGCGGTTCGATTGGCCATCGCTGAACGAGCGAAAGACGGGTCGATCTCCCTAGCCGTAGGTGAAATCGATGGCGGCCGTTTGGCCTCGGCCGCCTACGCCAACCGGGACGTCCCTGGCTTCGACAACAGCCAGATGGATGGCTTCGCCGTGAATTCGGCTGACTTGGCCACGACCGCGAACGGCCCGGTCACTTTGACCACGGTTGCTCACGTTGTTGCTGGCGCGACGAATCCACCGAGGCTCGAGTCCGGTCAGGCCGCGCCAATCATGACTGGCGCACCGCTACCACCCAACGCGGATGCAGTCGTTGCTGTCGAGCGCACCCTCGATCGCGACTTCGGCCCCCCAACAGGCGGTGGGACCGTGACCTTCCACGCGCCAGTGACACCGGGCGCATTCATCCGCACGGCCGGGGTAGACGTTCGTGCAGGCGCGCTCCTGCTCGATGCGGGCGCACCACTTCACCCCGGTGCGGTTGGCGCACTCGTTGCCGCGGGAGTCCAAAGCGTAAACGTTGCGCCGCGCCTACGGCTGGCGATTGTCAGCACCGGAAGTGAAGTTGCAAACGGCGACGTACCAGATGTCAACGCAACTGCGCTTCGGGCAGCCGCAACCCAGTTGGGCCTAGCTGCCACAACTCATGTTTGCCCCGATGACCCAGAAGCTCTCAGCGAGCTCCTGGAGCAAATCGGCCTTTCTAATGACTTGATCATTACTACCGGCGGCGTGAGCGCCGGAACTCGCGAAGTGGTTCGCCAGGCGTTAGCCGGGGCGCCAGAGGCTTGGTTCGGTCACGTTGATGTGCAACCTGGCGGGCCCCAAGGACTCGCGCAGATCGACGTCTTGGGCCGGGTTATTCCGGTCGTTTGCCTGCCGGGAAACCCAGTCAGCGCACTCGTGTCATTTGAGTTGTTCCTACGCCCACCGTTGGCCGAATCAGTTGGATTGGCGCCATGGCGTCAATCTGGACAAGCACCGCTGGCAGAGCCACTGGAGTCAGTTGCCGGTCGGCTTCAGGTACGGCGCGGCCGCCTCGACGATGCTGGCCAGGTGAACCTCATCGGCGGGCCTGGTTCTCATTTGATGGCTTCATACGCTCGCGCTGACCTGCTGGTGCTCGTGCCCGAGCAGGTCACCTCGCTCTCGGCCGGCGATACGGTGGAGTGGTGGAGGATCGCGTGACTAAATCTAATGAAAACCTAAGCCACTATCGTGCCGACGGCAGCGCCCATATGGTCGACGTGACCGCCAAGGCCACCACGAAGAGAGTGGCCAGCGCATCGGGGATTTTTCGCACTCGCCCCGATGTTGTTCAGCAGATTATGACTGCCAACCTGCCCAAAGGTGAGGCCTTGGCAACTGCGCGGATCGCCGCGATCATGGCGGCAAAACGAACCCCGGACCTGATTCCCCTGTGCCACCCACTTCCGCTCGGGGCAATCACGATTGATTTTGAGGCCTCGGCCGATTCTGTTCGGATCACCGCCACCGTGGCCACGACCGCGCCGACGGGTGTCGAAATGGAGGCCCTCACGGCCGTTTCAGTAGCCGCTTTGACCTTGTTCGACATGGTCAAAGCCGTTGACGCCAAGGCCGTGATCGAACAGATCCAAGTAGAGTCCAAGGCCGGTGGAACCCACGATTGGAGCCGAAGTGAGTGAGCCGAAGCGAGTCTTGGGCGTGGTTGTCACCTCCACTCGTGCCGCTGCTGGACGCCGGCCCGACCTGACCGGGCCGCGCATAGCTGACTGGGGACGCGAACAAGGATTCGAAATCAATGGCCCACATGTGATCGCCGACGGTCCGAAAGTTGCCGATCTTCTTCGCGAACTCGTCGGGGCTGGCTGCGCGCTGATCGTAACTACCGGCGGCACGGGCTTCACCGAAGACGACCACACCCCGGAGGCGACCGCCGCGGTCGTCGACCGGCCAGCACCTGGAATTTCGGAAGCAATCCGGGCGCGCGGCCTGAAAAAGACCAGTCACGCAAGTTTGTCGCGCGGAGTTTCTGGGATCGCTGGCCGCACACTGATCGTGAACTTGCCCGGCTCGACCGGCGGCGTTCGCGACGGACTAGAGGTACTAGCTCAGGTCGCCGATCATGCTCTCGATCAACTAGGCCACGGCGAGTTGGCGGCCCACGAAACCCACGGCTAACTATTCCTTGCGCTGAACTAACAGAACACCGTCTCGCAAGATCGCGGGTTCACCGTCGGGTGAATAAGTCTGGCGATCACGCACTTCGGTGATCAACGTCGTCCAGTCCTTGCCAAGTTCGAGGATCGCAAGGTCTTCTGCTGGCGTTGGGCAGTCCATCGGTTCATGATTGTTGCTGGCCCACGGCGGCGGTTCGGCATGCGCTACCACCAAGAACAGCCCCCCTGGTGCGACCCATTCGGTGGCCCGGCGCAAGATCGAACTGCGGTCTAATCGAGCACGTGAATGCAGGAAGCAAGCCGAAACGAGGTCGTAGGACTTCTCGCTAGTCCAAGCTTCAAGATCGGCGGCAATCCAAGTGACCGCTTCACCCAGTCCCGCGCGACTTGCGGCAGCCTCGCCCCTAGCCAACGCGGTCGGCGATAAATCGACTGCGGTGACCTGCCAGCCGCGTTGCGCCAGCCAGAGCGAGTCGCCACCTTCGCCGGCCCCAAGGTCGAGTGCAGTACCAGCGGTCCGATCGGCGATCGAATCGGCCAACGCCTGATTGACGTTGCCCGACCAGATCCCTTCGGCCGAACCGTATCTAGCTTCCCAATAGCCGAAGGGGTCGCTTGGCTGCGTTCCGCTGCCCTGCCCTAGGTCATGGTTTGCACTCACAAGACGAGCCTAACCGGCCGTTGACGAAGCCATCGGAGTGTGACTAACCCACAGCCCGTTTTCTGTCTCGGCCAGCCCGTGAGACTCCAGCAACCGCAACGATCTGCCGACGGCAACCGTCCCCCACCTGAGTCCGGCAGCCAGTTGAGACTCACTCAATGGTGTTTGATTCAACCGCTGCAAGACGCGCCGAGGCCCCGGTGCAAGGTCTACTTCGGAGCTATCAAGCCAGCCAAACGTGTCGGCCAGCACTTCTTTTCCTGAGGTCACCAACAGCGCTTTGCCGTCGCGGATCGCCCGGTGAACTCCTGTCGATGCTTGTGAGGTCACCGGCCCGGGTACGGCCATCGTCGTCCGGCCTAGTCGGTCGGCCCAATTGAGGGTGTTCAGCGAACCGCTGCGACCGGCGGCCTCCACGACGACAAGGCCAACAGACATCGCCGCAATTAACCGGTTCCGCACCAAGAATCGATGTCGCGCAGGCTGAATGCCGGGCGCGTACTCGCTGATGATCAACCCCTCCTCGGCGGTTCTTCGAAGTAGCGCTGCGTGGGCGCGTGGATAGTCCAGATCGACGCCGCAGGCCATCACCGCGACCGTTGCCCCGCCTGCAACCAACGCTCCTCGGTGGGCACAGGCGTCGATACCGAAGGCTGCCCCGCTGATGATGGTGTGTCCTTGATCGGCGCAGTCTGCCGCAATATCGCTGGCGCACTCGGCCCCGTAGGTCGTGTTGGAGCGAGCACCAACGACTCCGATCGGCGCGGCCATGAGATCGAGTAGGTCCGCGCCGCCGCGAACCCAAATCCCCAGCGGGGAGCCGGCCACCTGCCCAACCGATTCACAGTGAGCCAAGTCGTCCAGACCGGTCGGCCAGTCGTTGTCCCTGGGCACGACCCATCTCGCGTCAACTAGTTTGGCATCGGCCAACGCTCGGTCGGCGCGAGCCGAAGCGGTCTCAGCAGCCAAGGTCCAAGCTTGCGAATTGGCGATTCGCCCACCAGAAATTGCCTGCCAAAGCTCTTTTGGGTCCGAGGTATCGAGTAGCTCTGCGAGCCTTGGGTCGCCAGGTTCGATCGTCAACGAGAGCAAGAGTCTGGCTCTGCGGTCCGAAACGTCTTTCATGCTGCCGCCAAAATGCCAGCAACGTCGCCACCGATGGGACTGCCGCGCCTCAGGTCCAACGCGGTTTGCACGTCAGCCAATTCAGGTCGATCCCGGCCGCATAGGTCTGCGACGCTCCAAGCCAGTCTCAGAATCCGATCTGCCGAGCGCGGAGACGTCTTGTTTGACCGAACTTGGCGCTCCAACAGTTGCATTCCTGCTTCGGCGGCCGGCCAGTTTTTGCGAAGTTCAACCCCTGGAACGGCCGCGTTGATTTGCCACCGAGTGCCGGCCCAACGCGCCGTCTGTCGATCACGCGCCTGGCGAACTAGGTCACGAATTGCTGCCGTGGACGGGGCCGAATCAAGGTCACGACTCAAGGTGTGCCTGCTCGGTTCAACCAACACCCGATGGATATCTATTCGATCTCGAATCGGTCCAGATAGCCGGTCGAAGTAGCGCCTCCTCATCGGTGCGGTGCACTCGCACTTCTGCATCACCGAACCGGCATTCCCGCAAGGACAAGGGTTGGCGGCCAGCACCAGTTGAAACCGTGCCGGGAAAACAGCCGTTTGAGCCGCCCGCGAGACGACGATCTGTCCACTTTCCAACGGTTGACGCAAGGCCTCAAGCACGTTAATCGCGAACTCTGGCGCCTCGTCCAAGAACAGGACTCCTTGGTGGGCAAGCGACATCGCCCCCGGTCTGATTCCGCGGCTTCCTCCCCCGACTACTGACACCGCACTGGCGGTGTGATGCGGATCGAGGAAGGGCGGCCGGGTGAGCAGCGGAACGTCGACCGGCAACATGCCTGCCAGTGAGTGGATTGCGCTGGTTTCAAGCGAGGCTTCAGTTTCAAGGTCTGGTAGCAACGACGGCAACCGCTGGGCCAGCATTGTCTTGCCTACCCCTGGCGGGCCCACCAACAGGAGGTGATGCCCGCCGGCCGCCGCGATCAAGGTCGCCAACCGCGCATCTTCTTGGCCAACCACATCCGCAAGGTGCAGGTCTTCAACCCCCGCCGCCGATGCCCATTGTGGGTCTGACTCACGCAACGGCGGCACTGGTGGATCTTCGGGCTCTTCCTCGCCCCGGAGCATGGCGACGACCTGCCGAAGCGAGCGAACCCCAATGACGTCAATCCCAGGCACCAACTCGGCCTCAGCCGCGTTCACCTCCGGCACAAAGATCCGCTCAAACCCGGCACCGGCCGCCGCGAGGGTTGCGGGCAGCACTCCCCTAGCTGCCCGCAACCGGCCGTCTAAGGCCAGTTCGCCAAAGAACACCGACGTGGCGATCCGATCTAGTGGGATATCGCCCTTGGCCGCAAAAATTGCCAAGCCCATCGCGAGGTCGTAACTGGGTCCGCTCTTGGGCAGGCTGGACGGCGCCAAGTTGATTGTCACGCGCGAGTCTGGCCACGAGGCCCCCGAGTTCACGACGGCCGAGCGCACGCGACTTCGTGCCTCGCTCACGGTCACATCGGCGAGCCCAACCATGACTGTCGCTGGCATCCCTGAAGCGATATCTACTTCGACCTCGACGCGGCGCCCCGCTAGACCGTCAAGGGCAATCGCATGAACCGAGGCCATCAGGCCACCCCAGTTACGCGTTCGACCTGCGGCGCCCCGCTGGCCGGGACTCGAACGGCGACGACGTCGATGCGGACGCTGTCGGGTAGGACCGCGTGACTTTCAAGCCACGCCGAAGCAAGCCGCCTGAGCCTGGTCGCCTTCTGGCCGGTGACCGCCTCCAGCGGAGTGCCGTGGGTGGCCGAGGTTCGGGTCTTCACCTCGCAGATGACCAAAGTTGACCCGTCGCGGGCGACGATGTCGATCTCGCCGAACCGACAGGTCCAGTTTCGATCGAGAATCACCATGCCTACTGATTTGAGATGTTCGGCGGCGACTCGTTCGCCATAATCACCAAGGGCCCGGTTGCGCGCATATGTCATTGAATGAGCATTGCGGCCAGCACTTGCTCCCAACAGGGGCAAAAGCGGGCCTGTGTTCAGAAATCCAGACTGTGGAAAATCAGCCCTACAGAAGGCCGACATCGGACTCGGCAACAAACTTTTCCGACAAAATCCGGTACGAACGAGTTGTCATCGCACAAAGCGCAACGGCTGCCATCACCAAACCACTAATTAGGAAGATCAACGCAATCGCGCGGCCTTCACCCGGCCCGAGCAGCCACTCCCAGCGTTCGGCACCTGCCGGCGATTCAAATGACGGGATGATCCAGAACTCGGCAATTGGCGCAATCAGGAACGCGGTAACTGGTGCAGAAGCAGACTCGAACGCTTGGGCCAGGCCGAACACGCGTCCTTGGTTCTTAAACTCAACCACCTTCTGGATCACGGTTTGCTCTGCGGCCTCAATCGGGGGGATTAGCACCATGTAGAGCCAGATCCCACCGGCGAACAGCCAACCCCATTCGCGAATCGTGAAGAAGGCGCCGATCACGCCCATCAAGGCTACGACTAACAGCATCGTTCGGATTGGGTTGGCGCCTAGGCCAAATCGCGCCACTATCAGGCCACCGACAATGAACCCGGTTCCGGCGATGCCGAAAATGATTCCCCACATTTCGACGCTGAAAAGTTCCAAACCATACGGATCCAGCAGTGCCATGTAGACCCCACCGATGAGGTTGTTGAAGGTTGCAAACAGCACCATCGCAAGCAGTCCGGGAACAGCACGGATCGCGGCAAACGCCCCCACAAAATCAACCTTTGGCGCATCGGAGGCGCTGTGTTCGGGCCGCTCCTCGGGAATCCGAAAGGTAAACAAATGACCTGTCGATACTGCGGTGAGAACGATTGCGACTACTAAGGTCCAGCCCATGCCAAGTTGGCCAATTGCCAACCCGCTGAAAACGCTCGTGGCGATGAAGCCAACACCCTGCACCGTGCCGACAAGTCCGTTCGCATTTGCTCGGCGGTCTTCGTCTACAAGCAAGGTGACTGTCGTGGAAAGCGCGATATTTCGCAGACTCTCAACCACCGAACCGAACAGGATTAGGGCCACAAACAGCCAAAACCAACCGCGGCTCAAGTTCGCGATTTCGACTGGTCCGACGGAGGCGTATAGCCCGCCAGCAAGACCGAAAGCCACCAAGGTGACGACGCTCGACAACAACATCACGCGCTGTTTGAGGTGCCGATCTACCAGCGTGCCGAAATACATCGCGAATACTGCAAGCAACAACATGTAGGAACCGCCGATGATGCCGGTCGCCAGCACCGAACGGGTTTCCAAGTAAGCCCAGAACGTCAGGGCAAACCAGAGGAAGTTGATCGTGACGTTCGCGAGCAGCGTGTTGGCAAGAACTTGGGTAAATGCCTTGGCGCGAATACTCTTCGTCACACCGTTGGCAGTTTGAAGTCGGAGTCTTGAAGTTCTTCCACGTTGACGTCCTTGAAGGTAAGAACCTTCACATTCTTCGCGAACCTGGCTGGTCGATAAATGTCCCAGACCCAGGCATCGTTCATCGTCACTTCAAAGTAGGCATCGCCAGATTCTGAGCGTACTTTTACGTCAACGGCATTGCACAAGTAGAACCGTCGGTCTGTCTCTACAACGTATTTGAAAATCGCGACGACGTCACGGTACTCACGGTAGAGCGCAAGTTCCATATCGTTTTCGTACTTTTCTAGGTCCTCGGCACTCACCCGGAACCCTCCTTCATCCTCGACGTGTCGGCCATCGTACCGGCCTTGGTCGACGACTGTTCCTGATCGGGAAGCCGCCACGAAAGACGATGATGTTTTGTTGGTCCGTAACGCTTGAGCGCCGCCATATGTTCGGCCGAGGCGTAGCCCTTGTTCACGTCCCAACCATATTGGTCGTGTTCGGCCGACAGTGCGATCATGTGATTGTCGCGAGAGGTTTTAGCCAAGATGCTGGCAGCCGCCACCGCCGCGCAACTCAGGTCGGCTTTGACCAACGTGCGAACTTCCGGAATTTGGCCAAATACCACCGGCGGCCCGAAGAGCGCGTCTTGGTCTGGGGAAGTCAGATAGTCATGATTTCCATCGAGCAGAATCAAGTCAGGCGCAGGCGCCAGTTGGGCGATTGCGCGGTGTCCGGCCAGCCTCATCGCGGGCACAATGCCGAACTCATCTATCTCGGCGGAGGACGCATTGCCGATCGCCCAAGCCACCGCCCAGTTCTTGATTGGATCAACTAGGGAGTTCCTGGCCTTGGCGCTGAGCAGTTTGCTGTCGCGCACCCCGGTAGGTGCCGGTGCCGTGCCATCGGTCACGAGCACCATCGCCACGGTCACCGGTCCGCTCAGCGCACCGCGCCCGGCCTCGTCACTACACGCCAAAGCACTTGCCCCGCCGCGCAGAAGTTGACGTTCAAAACGAAGCGTTGGCGCTGCGGTCACGGCGCAGGCACATCATCGAATGCATCAGTTTGTTCGATAAAACCGAATCGGTCCAATGGCCAGACCCGCAACCATGACTTCCCGACTACATCCTTCACCGGGACAAACCCACCGCCGGGTTCGCCCATATGCGCCCGCGAGTCCTCCGAGTTGCCCCGATTGTCGCCCTGGACCCATAGATAACCCTTGGGGACAGTGACGTCAAAGGTCTGTTCGGCGTTCACACTCTTATCGTTTAGATACGGCTCATCGATCGATTCACCGTTCACGACGGTGCGCCCTTTGGCGTCACAACAGCGAACGTTGTCACCGCCAACGCCAATTGTCCGTTTGATCAGGTGTCCGCCAGAGGGATAAAGGCCGACCATTTCTAGGGCCCGCTGAACTCCGTTCAAATCCTGCTCTGAAGAAAGACCGAGCCAGTTACCCGGATCGCGGAAAACGATGATATCGCCGCGCTGCGGTTCGCCCCCAAACCAGTAGGACACTTTTTGGACCAAAATTTTGTCGTTTAACTGCATAGTCGGCAGCATCGAGCCCGACGGGATGTAGAAAGCCTGGAACAGGAACGTCTTTACGATTAGCGCCAATACGAGAGCCGAACCAATTAGGAGAATCGACTCCTGCCACCAACTCAATTGCCGCTTCTGCTCAGTCACCTGATGAGGGTATCTGCCGCGCCCACGGATCTGCGCCCGGGCCGCGTGTTCTCGACAAAAAAGACGGCCCCCAACTCCAGTAAAGGAGTCGAGGGCCGCGAAGCAGCGAACTCAGACGTCGCGCTTTTCCTTGATCTTGGCTGCCTTGCCGCGCAGGTTGCGCAGGTAGTACAGCTTCGCGCGGCGGACATCGCCGCGGCTAACGATTTCGATCTTCTCGATGACGGGCGAGTGAACCGGGAAGGTCCGCTCGACACCAACGCCGAAGCTCACCTTGCGGACGGTGAAGGTGCGGCCGATGCCAGAACCCTGCACCTTGAGGCAGACGCCTTGGAATGCCTGCACACGCGAGCGGTTGCCTTCAACGATGTTCACGTGCACCTTGAGGGTGTCGCCGGCCCGGAAGTCGGGTACGTCGTCGCGCTTGCTTTGAGCGGCGATCTGGTCAATGACGTTCGTCATGGTTTTCTCCTCGCCGGCGCCACAAGTCACCTGCGGATGTCAGTTTTCGAAATGATCTCGGGTGGTGCTTAATGGTGGCTCCCTCGTGGCAGAACCGTCCAGCACCAACGCTCAATCATGCCACAGCGCCCCGCCCCTAAGGAAATCAGGGACGGGGCGTTGCAAGGAATTGTCTAACTCAACTCGACTCAGTCGAACTTGTAGGCGCCACCACCGTGAAGCACGTTGTCGATTCCGGCGACTTCTTCGTCTTCGGTGACTCGGAAACCGATCGTGAAGTCGATTGCCTTACCCAGAGCAAAAGCGATTCCAAATGAGTAGACCGCGACGAATACCGACGGGATGATCTGAGCGATCAGCTGGTCGATGTTTCCGCCGGTGAATAGGCCCGTATCGGTGGCAAAGAAGCCCAAGTATAGGCAGCCAAGGAAGCCCGCGACCAAATGCAAGCCGACAACATCGAGCGAGTCGTCGTAGCCAAGCTTGTACTTTAAGTCGATCGCGAAGCAGCAGATCGCACCGGCGAGCAGTCCAAGGACAATTGCCCATAGTGGCGTGAGGTTTGCGCAAGCTGGCGTGATCGCAACCAACCCAGCAACGATTCCCGAGGCGGCACCGACTGCGGTGGGTTTTCCGTCCTTGAAGTGCTCAACCACGATGTAGCCGATGATGCCAGCAGCCGGCGCCGCGATCGTGTTCAAGAAGATCAGCGACCCGCCATTGCCGTCGGTGGCTGCACCCGTGTTGAAGCCGAACCAACCAAACCAGAGGATCGCAGCACCGATAAGCACCAACGGTACATTGTGCGGCTCGGCTGATTCCTTAGCGAAACCGACGGCCCGCTTGCCGAGGACAATCGCGAGAGCGAATGCGGCAGCACCTGCACTGATGTGAACGACGGTTCCGCCAGCCCAGTCGATCGGGACGGCCTCCCCGATGGTCATCGTACCTATCCAGCCGGTCATGCCGTCATCGTCAAAGCCCCAAACCCAACCTTGGGACGGGAAGTAGACGATCGTCGCCCAAAGTCCCGCGAAAAGCATCCACGGGAAGAAGCGTGCCCGGTCAGCCACGGCGCCAGAAATTAGTGCGGCGGTGATTACGGCGAATGTTGCCCCGAAAGCAACACCGGCAAGCCCGGAGGTGTCCTCGCCGGTTGCGAGGCCCTGCAGCGCGAAATCGGAGAACGGGTTCGCGAGCCAGCCGTGGATCAGGTCCGCTTCGCCTGCCGAACCCATGTTGAATCCGTAAAGAATCCACAAGACGAATACCAGACCCATGGCACCAAAACTGAGCATCATCATCGAGATGACGCTGCGGGCCCTGACTAGGCCACCGTAGAAGAACGCTAGGCCGGGAGTCATAAAGAGAACAAGAGCGGCGCAAATAAGCAGCCAGATTGTTCCGGGTTCCATATCAACCTCTTTGCGGTAGGAAACACGATTCGCGCCCGGGCTTTATTGCCGCGGGTCTGAAACGATCCTGATCAAGGCCGATTACGCAGACCCAACAGTTTCGTTTCTGCCGTGTTACGCCGCTCAGTTCTGTGTTAAATCAGGCCGACGAAGCCGAGTCCGCTCAAGGGATTGCTCACGACGCCATGCCGCGATCTTGCCGTGATCTCCGGAAAGGAGAACCTCGGGAACAGCACGATCTCGCCAAGCGGCGGGCTTGGTGTAGACGGGATATTCGAGCAGCCCATCAACGTGGGACTCCTCGGCGAGCGAAGCTGGATTCCCCATGAAACCCGGCAGCAGTCGCACCACTGCCTCGATAACCGCGAGGGCTGCCACCTCTCCGCCGTTAACGACAAAATCGCCGAGCGAAATCTCCTCGACCCGCCAAGTCTGACTCGCCTGGTCGATGACTCGCTGGTCGATGCCCTCGTAGCGGCCGCACGCAAAAACCAAGTGTTCTTCAGCCGACAACCGCGCCGCAGCCGCATGCGTGAATGGCACGCCAGCGGGCGTGGGAACGATTACCACCGCGTCGGTAGTACAAACCTCATCCAGCGCCTCACCCCAAGGCTCGGGCCGCATAACCATTCCGGCGCCACCGCCATATGGCGTGTCGTCGACCGTCCGATGGCGATCGTGAGCCCAGTCGCGTAGATCATGGGCGCGAAAATCCAGCAGTCCGCTCTTTTGCGCCTTTCCAGGCAGGGAGAGTTCTAAGGGAGAAAAATATTCAGGGAATATCGAGATGGCGTCAATACGCACTATTGCACCTCGTTCGCGTCCTCGGGTTGAAGTAACCCCGGCCGCTCCACAACCGTGATCGTGCCGGCTGTCAGATCAACCTGCGGTACCAACTCCTGGACGAATGGGACCTGAACCTTTATGCCGTCAAGATCCAAAAGCAATGAGTCGTGACCGGGGAGGTGCAGGACTTCGGTTACTGTTCCACGCTCTCGCCCATCGACAACTACCGTCAAGCCGACCAGTTGTCGGTCGTAATAGGAGTCGTCTTCAGCCGGAAGGTCTGCCGGGTCAACCGCCAGTTCGAGGATCCCACCGTGAATCTGCTCGGCCGCAGTGCGGTCAGCGATTTCGGCAAATGAAACTAAGAACCGACCGCTGTGCATTCGAGTTTTGGAAACTGTCAGCCGGCGCTCGGACCCCGAGAGAAGACAAAGGACCGACGAGCCGGGCGCAAAGCGCAACTGTGGCTCGTCGGTCCTGAGATCGACTACTAGGTCGCCGCGAATGCCGTGGGCTCGGCCAATCCTGCCGATTACGACACGCATTTTTGGCTCAACGCCGACGATCGACGTCCACGAAGTCAATCCGAGCGCCATCGGATCCCGAAAGAGCCGATGCCACAGTACGGATCGCGGTCGCAGTACGGCCCTGACGGCCGATTACCTTTCCGAGGTCGTTGGGGTTAACCCGAACCTCGAAAAGGTCACCGCGACGAGTCTGCTTCGCCCGAACTGAAACTTCATCGGGGTGGTCGACGATTCCGGCAACCAGGTGCTCGACTACTTCTTGGATGGGACCGGCCACGATCAGGCCTCTTCAGCCTTCGGCTCTTCAGCCTTCACTTCTTCGGCCGGAGCCTCTTCAGCCTTCACTTCTTCGGCCGCAGCTTCTTCAGCCTTGGGCTCCTCGGCCTTTTCCTTCTTGGCCTTGGTGGTGGTCGCGGCCTTCTTCGGTTCGGCGTGCAAGTCCTTGAGCGCCGCATCGAACAACGCGGCCTTGTCGGCCTTGGGCTCTGGGTGCTTCAAGGTGGCCTTGCCACCGATGTCGCCGGTGAGCTTCAAGATGGCGGCAACCGACTCGGTCGGCTGGGCACCAACTCCGAGCCAGTACTGCACACGCTCAGAATCAACGTGAATCGTCGACGGCTCGGTCTTGGGGTTGTACGTACCGATCTCTTCGATAACCCGACCGTCACGCTTGGTGCGGCTGTCGGCGATGACGATGCGGTAGAACGGGGTGCGGATCTTGCCCATCCGCTTGAGGCGAATCTTGACTGCCACGGCTGTGGTGTCTCCTTGGTGAGTAGAACTTCGAGTGATGTGGACCGACTTGTGGGGCAAGCCGAGCCAGAATCTAGGGCCGAGCCGTCAGGAGAGAGGGCCTGAACGACACCGGACGCAAGTCACTATTCTGCCAGAGAGGTGCCGCGAGCTCCAACTCGCACCTGCCACTGGTCGCGCATGGGGCGAAGTCCGTATCTTGGGACTCAGTTATGGACGAGGCCAACGATGTGGTCGATCACTTCTTCGAGGGTCAGATGCGTCCCATCTACCACTACTGCGTCGGCAGCCTGGGTCAATGGCGAGGCCGCTCGGTTCGAGTCGATTGCGTCTCGTTTGGCTAGGGCCTGGGCCATAGCAGTCGCATCTTCTATGCCCAGTTCGGCAGCGCGGCGCTCGGCCCTTGCTACGGGGTCTGCGACCAAATAGATTTTCAAATCGGCCTCTGGCGCGACCGACGTGCCAATGTCACGCCCCTCAGCGACAATCCCACGGTCGGCTGCCGCGATCGCTGCGCGCTGCAGGGCCACTAGTTGGCTGCGCACTTGCGGCACCGAGGCCACATGGCTTACTGCCGCGGTCACGTCGGCATCGCGAATGGGGCCAGAGACGTCAACCCCATTGACCGTGATTGTCGGCTCGACCGGATCGGTTCCGCTGCCAATTTCAACGCCGGCCGCTGCGGCCGCAACCGCTCCCGCGTCATGAACGTCCACCCCCGAGTTGAGCATCGCCCACGTCATCGCCCGATACATCGCACCGGTATCGAGATAGGCAAACCCCAACTTGGTGGCTACGCCACGAGAGGTGCTCGATTTGCCCGAACCTGACGGTCCATCAACCGCAATTACGGTGGTCACAAATTCTCTCCTCAGCTGAACGCGGACCAGCCGCGGTCGATCAGATAGGTGAGCAGCGTCGGTGCGACCGCTGCTTTTACGATCACTTCGACCACGCCGACCATTCGGCCAAGTTCGTGGTCAATGCGCATGTCTTCAATATTTATTTCGGCCAAGCCAATGTCGCTAAACAGTCTCGAAAGTTCACCAGGCGTGTCATCGATCGAGACAAATACGCCCGCCAACGCAGTGGGCTGCTCGCCGTGTTTTCCTGGCACCTTGGCCACGCCGGCGCGACCCAAATCTAGGTACTCGGCAATTGAACCGTCGGCGCTGTGGACCGATGAGCGCAGTTCGTCGAGACGGTCGGCGAGTAAGTCCAAAACTTGTCCAACCTGTTCGGCGTTGCTGCCGATGATGTCGACCCAAAGTCCCCGGTCGCTGCCAGCAATTCGAATGACATCGCGCAAACCTTGGCCGGCCAAGGCCAGATCCGCGGTGTCTGCGTCAGCGAGCAGTCCGGCGGTTAGGACCGAAACTAAGTGAGGAACATGTGAAACCAATGCAACTGCCCGATCATGGGCTTCGGCCGTCATTATTCGCGGCACCGCACCGAGGTCGCTAGCCAGCTGCTCAACCATGGCAATACTTTTAGTAGCCGAATTTTCGGTGGGCACGATCGCCCAGGCGCGCCCCTCAAACAGTTGGGCCGTGGCGGCAATCGGGCCAGAGCGTTCCTTGCCGGCCATCGGATGGCCGCCAACGAACCGAGGATCAGCAATCGCCTCAACGATCGACCGCTTCACGCTGGCCACGTCGGTGACGGTCGCTTCCTCGAACTCCGACAAAGCAAACTGAACGGCAGAAACCACAACTGACGGCGGAGTCGCCACGACCACTAGGTCCGGCTCGGCAACGGGGTCGGACACGCCTGCGCCCAAGGATTCGGCGAGCGTCACGTTCGCCGGGTTCTGGTCGCGCAAATGCACCCGTACGCCTTTGGCACTAAGGCCTAAGGCAACCGACGTGCCGATCAGTCCACAACCGATCACCAAAACCGGGCCCATTTTTGGGCCTGTGCGCTGGTGCTCTGTCATGGCTGAACGCTATCGAACAGCGCTCCGACCTCATCGCGCGACAGGTCACGCATCGCTCCGGCCCTGAGATCACCCAACTTCAGCGGCCCGAAGGCCGTTCGGGTTAGCTCGATGACCGGGTGGCCGACTTCGGCCAACAACCGGCGAACGATCCGGTTCTTTCCACTGTGCAGGTCCAGTTCGACCAGACTCTTGCCTGACCTGCTGTCGCGAACCAAAAACCGGTCTACTTTCGTAACACCGTCTTCAAGTTCGATCCCGGCCAGCAGTCGCTTGCGCAGCGTCGACGGGACCGCGCCTTCCACTAGGGCGACATATGTTTTGGTGACCTCGAAGGAGGGATGGGCCAATCGGTGAGCAAGCTCGCCATCGTTTGTCAGGATCAGCAGTCCAGACGTGTCGGTGTCCAAGCGCCCGACATGAAAAAGTCGGTCTTCGCGCCCAGAAAGAAGCTGCCCTAAATCTGGTCGACCTTGTTCGTCGGCCATGCTGCTGACCACACCTCGCGGTTTGTTGAGCAGCACGTATGCGTTGTCGTTTACCGGTGGCAGACGGACGCCATCGACCCTGATCACATCAGTGACCGGATCAACGCGGGCGCCAAGTTGAGTGATGATCTCGCCATTTACCTCGACGCGACCGGCAACCATGTACTCCTCGCATTTACGGCGACTGGCGACCCCGGCAGCTGCCAGCACCTTCTGCAGACGAATCGGCTCAGACACCTGGCTCCTCCGTCGCGGGTTGGTCTTCGGTTGCAGGTTCGGACTCGGCGCCGGCGACCTCACCGGCCACTCTTTCGAGTTCGACATCTAGGTCATCCAACTCGGGCAATAAGGGCGCCAATTCAGGCAACTCTTCGATGCTGCCTAATCCCATCCGTTCGAGGAAGTAGTTGGTTGTCCCGTAGAGAATTGCGCCGGACTCAGCGTCGTTGCCAAGTTCTACGATTAGCCCGCGAGTCACTAACGTGCGCATCACCGAGTCGACGTTTACTCCACGAATCGCCGAGATTCTCGACCGGCTGACCGGCTGGCGGTAGGCGACGACTGAAAGTGTCTCCAGCGCCGCTTGGCTCAGCTTCGCGTGCTGGCCCTCAAGCACAAACCTCGACACTACTTCGGCAAATTCCTCGCGGCTGTAGATCCGCCATCCGCCAGCCAGTTCGCGCAGTTCGAACCCGCGACCTTGCTCGGTGTACTCGGCAGCAAGTTCGACCAGCGCCAACTCAACGTCTGCTGGCGGATGCCCCACCGCCTGAGCCAAGGTCAAGTGATCGACCGGTTCATCAGCGATCATCAAAACTGCTTCGAGCCCCGGTCGAAGATCGACATTGACCTCAGCAACTTCTAACTGCTCATCAGCTTCACTCATCAGCACTTCCGGTTTGTTCGTCTTCAGATAAGAGTGGTTCATCGAATTCGTCACCCACGTCGATGTCTCCGTCATCGCTGCCCGCCCACCGAACGGTCAACTCCCCCAAAGGCACCGCCTGTTCAAAGCCCAGAACACCCTCGCGGAACAGTTCAAGCAACGCTAAAAATCGTGCGACCTTAGTCATCGAATCGGGCGCATCCTGCGTGATTGCCCGAAACGTCAAGGAGCGTTCGCGACGCAGTCGGTCGACGACGAGATGGGCCTGCTCGCGCACGCTCACCGCCGGCGCGTGCAGGTGGGCTAACGAAACTAACGGCACGACTTTCGGGGCCATCGCAGCGGCCGCGAGCTCGGCTAAGTCACTAGCGGTTGCGTTGATCTCAACTTCGGGAAGCAGCTCAGCAAACCTCGGTTCGAGCGGGACCGCTCGCGGATGCCGCAGCAGCTGATTCTCGAACCGTTCTGCCAAAATTGCTGCTACTTGTTTGAAGGCGCGGTATTGCATCAGCCTGGCGAATAGCAAGTCTCGGGCTTCAAGCAGCGCCAAGTCCTCTTCGTCTTCGACTTCGGCCTGCGGCAAAAGCCGGGCCGTCTTCAAGTCGAGCAAAGTCGAAGCAATCAGCAAGAAATGCGTGACCTGCTCGAGATCATCGTCGAGTTGACGGGTGTAGGCAATGAAGTCGGCGGTGACTACCGACAAGGCAACTTCAGTGATATCGAGTTGGTGTTTTGCAATCAACTGGAGCAGCAGATCGAGTGGGCCTTCAAAGTTCCCGAGCGAAATCGAGAACTCTTTTTCGACGACCTCGCCGGAGTGGACGGGGACAGCAGCCATTCGTCCGGCCCTCAGCTCTCTTGGAGCCGAGTTGCCACCTCGCTGTCGGCACCGCGGCTTTCCAAATCGGCGAGTGCCCCAGCGATCGCTGCTCGGACCAGTCGACTGCGATCGACTTTGCGGCCGGTCAACGACTTCAACTGCAGCCTCGCCTGTTCAACGGCAAGGAGTTCCTCGCTCGTCAAATAGATCGTCATCTTCTCGTCGTGCTTGGCCTTACCCGGAGCCGGCGACGAGTCCTGCTTTTGATCCTCGGTAGCGGTCGCTCGGAAGAGTTCGTCAGCACCTGGCAGATTTACGCGTCGGGACACCGGTGCAACACTTCCTTGGCCAGCTGACGGTAGGCCTCAGCGCCGGGCGAAGTGCTGGCGTATTCGGTAATCGGTTCACCGGCGACGGTTGCGTCAGAGAACTTCACCGTCCGGCGGATAACGGTGTGGAACACCAAGTCACCCCAGCCATCGACGAGAGTTTGCAGGACTTCGCGGCCATGCAAGGTGCGACCATCGAACATCGTGCCGAGTAGCCCGATCACCCGAAGGTCAAAGTTGGTGCGGTCGCGAACCTTTTCGATCGTTTCATTCAGCAAGGCCACCCCTCGCAACGCAAAATACTCGCATTCGAGTGGAATTATGACGCCGTCTGAGGCAGTAAGTGCGTTTACCGTCAACAAACCCAGCGATGGCTGGCAGTCGATCAAGATGATGTCGTAGTCGCGCTTTACATCGCGCAAAGCCCGGGCGAGCACCTGCTCGCGGCCCACCTCGGTTACTAGCCGCATCTCGGCGGCCGAAAGGTCAATGTTGGCCGGGGCTAGGTCCAGACCTTCAACGGTGGTGGGCAAAATGATGTCTTTGATCGACATTTCACGGTCCATCAACACGTGATAGATCGTTTGTTCAATCTCGTGTGCGTTGTAGCCCAAACCAACCGTCATTGAACCCTGCGGGTCAAAGTCAAGCAGGAGCACCCGGCGACCAGTTTCGGCGAGCGCTGCACCCAAACTGATGGTGGTCGTGGTTTTACCTACGCCACCTTTTTGATTGCACATCGAGATGACGACGGCTGGTCCTTCTGCCTTTCGCGGTCCAACGTCGGTGAGGTCGGGAAACGGTCGTCCCGTAGGGCCGATCTCACTTGGCTTCATCAGTCCCGCTTCCTCTTCAGAGACACTGCTGGCTCACTCTACACGCGTCCGAATCGAGTTCAGTGATTCTGCCGTAGTGCCCTCGGATGCGATGCCGCATAAGTCTCGCGCAGTTTGTCGATAGTGACCAGCGTGTAGATCTGTGTCGTAGTTACGGAGGCATGGCCAAGCAACTCCTGAACCACCCGGACGTCGGCACCACCGTCAAGCAGGTGCGTGGCGAACGAGTGCCGCAAAGTATGAGGAGAAACGTCGGCGTCAACACCGGCGCGGGTAGCGGCCCTGGTCAGGACAGTCCAAGCGCTCTGTCGCGAAAGCCGACCGCCTCGAGCATTCAAGAATACCGCTGGACCACTGCCTGCGACGGCAGCCAATGTTGGCCGCGACGAAGTCAGATAGTCCTCGACCGCCTCGCGAGCAAAGGACCCCAATGGGACGATCCGCTGCTTGGAACCCTTGCCGGTCAGCAGCACTGAAGATTGGTCCAAATCGATGTCGTCAATATCGAGACCAACCGCCTCAGAGATCCGGGCCCCGGTTCCGTAAAGAATCTCGATGAGCGCGCGGTCTCGCTTGGCCAAGGCAGTACCCGGTTCTGAAGCCGCGACAAGAATCGCCTCAACGTCAGCCAACGGCAACGCTTTAGGCAGTCGAGACGGTTGCCGCGGCGGACGTACGGCGGCGGTGACATCATTTGTCACCAGTTGCTCACGCAAACAGAATTTGTGGAATCCGCGAGCAGCCACAATCGTTCTGGCCACACTCGAGGTGCCGAGCGGTTGATGCTCGTCGTCGCCCGCGCGCAAAGCCGCAGCGAAGGCCGCAACGTCTGCCTCGGTGATCGCCGCCGGGTCTTGGCGGTGGCGACCCGCCATGAAATCGGCGTACCGAACGAGGTCGCGGCGATAGGAACTCAGCGTGTTCTCGGCCAAGCCACGTTCGATCGCTAGGTGCGAAAGGTACTCAGCCACCACGCGATCTAAGTTCGTCGGCGCGTGGCTCACGGACGGGCCGCAGCCAAGATCGCCACCACCGTTTTTGCGTCGGTGATTCGTCCGTCAAAAACTGCCTCAACTGCAGCCGCAAGGTCGACCCACCAGCTAACCAAGTCGGCTTCCTCAGCCTCGCGAACAACCCGATCGGCCGCGGGAACTGCCGTCAGATCCTTGGCCAGAAACAGGGTGATCTTCTCGGTGGAGTACCCCACAGTTGGCGCGATCGTGAGCAACTGCGCCCAAGAAGATGCCCTCAGGTCAGTCTCCTCGAGTAGTTCTCTTTCGGCAGTCACTTGGGCGCTTTCACCGGCGACATCCATGATTCCGGCGGGAATCTCCAGCATTCGCTTACCCATCGGGTGCCGATACTGCTCAACCAGCAAAACCCGCTGCTGCTCGTCGATCGCCACTACCCCAACCGCCCGATGCGGATGCACCACGACTCGTGGATGCTCGCCGCCAGCAGGCGAAACGATCGTGTCAACGGTCAGGGATAGGTAGCCGTTGGCAAAACCGACTTCACTTGCTGCCAGCGGCCACGACTGATCGCCGACCCGAAGGTCGGTAGCGAGAAACCCCGGCAGCCGTGGGTGTTGGTTCACTTTTTGTCTACCGGCAGTCGCATCTCGAGTTTGCGAGTCAACGCTGCCTTCACCAGCCCGCTGAAAAGCGGATGCGGACGGGTCGGGCGTGACCGAAGTTCCGGGTGAGCCTGGGTGGCGACGTAGAACGGGTGAACTTCGCGGGGCAGTTCAACGAATTCGACCAAAGTGGCGTCTGGAGACGTGCCACTAAAGACCAACCCGCCCTGCTCCAACTGGTCGCGATAGCTGTTGTTGACCTCGTAGCGGTGACGGTGGCGTTCCTCGACCTTGTCCGAGCCGTAAAGGTCGGCAACGACCGAGCCCGGCTTTAAGTTCGCTTGGTACAACCCAAGACGCATCGTGCCGCCAAGATCGCCAGCACCCTCGACGAAGGCATGCTGCTCGGCCATCGTCGCGATTACCGGGTGCTTGGTTTCGGGATCGAACTCCGTCGAACTCGCGTCCTCGATACCTAGGACGGTCCGGGCGTACTCGATTACCATGCACTGAAGTCCCAGACACAATCCCAAGACCGGGATCTGGTTCGTTCTGGCGTAGGTGAGTGCGCCAAGTTTGCCTTCGATACCGCGAATTCCAAATCCGCCAGGGACACAGATGCCGTCAACGTCACCCAACTGCTGAGCCGCGCCGGCTTCAGTCGCACACTCGTCGGAGGGAACCCAACGCAGGTGGACTTTCGCGTCGTTGGCGAACCCGCCAGCGCGCAGGGCCTCAGCGACTGAAAGGTAGGCGTCAGGCAGGTCGATGTACTTGCCAACGAGGGCAATCGTTACTTCCTCGGCCGGATTGTGAACCCTCTCCAGCAGCGAGTTCCACTCACTCCAGTTGACATCTCTAAACGGCAAATCCAGGCGGCGAACGACATAGGCGTCCAGCCCTTCCTCGTGCAGCACTTTCGGAATGTCATAAATCGATGGGGCGTCAATTGCAGTAACGACTGCTTCATCGTCGACGTCGCACATCAACGAAATCTTGCGCTTGACTCCGTCCGGCACCGGCCGATCAGATCGGCAGACGATTGCATCGGGCTGGATGCCAATGGACCGCAAGGCGGCGACCGAGTGCTGGGTTGGCTTGGTCTTCAACTCCCCCGATGGGCCGATATACGGGATCAGCGAAACATGCAGGAAGAACACATTGTTGCGGCCGACTTCGTGTCGCACTTGGCGAGCCGACTCAAGGAATGGCTGGCTTTCGATGTCGCCAACCGTGCCGCCGATTTCGTGGATAACCACGTCAACGTCCGGGCCGCCCATTGAAAGCATTCGGTCTTTGATTTCATTGGTGATGTGCGGAATCACTTGGACGGTGTCGCCAAGGTAGTCCCCGCGCCGTTCGCGGGCGATCACTTCGGAGTACACCTGACCGGTGGTCACGTTCGCTCGGCCCACCAGATCCTCATCCAAGAACCGTTCGTAGTGGCCGATGTCCAAGTCCGTCTCGGCACCGTCATCGGTGACGAAAACCTCGCCGTGCTGGAACGGATTCATCGTGCCCGGATCGACGTTGAGGTACGGATCGAGTTTCTGCATCGTGACACGCAGGCCACGGGACTTTAGAAGTCGTCCGAGGCTGGAGGCGGTCAGCCCCTTACCAAGCGACGACACAACGCCGCCAGTAACGAAAACGTGTTTGGTGACCGCATTAGTTGCCAAGGTGATTCTCCGTGGTTCCGAAGGGAATGCGGAACTGGGCAAGAACGCCCACCGAGACTGGGATCTGCGTTGATCTACCGCTACGGTGCTCCACGGAACTCCAGTCTACCAGCGTGTTTGAGTGCGATCGGCCATATGCCGCAAACTCGCCCTGGGGCGACCCAGATCAATTGGGGAACGGCCCGTCAGCGGCCTTCGATGTCCCCCACGAACCCGGCTTTCCGGCCAAATCCTGCACGAGGGCAAGGACCGCGGCCACTCGACCGGTACTCGTATCGGTCACATCAAGGGTCGACACGCTTCCGGCTGCGTCAGATTCGCGGACCGCGTTGACCACTCCGTCTTCGCCTGCTGGCACCGGACCAACGACCGCGGTGCCAAGCCCGCCGGCATCAATTCCGCCGATCATTCCGGCAACCACGGTGTTCTCACCGGCCGTGCCCGCGCCAGGTACGCCCGCAACCACGAGAACGAGTTGAGCTTGTCCTTGTGGGTCTTTTTCAACTTCAAGCAGTCCACCTTGGGTGAAGGCGGCACGAATCGTGCGCGCAGTATCGTCTGACTCGGCCGCGGTTTTGGCTAGGTAGCCACGCGCGATTGCCGCACCGACCTTCTGGTAATCACTGCCATCGGTAGCCCCGTCGGGGTTCGACTGGGTGGCCACACCTTCGACAAACTTTCGGTTTGCGGGCGAAAGGAGCTTCGTGGTCAAGCCAACCTCGCCAGTAACCTTCGCACCGGCAAGAGTCAGATTGTCTACCAGCGAGCTGACTTCGTTTTCGCGAGCCGTTGGTAGCGTCAACACGAGCACAGATCGATCTTTGAGCGTTGCCGAAAGCAGCGTCGATGCAGTCGCAGTTGCATAACCAGCGTCGAAACCGGCCAAGGCCGGGGTGATTTGTTGCACGGCGGAGGTTGTTTCCTCGACGGGTTCGTCTGCGCCGCCCAGCGCTCCTGCGCCAAGCGCAATTCCTGCTCCCAACGCGAACAGGACCGCCGCCAGCGAGATGACGTGGTAGCGCAGATTGATCACGAGAAAACTCCTTCGATCCAAGAGGTCAAGTCAGTTGAGATTTGCGAAACCCAGTCGCTGCCAACACTGGTAGTTGCCACCGCAGCGACAACTGCGGCGACACCGGCCACCAGCAGGATGATCGGGGTGAACCAACCGATCCGCTGACTCGCGAACCAGGCCACGCTTGGTGCATCGACTACCCGCGATCCTGCGCGAAGTCGGGTAATGAAACTCCCTGCGGCATCGGCGGCGTCGCTTTCAACAAGATCCAATAACCGTGCCGAGCCGCCCACTTGGACAATCACGGCGGCCTCGAACTGGTCGACGAGCAGAAGTGCCAGGTTCTCTGGCGCGCCCGCAGAAGCAAAAATCACCGGCTGTTGCCCTTGCTTTTCAAAACGCTCCGGGTTGGCGAGGCGACCGACAGGTGAAACTACGACGAGTTCGCGGGCCCGATCGATTACTCGCTCGCTAAGTTGGTCTGCCCGGTCGACTACGAGGTTCGGGCGAAGACCGGCGTTGAGCAACAGTTCGGCACCGGCGGCAACCGCAACTAAAACCGGATCGTTATCGGAAATGAAACGTCTGATCGATTTTAGTTCGCTCGCGGCGCCCTTGCCGCCGTAGACAATAACGACGGGCTTATTGCGGATTGGGGTCACGACCGCCGGAATTCCCGCACCTTCGAGCAGCATTGCCCGGTCTCGGCGGAGCGTGTCGGCCGCGTTGGTGACGATTGAGTCCAGTCGACTAGAAAGACCCGAGGACGCCTCGTCCAGCTGATCTCGAACTAGTCCGGCCGTCATTTCGGTTCCAGTCGCGATGAGTTTATCGCCGACGAAGATCTGGCCCTGAAATATCCGCGCCCGATCACCGCTTCGTAGAGACTGCCAGAGCGACTCGCCGACGCGATCGACTAGCGGAATTGATGCCTCAGCCAGAACTTGCGGACCAAGATTCGGGAATCGGCCTGAGGTCGAGGCAGAAACGTTGACGACCGCTGCGACTTTTCGATCGACCAGCAGCCGTGCATGATCGGCTTCTAGATCCGCAATGTCGACCACCACGATGTCGCCGGTGCGTACGACCGACAATTCATCACTGGTGCGACAAAGCCGAACTGGGCCGGCTACGCCGGGGCCATCGGGAGTCGAATTTTTCCGTCGCTTCAAGATGGGCATGATGCTTTCCATTTGAACGTGCAGCCGTCGATATCTGGCTTCGACACGCCGACCGTGGGTCGAAGAACTGGCTGAGTCAGCCCGAAGCAGCGAGTTCAAGTAGTTCGCGCGCATGCTCGCGGGCGGACTCTGAGTCCTCCACACCGGCAAGCATTCGCGCCACCTCTTCGACTCTTGAATCGTCTTGGAGTTTCACGACGCTACTTCGAGTGACCGAACCATCGTCGGATTTACTGACCACAAAATGCGAATCCGCGAAAGCCGCCACCCGCGGCAGGTGGGTTACCGCGATCACCTGCGCATGCTTGGCCAGTCGAGCCAATCGGCGTCCCACCTCGACCGCTGTTCGACCACCGATACCGGCGTCGACTTCGTCAAAGACCAAGGTCGGCACCAAGTCTCGTCCGGCTAGAACAACTTCGATAGCCAACATGAGTCGTGAAAGTTCGCCGCCGCTGGCCGCCCGAGCGAGCGGACGTGGTTCGGCGCCGCTGTTGGCTGCGAACCAGATCTCAACTTCGTCGGCTCCAAAAGGTCCCAGCTCGCCCGCGGTGACCCTTACTTCAAGCCTGGCCGAAGGCATGGTCAGTTCAGCAAGTTCAACACTCACCTCGGCAACGAAGCGTTCGGCCGCCTGCTGGCGTTCCTTTGTCAGTTGGGCGGCTAGGTCGATGACCCGCAAATCAACCGCTTGTAGCTCTTGCTCAAGTTCGGCAACGGTCGAGTCGTCAAAATCTAGTTCGGCGATTTCTAGGCGAGCGTTGGCGGCCCAATCCAATACATCAGCCAGCGTCGGCCCAAAGCGACGCTTCAGCGCCGCTAGGTCCGAGCGCCGGTCACCAATTGCAGCCAACTTGTTTGGATCTAAATCAACTCTTGCGGCGTAACTGGAGAGCTCTGAGGCGACGTCGGAAAGCTCTATCGCCGCCTGCTCAAGGCGATCAGTAAGCTGGTCCAAGGCGGCGTCGTGCCCGCCGGCGCGTTCAAGAATGGTCCTTGCCGTCGCCAGCGCAGAAACCGCCGAGTTGTCGTCGTCGCTGAGCGCTGCGGCAGCGTTGGTGGCGGCTAGAAGCAACCCTTCGGCGTGGGCTAACCGGTCCTCCTGCTCTGCTAACGCCTCATCTTCACCCGGGACCGGCTCCACCTCATCGATCTCGGCCAGTCCGTGACGCAACAGATCAAGGCGTTGCAGACGCTGGGCCGAGTTGTTTTGAAGGTCTTCGATCCGGGTGCGCAATTGGCGCGCCTGGGCGTATTGCGGCCGATACTTGCTGAGTAGGTCCTCAACGGGCGTGGCGGCAAACCGATCCAACGCTAACCGTTGTTCCTGCGGCCGAACGAGCCTTTGCTGATCGGACTGACCGTGCACTGCCACCAGTTCATCGGCGATTCGGGCCAGCAAGGCCGCCGGCACGGTGGCTCCGCCAGCGACAGCGCGAGTTCGCCCTTGTGCCGTCAAGATCCGGGCGACAACGAGTTCGTCATCAACCTCTCCCCCAGCGTCTTTTACTATCTCGGCTATTTGCGATGGAACCGAGAGTGAGGCCTCGATACGAGCGCGGTCGGCCCCACGGCGGACCAGACCAAGGTCAGCACGTTCACCGCGCAGTAGCCCAAGCGCAGTGACAACCATTGTCTTACCTGCGCCGGTTTCGCCGGTTATTACGGTGAAACCCGAGCCAAGCTCAAGTTCGGCTTCTTCGATTACGCCCAGGGACTCAAGTCGAAGGCTGTTCCACATCAGCGGCGCTCCTGCGCGCTCGCACCTCGCCAGCCAGAAACCGGCAGTTCAAACTTCCGAACTAGTCGATCGGCGAAGGATGCCGGATGGATCCGAGCCAGTTTCACGGTCTCTGCACCCCGGCGAACCTCTACTCGGGCACCTACTGGCAAGTCGGCCGCCCGGCGGCCGTCGCACCAAAGTACGCCGGTGCTGGATTGACCAACCACCTCGACTGCGAGCGTGGATTCAGGCGAAACGACCATTGGCCGGGCAAACAACGCGTGAGCACTGATTGGCACCATCAGCAGGGCCGAAACCTCGGGCCAAACCACCGGCCCGCCAGCGCTGAAGTTATAGGCAGTTGACCCAGTTGGAGTCGCACAAACTACGCCGTCGCACCCCATTCGAGAAACCGGTCTGCCATCGATCTCGACAACAACTTCCAGCATCCGTTCCCTAGACGCCTTCTCAACTGATGCTTCGTTTAGCGCCCAGTTGGTGGCAACAACTTCGCCGTTGGTAATCACCGAGACGTCAACGGTTAGGCGTTCTTCAACCTTGAGGCCACCGACAATGACCGACTTGGCGACGTCGGCCAAATCCTCCTCATCGGCTTCGGCAAGAAAGCCCACATGTCCGAGGTTCACTCCCAAAACGGGTGTTCCGGTTCCACGACAAAGTTCGGCTGCGCGCAGGATCGTTCCGTCGCCGCCGAACACGACAGCAAGTTCACAATCGTTGGCCACTCCCACTTCGCCGGCGACGATCACCAAATCGCGCGCCCCGGCCGCTTCAAGTGCGGCTGCTTCGGAGTCAAGCACGCGAACTTCGATTCCCGCGCCCTGAAGCGCCTGCGCGAATCCGGCCGCAATTGCAGGTGCGCCTTCGCGGGCAATATGCACCGCTAATAGAACCCTTCTCACGGCTTACCTCCTAGAGTCAGATCTTCGGTGCCGATCGCTGTGGTCTTCAGCGGTCCGATTGCGACCGCCTCATGTGCTTGCTCAAGCGACGGTTCAGGGGCATCGGTCCTCAACCAGCAAAAGTACTCCACGTTTCCGGCAGGGCCGGGCAACGGACTTGGCGCGAGCGCCTTGGTGCCCCAGCCTGCAGACCAGGCCGCCTGCGCGACTTGATGAACTGCCCAAGCGTGAAGTTCCGGGTCGCGCACGACGCCATTCTTGCCAAGGTTGTCCTTGCCGACTTCGAACTGCGGCTTGACCATCAGGACCATGTCGCCGCCGGGGTCGCAAACTGAGGCAAGTGCACCGACCACCAGGGTCAACGAGATGAATGACAGATCAGACACCACAAGGTTCACCGCACCGCCGATAAGTTCGGAGTCGATCGACCGAATGTTTGTCCGGTCGAAAACATGAACCCGCTGATCGCTTTGCAACGCCCAGACCAATTGTCCGTAGCCAACGTCGACCGCGACGACTTCGTCGACTCCGCGGCGCAACAGCACGTCGGTGAAGCCTCCGGTTGAGGCGCCCGCGTCTAAGGCCCGGCGACCAGCAACGCTCAGCCCGAGCGGCTCGAAAACTTCAAGAGCGCCAAGTAATTTGTAGGCGCCGCGAGAGGCCCAGTTCGGGTCGTCGTTGTCACGCACCAACACCGGTTGATCTGTTGTCAACTGCGTCGCTGCCTTGCTGGCAACTTGACCAGAGACGAGCACCTGCCCGCTGGCAATCAGACTCGCGGCATGGTCACGCGAACGGGCGAGGCCACGGCGAACTAGTTCGGCATCAAGGCGGACTCGGCGGCTCATCGGCTCACTGGTCTACGCCCGGGCGAGCCGAAAGCCGGTCGCGCAGCAACCGGTCGATCGACTCGTAAACGCTTGGGTGCTCGGCGACCTCGACTTGCTCGAGACTGGTAAGCAAATCCGAAACTTGCGACGTAATCGACTCGGGAACCGAGGTTTCAGCGCCAGTGGGCGTATCAGTCATAAGTCGATTCTCGCATCGAGTTGTAGTGGTTCGTTTGTTTCGTCCACAAACTGCCAACCCAGTGTCACCAGAGCCCGCAAAGACTGCGTCGAATCTTTGCCTGCCTGGCTCACGTGAAGCGTGTTGCCTTCAATTTGGGCAATAGCTGTCCCGCAGCGACTTTTGTTCGCTTCGACAGTCACCGGCAGGTGAACGTGCTGCAATCCGGCTAGGTCAGCCGAAATGAACGTGGGACGTTCCACAGTGGACGCAGTAAGCAGGTCGGAAAGAGAGTTGACACCGGTAAGCACCATCAACGAGTCGAGCGAAGCCTGATTCGCACCTCGGATATCGGTATCTAATCTGTCACCAACCATCAATGGCGCCTCAACGCCGAACCTTGACTTCGCCGCATCGAAAAGCGGCGCAAACGGCTTACCTGCCACAACAGGAGTTGCGCCGGTAGCGGTGGCAACCGCCTGCACTAGGGAACCATTTCCGGGCGCAATTCCCGCATCGGTTGGGATAGTTAGGTCTAGATTGCTGACATACCAAGGCATACCTGATTGAACGGCATACGACACTTCGGCCAGGTCACGCCAACCAAGGTCAGGAGAGTACCCCTGAGCCACAGCAAGACTCGATTCACGCTGCGACACCGGTTCTAGTCCAACGTCTCGAACAGCCGCACGAAGGCCCTCACCGCCGACTACGAACACGGGGCTTCCAGGAGGAAGGTCGCTCGCAATAACCCCGGCAATTGCTTGAGCCGAAGTAACTACGGCGTCAGCGGTCGTAGCAATGCCTAATGACTTCAGGTGTTCAGCGATTGCCTGGGGCGTTCGATTGGCATTGTTCGTCAGGAACCCGAACGCTCCGGCCGAAATGGCGCCGATCGCCGCTACTGCGCCGTTGACCGGCGCTCTCCCGCGATAGACGACGCCGTCGAGGTCGAAGAAGATCGCTTCAAACGCGCCCGCTAGGGGCACATCGCTCGACTTCAACACAGTGGACATGGAGTGAGACTATCGCTGAGCCGAACCGCCAAACGCTCCTGGGAAAATTCTAGAAGTGCCCTTGCCGGTCGAAAGCAACTGAACTAAGTCAGCCTTCCAACTCAGCAAGGCGTTGCAGGACGTCAGTGGCTTCATGGGCATCAGTGCCAGCCACCCGATGGAACCAAGTGATGGCCTCGGCTTTGCGCCCCGCGGCCAACAACGTATCGGCGTACGCATAGCGCAAACGAGTGACCCAATCAGCGCGGCCCTTCGTATTTAGCGGCTCGGTTTCGAGGATCTGCAGGGCAGCGTCCACTTGACCCAAATCGCGACGCGCTCCGGCCACCACGATCGAAAGTTCGACATTTCCTGCCTCATCGAGCGCGGCCCTGATTTCGGGTCGATCAAATTCTAAAGCTTTCTCGGGGCGCTTGAGCGCCCGCTCTGCGTCAGCCATCATCGGCGCGTAAATCTGGCGGCCAGTCATCCGCTTTGCCGCCCTAAACTCGCTGAGCGATTCGGCCCAATTCCCGCAGGCGTATGCCGTTTCACCGGTCGCTTCGCGCACGAGGCCCACCCGCATTGCCCGCGCCCGCGCGGCAAGCGCATGCTTATGCGCCAGTTCGGGGTCTTCATGCAGCAAACTGCCGGCCATCACGAGGTGGCGAGCAACCTTTTCGGCCAGTTTCTCGGGCAATCCCTGAAGTTCTTGGCGGGCGAATTTGTCCAAATCTTTGGCACCGATGTCGTCTGGGATCGGCGGTCCGTCGTAAACCTTTTGGTCGGCAGTGCGTTCAGGCTCTTGTGGGCGTCCAGGCCTGCCGGATCCGGTGGGACGGCCACCTCGACGCGGATCGCCTCCGCTACGACGCGAATCGTCTGAACCACGCCGCGGTGCTGAACCGCTCCGCTCAGAACGACCGCGCGAACTGCTTGGGCCGCCAGACTTCCCGCCGCGACCGCCCTTGGGGTCGCGCCCATTGGGCTTGGAGTTGCGCTGATCTGCCACGATAAATCCTTATGCAATTGCAGGTGAAATGCAGCGAGGCCGCTCCCGAAGGAGCGGCCTCGCGCTAATGATTGTCCGGCGACGTCCTACTCTCCCACACCGTCTCCAGTGCAGTACCATCGGCGCTGAAGGGCTTGACTTCCGGGTTCGGAATGTGAACCGGGTATTTCCCCTTCGCCATGGTCGCCGAAACTCTATAGAGATATCAACTAAACCTAAGCTTTCGCTTTGGCTCCCGATCATATCTCGGGAACCTCACAGTGGACGCGGTAGATCTTTGTAAGGAACAAGCCCTCGGCCTATTAGTACCGGTCAGCTCAACGTGTTGCCACGCTTCTACTTCCGGCCTATCAACCCAGTGGTCTGCTGGGGGCCTTACCTGGTTAATCCAGTGGGAAACCTCATCTTGAAACATGCTTCCCGCTTAGATGCTTTCAGCGGTTATCACTTCCGAACGTAGCCAACCAGCCGTGCCCTTGGCAGGACAACTGGCACACCAGAGGTTCGTCCACCCCGGTCCTCTCGTACTAGGGGCAGCCTTTCTCAAGTTTCCTACGCGCGCGGCGGATAGGGACCGAACTGTCTCACGACGTTCTAAACCCAGCTCGCGTGCCGCTTTAATGGGCGAACAGCCCAACCCTTGGGACCTGCTACGGCCCCAGGATGCGACGAGCCGACATCGAGGTGCCAAACCATCCCGTCGATATGGACTCTTGGGGAAGATCAGCCTGTTATCCCCGGGGTACCTTTTATCCGTTGAGCGACGCCGCTTCCACATGCCAGCGCCGGATCACTAGTTCCGACTTTCGTCCCTGCTCGAGTTGTCACTCTCACAGTCAAGCTCCCTTGTGCACTTACACTCGAAACCTGATTGCCAACCAGGCTGAGGGAACCTTTGGGCGCCTCCGTTACCTTTTAGGAGGCAACCGCCCCAGTTAAACTACCCACCAGGCACTGTCCCTGATCCGGATCACGGACCTAGGTTAGATATCCAGAACGACCAGAGTGGTATTTCAACGTTGACTCCACCGACACTGGCGTGTCAGCTTCACAGTCTCCCACCTATCCTACACAAGCCGTACCGAACACCAATACCAAGCTGTAGTAAAGGTCCCGGGGTCTTTCCGTCCTTCTGCGCGTAACGAGCATCTTTACTCGTAGTGCAATTTCGCCGAGTTCGTGGTTGAGACAGTGGAGAAGTCGTTACGCCATTCGTGCAGGTCGGAACTTACCCGACAAGGAATTTCGCTACCTTAGGATGGTTATAGTTACCACCGCCGTTTACTGGCGCTTAAGTTCTCAGCTTCGCCGTGAGGCTAACCGGTCCCCTTAACGTTCCAGCACCGGGCAGGCGTCAGTCCGTATACATCGTCTTGCGACTTGGCACGGACCTGTGTTTTTAGTAAACAGTCGCTTCTCCCTGGTCTCTGCGGCCGTTCAGGCTCGGGGAGCAAGTCCCGTCACCCTCTGGGCCCCCCTTCTCCCGAAGTTACGGGGGTATTTTGCCGAATTCCTTAACCACGATTCACTCGATCGCCTTGGTATTCTCTACCTAACCACCTGAGTCGGTTTGGGGTACGGGCGGCTAGAACCTCGCTA
>Ga0116169_1000160_pt1 | contig 76865 bp, 76 predicted proteins | sample AD_UKC130_MetaG_FD_89796 | JGI IMG/M metagenome (GOLD analysis project Ga0116169, IMG submission 89796) | Active sludge microbial communities of municipal wastewater-treating anaerobic digesters from Canada - AD_UKC130_MetaG | ecosystem: Engineered > Bioreactor > Anaerobic > Digestate | place...
ACGTTCCCCTTTTCAATGGCCGAAGCAGCTTGACCCGCATGGCATTAAAGGGACTAAACAAACAAATGGCGATCTAAGTTGAATGTGAGGTTCTTTTAAACCTACAGTGTCTTGACGCGATCCAAAAGGGCTTTGATTTTGCCAAGATGAAATATTATATGGTATATTATATTAGCTGGTAGTAAGCATCCGGGTAGAAGCTGCTATATCCCTGCAAAAAATATTTATCCGCCAAAAAGATATTCGGAAAGTGGGAAGCGCTCATGGAAGCCATATTTTTTGCCGTTGTCAACAGGGGCAAAGCCAATGCCGTCTTGCACAAAGCCCAGGAATACGGAGCCCGGGGAGGCACCATCTTCCTCGGCGAAGGAACGGTTCACTCCAGGCTCCTGGAGCAGATCGGCCTGGACGAATCGCATAAGGAAATTTTGATGATACCCGCCTCCAGGCAGCTCTGCCGCAAGCTGCACGACATGGTGTGCCGGGAATTCATGTTCACCAAGAGGAACAGGGGCATCGCCTTCACCATACCCTTCCGGCGCCGGACGCTGCAGGAATCAGGGGTGAAGCCGGAAAGCCCTGCGGGAGGTGCCGCTCCTGCCTATTCCTGCATCATAACCATCGTGGACAAGGAACGCGGCAAGGATTGCCTCAAGGCAGCCTGGGCTGCGGGGGCCAGGGGAGGCACTCTCGTTCACGGCCGGGGGGCCGGTGTACCCACGGAATTTTATTACCCGCTGGTCATAGAGCCGCAGAAGGACATTATCATCATCATTGCCCCCCGGGAAAAAGCCGCTCCCATCAAAGAACGGATCGCTTCGGAGCTGGAGCTTGAAAAGCCTGGCAAGGGGATCCTCTTTATTTTGCCGGTGCTCCAGACAAGCGGCCTTTTTGAAAATGAGCCCGGGGATCAGGGAGGTGTGGCCTCGTGAGCCTGCTGGCGGAAAAGGCAAAAGATGTCACCCGGACCCTGCTGCCCGTGGTCATCCTGGTGCTGCTGCTCTGCCTCACTATAGTGGATGTGGAAGCCGGCGTATTCATCCGCTTTCTGGTGGGCAGCGCCATGCTCCTGGTGGGGCTCTCCATCTTCCTGTGGGGCGTGGAATTGGCTATGAACCCCATTGGCGAGCACATGTCCCGGGAGATCGCCATCTCCAGAACACCCTTGAAGATCGCCCTCCTCGGCTTCCTGCTGGGCTTCTTAATCACCGTGGCCGAGCCGGATCTGCTTGTTCTCGGCTACCAGATCGAGGCCGCCTCCGGGGGCGCCCTGAGCGCCTCGGTGATTGTATACATGGTTTCAATAGGCGTGGGCGTCTTGGTTTCGCTGGGCATCTTCAGGCTCCTGGGCGACATGCCCTTTAACCGCTTCATGCTCATAACATATGTCATCATTTTTATCCTGTCCGCCTTTGTCTCGGAGGAATTCATGGCCATATCTTTTGACGCCTCCGGCGCCACTACCGGCGCGCTGACCACTCCCTTCGTTTTGGCCATATCGCTGGGGCTGGCCAACATAAAGGGCGGGCGCCACACGGAAGAGAATGCCTTCGGCCTTGTGGGCATCATGAGCGCCGGGCCCATCCTGGCGGTGATGCTTCTCTCCGTTCTAACCGAGCAGAAAAACATTGCCAGCGTCGAAATTGACGTTGGTGTGGCCGAGGGCGTGCTTGGACCCATACTGGACGCTCTCCCGTCAATCTTCGTCGAATCCATTGTCGCTCTATTACCGATAACCCTTCTCTTTTTCATATTCAATTTTACCAGGTTCAAAATCTCCCGCGACGAGCTATCCAGGATCATCAAGGGGCTTCTCCTGACCCTGGCGGGGCTTGTTCTTTTTCTTACCGCCACCGCCTCCGGCTTTATGGACATGGGCCGCATTATGGGCATGGAGCTCGCCGGGATGAGCAGATGGCTGCTCATCGGGATAGGCTTTCTCATGGGGCTGATTGTCGTTCTGGTGGAACCCGCCGTTCACGTCCTGGGCCAGCAAATAGAAGAGGTTACCAGCGGCCACATACCCCTCAATCTCATTCGCATCACCCTCTCCATCGGCGTGGGGCTGGCCATCGCCCTCTCCATGGTCCGCATTGTCATCCCCGAGGTTAAACTGTGGTATTTCATCATTCCAGGCTTTGCCCTCGCCCTGGTGCTCTCCTTTGTATCCGAACCCATATTTGTGGGGATCGCCTTTGACGCCGGCGGAGTGGCCTCGGGCCCAATGACGGCCACCTTTGTCCTGGCATTCGCCCAGGGAGCGGCCACGGTCATAGAGACGGCCGATGTCATGATTGACGGCTTCGGGGTCATCGCCATGGTGGCGATGGCGCCGGTCTTCTCCCTCATGGTTTTGGGCACCCTGTTCAGGCATGCCCGGGTGGAATTCCCCTCCCGCAAGGAGAAGGAGGCGCCTTCTCTCCCGCCGGAGGAGGAACTTCAGCACAACTGTATCATGGTCATCGTAAACCGGGGCTTTGCGGAAAGCGTCGTCGACGCCGCCCGCCTTGCCGGGGCCACGGGAGCGACCATCATCCGTGGGAGGGGGACGCAGGAGGATCACAAGGTCGTCCTGCCCATTATCCACGTGGAGCTGCAGCCCGAGCGGGAGATTGTCCTGTTAATCACCGGGGCCCACCTCAGCGAGCAAATCGCTGACAACTTGCTGGCCGACCCCCTGCTGGTCCGGGAAGGAGAGATGGCCGTGTTCATGGTCCCCACGGAGGCCCTGGTGAAGATCCCCGAGCAGGATGCGCCTCCCGGCGGCGCCTCTTCCGGGACCTGATATCACCATCCCATCCTGGCGGCGCATGCCGAGGGATATTCGACATAACGAGCAGCGACCATTTTATAAGGCACCGCTTCCGGTGTTTTTTTTTACGTCTTCTATTGCTTTCTCATTTTTTCCCGGCGGTGCGTATACTGGTACAGTGCACTGAAAGGCGAAGGGGAGGAGAGGGCGGCATGTACCTTCTTTCCAGGCAGCCGCCTGAGCCCTTTGACAGCCACCTGTGGCGAAAGATAGAACGCGGCGAACTGGGGACGCTGGAGGCGCTGCAGCGGATGGGAGGGCTGCGGCGCGAGGGGCGGCAAAGCGACAGTGCCGCGGCGGCGGCGCTGTGGGAGCTGAAGCAGCTTGTAGGGCTGTCCGAGGTGAAGCAGGTTGTGGAGGAGATCAAGGCCTACATCGAGATCGGGGCACAGAGAGCCGCCCACCATCTCAAGTGCGAGCAACTGGTATGGCACATGATTTTCAGCGGGAACCCGGGAACGGGAAAAACCACGGTGGCGCGGCTCCTGGGCAAACTGTTCAAAGGCCTGGGATTGCTGGAGCGGGGCCACCTGGTGGAAGTGGAGCGCGCGGACCTGGTGGGCGAATATATCGGCCATACGGCCCAGAAGACGCGGGAGCAGATCCAGAAAGCCATGGGCGGCGTTCTCTTTGTCGATGAAGCCTATTCGCTGGGGCGGGGCGGCGAGAAAGACTTCGGCAAGGAGGCCATTGACGTGCTGGTAAAGGCGATGGAAGATCATCGCCACGAGTTCATTCTCATCCTCGCCGGCTATCGACGGGAGATGGCCGCATTCCTGCGGCTGAACCCGGGGTTGAGCTCCCGCTTTCCCATACAGATTGACTTCCCCGACTACAGCGTGGTGGAGCTGCTGGAGATCGCCGAGATGATGGCGCAGCAGCGCCACTACAGCCTCTCACCTGAGGCCAGGAGAAGGCTGCAGCGCTACCTGGCGGAGCGGAAGGGCGATCTGAATTTCAGCAACGCCCGCCTGGTGCGTAACATCCTGGAAAAATCCATCCGGCGGCAGGCGGTGCGCCTGAGCAAAAAAGAGCGGCTCACTCGAGAGGAGCTCATCACCATCGAGGAAGCCGACCTGGCGGTGGAGGAGCGGTGACCCTGACCATAGCCGTTGTGGGCGCGGCCCGGGTGGGGAAAACCCTTTTCTGCATCAATTTCGCCGAGTACCTGGGCGCCCGCAGCCTGAGCTACATCGAATGCGGCAGCGCGGGGGAGGGGCGGGGAACGCTTTCGCCGGCCGCGGCCAGGGAGATGATGGTCCATCGCGGGCGGCGCAGCGGCGCGGTGGTGCGCACTTTCACCGTGCACCTGTCGCCGCGGCAGACGTGGCGGCGCATTGCCCTCATTGACACCGCCTCGCTGGTAGAGAAGAAGCCGCTGACGCGCGCGGCGCGAACTGCCCTTCTGCTGACCCTGCAGGCGATTCACAGCGCCGCGGCGGTCCTGCAGCTGGTCGATCTCAGCTGCCACGATCCCGCACGCCGCGAATTTGACGACGCCGTGTGGAGGCATCTTGCCGACTACTGCCGGGAACAGGGAAAACTCTTTTTAACCGCCGGCAGCAAGGCCGACCTCTATGACGGCTCCCTGCAAGCGCCGTTTGCAAGCACGGAGAAGATGGTCTTTATCTCCTCCCTGACCCGCGCCGGCTTCCCCAGGCTGCAGCGCTGCCTCCTGGGGGCAGTGGGGCCGTCAGCCCAGGAGATGAAATAAGGCCGCCATGACGGCTATCCCCACGAGCAGGGTGAGAAAGATGCTACGGGTAATTAGGCCCGCGGCAAAGGTGGGGAGGGCGGCCCAGAGGTAGAGGTTCTCCCGGCTCAGTTCAAGGGAGCCGTTGGGGGCGAGAATGCTTACGGCGGCAAGGGCGCCGAGGACGGCGGGGGCGACGTAGGAGAGCCACTTCTCGAGCCAGGGCGGCATTTTGCGGCGCGAGAAGATGGCCACGGGTAGGATGCGCGGGGCCAGGCTAACCAGCGCCACGCCGAAAATCATGAGCCAGGCATCAGCGGCGTTCATCCCAAATGACCCCCAGGGTGGCGCCGACAAGGGTTGCGGCGATGATGTTGAATTTATTGGCCATGGTGGAGGGGAAGAGCTGCCCCACCAGGAGCGCGGTGCAGGCGGCGGCGAGGGCGGCGTAGATATGGGAGCGGCGCCGCAGCAGGATGATGAGCAGCGAGATGTACATGGCCGGGAGGGCGAAGTTCAATCCCAGGCGGTCGGTGCTGGAAATGAAGCTGCCCAGGAGGGCCCCGGCAAGGGTGCTGCCAATCCAGCCCAGGTGGGAGCAGGCCACCAGGGCGGCAAGATAGGGCGTGGCAGCCGGGTGCCTCCGGTAACGGTTCATGGATACGGCGTAAACCTCGTCGGTAAGCCCGTAGGATAGGGCGGCGGCGAGGGCGGGAGGGATTCTCTCCCTTAAATAGGGCACCGTGGAGGCGGCAAAAAGGGCGTAGCGCAAGTTGACGAGTAGATTGGTGAGGATGATGGCTATGAGGGAGCCGCCGGCCTTGAACATCCCCGCGGCAATGAACTGCCCGGCCCCGGTGAAGCAAAGAACAGACATGGCCACGGCCTGTAGAAGGGAGAGGCCTGCGTCCCTGGCCAGCACGCCAAAGGTGAAGCCCAGCGGCAGGTAGCCCAGGATGATGGGAAATGAGTCTTTAAAGCCCTGCTTCAGCTCTTGCGTGTTCATGAATGCAAAGACCCTTTTACCATGGCTTGTTTTAACGAAAACCCTTCCAAGGCAATTTGCCCGTTCCTCATTAGTTCGTCAGCGTTGTATAGAATCCTCTTTGTACTTCTTTGTCCTTTACTCTTCTTTCACTTCTTCAGGAAAACCGGTGGGTTAATCCCGAAATATTACCTGCCGCCCGAAATGTGGTAAAATAAGGGCAGCGTAAACATTTTCCGGAAGGGGGCCGGCGCATGCTCCTGGGGATAGACGTGGGGGGCACCTCCACCGACGGGGTGCTCATCTGTGACGGATGCCTGGAAAAAAGCGTAAAGAAGCAGCACCGCGGCGATCTGACGGAGAGCATCCTAAAGGTGCTGGACGAGCTTCTGGAGGGGCGGGAGGCGGTGAAGGTGCAGCGCCTTGTCATCAGCACCACGCTGGTGACAAACCTGCTGGCCACGCGGAACGGCGCCCGGACGGCGCTCATTCTCATCCCCGGCCGCGGGCTTCCCTTCAGCTTTTACCGGATTGCTCCGGACACCTACTTTCTCAAGGGCAGCATTGACTTCAGGGGCAATATTACCGAGGAGACCCCACAAGAGGATATCCTTGCCGCCATTGAAGACATAAAAACGAAGGGCATCCGCCACATTGCCGTGGCGGCCAAGTTTTCCCACCGCAACCGCAGCCTGGAGCAGGAGGTGGCCCGGGCCATCCGCGAGCGCTGCCCCGAGGCGATGGTCACCCTGGGCAGCGAAACGGCGGATCGCCTCAACTTCCCCCGCCGGGCGGCCACGGCCTACTACAGCGCCATGACCGCCCCGCAGTGGAACGAGTTTGCCTCCTGCGTCGAGGAGGCGGTGCGGCAGCGCGGCCTGGCCGCTCCCGTGGAGATCCTCAAGGCCGACGGGGGAACCATGCCGCTGGAGGTGTCGCGGCAGAGGCCGCTGGAGACGGCCTACTCGGGACCGGCGGCCAGCACCATGGGCGCGGTGGCGCTAAGCCCCCGCCGGGAGAATGCGGTGATGATCGACATCGGGGGAACCACCTCCGATATCGCCCTGCTCATTGAAGGCGAGCCGCTGCACGCCTCCCGCGGCGCCTGCATTGACGGCTGCTTTACCCATATCAACGCCCTGGCCCTGCGCTCGATGGCGCTGGGCGGCGACAGCGCCTTACAGGCCCGGGAGGGGCGGCTGGAGATATCCGCGAAGCGTCTGGGGCCGGCGGCCTGCTTCGGCGGCCCTGCGCCCACGGTTACCGATGCCTTCAACTGTTACCATTCTCTGGCCCTGGGCGATGCGGCGCGCAGCCAGGCGGCGCTGGCCGGGCTCGCAGCATCGCTCCACATGGCGCCGCAGGAGCTTGCCGCAGCCGTGGTGGAGCAGGTGCTCTCAAGGCTGCAGGCCCTCATCGAGGGGATGTTCCGCGAATGGGAAAACGAGCCCGCCTACAAGGTTTGGGAGATCGTGCACCGGCGCAAGTTCAAGCTGGAGCGGCTCATCGGGATCGGCGGGGCGGCGGAGATGATCGTGCCGCAGCTGGCGAAGAGGATGGGGGTCCCCTTTACCGTACACCGCCTCTCCCCGGTGGCCAACGCCCTCGGCGCGGCGGTGGCGCGGCCCACATTGTCGCTCCATCTTTATGCCGACACGCAGCAGAAGCGCTTTGTCATTGACCAGGAGGGGATTGAAGGGACCATCCCCAACCCCGCCACGTTCCAGCTTGCCGATGCCGAAGCGCTGGCCCTGGAGCAGCTGGCCCGCCTGGCTGAGGAGAAGGGAGCGGGCTGCTACGCCAAAGAGTCGCGCGTGGAGCTGGCGGAGCAGTTCAACATGATCCGTGGCTGGAGCAGGGTGGGGAAGATATTCCAGGTGAGGGTGCAGATAGCGCCCGGCCTGATCAAGGAATTCAAGGGGGTGGGCGCATGAAGCCCACAGGGCTGCTCTTTTTTCCCGCTTTCGACTGGGCCATTTCACCGACGCACCCGGAGCGCGAGGAGAGGCTCCTCTACACGCGGGACCAGATTTTCGAAGAGGGGATCATGGATCTGCCGCAGATCCGCGAGTACCAGCCGCGGCTGGCTTCAGCTAGTGACATTGCCCGCATCCATTTCTGCGTCCCCTCCATAGAGAGGCTCGCCACCGAAGCTCACCTCGTCTCCGCCGGCGGGGCCCTCGTCATCGGCGATGCCTTCATGAAGGGAGAGATAAAAAACGGCTTTGCCATCATCCGGCCGCCGGGGCATCACGCCATGACCGTGGCCCACGGCAACCGCGGCTTCTGCAACATCAACAACGAGGCCATCATGATTGAGTACCTGCGCCGCAAGTACGGGCTGCACCGCATCGCCATTGTGGACACGGACGTGCATCATGGCGACGGGACCCAGGAAATCTTCTACCACGATCCCGATGTCCTCTTCATTTCCTTTCACCAGGACGGGCGGACCCTCTACCCCGGCAGCGGCTTTGTCGAAGAGCTGGGCTGGCCGCCGGCCTGGGGGACGACGATAAACATCCCCCTGGCGCCCTACACTACCGACGAGGGCATCCTCTATGCTGTGGACAGCCTCATCCTGCCGCTGCTGGAGGAATTCCAGCCCGAGCTGGTGATTAACTCGGCGGGGCAGGACAACCACTACAGCGACCCCCTGGCCAATATGAACTTTAGCGCCGGCGGATATGCTGAGCTAAACCGCAGGATTGCACCGCATATTGCCGTCCTCGAGGGGGGCTACTCCGTGGAGACCGCCCTGCCCTATATCAACCTAGCCCTGATCATGGCCATGGCCGGGATTGACAGCTCCAACCTGCGCGAGCCGGATTACGAGCGCCGCGCCTTTCGCGAGAGCCCCGACAACATGGAGCGGCTGAAGAGGATTGCCACCCTGCAGCTGGAAAACTTTCGCCGCCGCGAGGAGATGCAGGCCGATCTGAAGAAGAAGCACGGGGACTTTTTCAGCACCTACCGGCGCATCTACTACGATACGGACAATATCAGCGAGAACCAGGAGATCAGGCTGCGTCTCTGCGACCGCTGCTGCTCCTACCGGGTGATTGACTCCGCGGCGGCGCATGCAATGGGCGAAAGCTACCGGGTGCTCTGTTTCAGCATCTCCCTTTACAGCTGCCCCGACTGCCAGCAGGAGGCCCGCGAAGCCTACCGCCACTCCCTGGAACGCTTCCTCGGCCACTACGATTTCATCTACCTGCAGGATCGCGCCGCCGACGAGTATCTCTGCTTTGACTGCAGCGGCTTTGAGGAACGGGGAATCGGGGGCCGGATGCCAGGAGAGGGAGAGGATTAATCCCGCCTGGCGCTGGGAGGATGCCCAGGCAGCAAGCAGACAGCCCCGCCGGTGTTCCCCGGGCGAAAACTGGCGCGCACACCTTTATGCGCTGCCCGCGCTGTGATATGATCTAGCTGCACGACAAACAAAGCGGAAGGTGAGGAGCAAAACTGGCTGCGGAAAAAGCAATCCTGGTTGGATTGGAGAGAGCGGGAGAGAGGGCCGAATTTGCCGCCAGCATGGATGAGCTGGCGCTCCTGGCGAAGACCGCCGGCGCCGAGGTGGTGGGAACGGTGGCGCAGCGCCGCGAAGCCCCTGATCCCGCTTATTATATCGGCCTGGGCAAGGCGCAGGAGCTGGGGGAAGCGGCGGCGGAAGCAGGTGCAGACCTGGTCATATTTGACAACGAGCTTTCGCCTTCGCAGGTGCGCAACCTGGATCGCATCCTTGGGGTTAAGACGGTGGATCGCACTGCCCTGATCCTGGATATCTTTGCCCGGCGGGCCCGCTCTCGCGAAGGCAAGCTGCAGGTGGAGCTGGCCCAGCTGCAATACCTGCTGCCGCGCCTGGCGGGGCTGGGCGAGCAGCTGTCGCGGCTCGGCGGGGGCATCGGCACGCGTGGTCCCGGCGAGACACAGCTGGAAGTGGACCGCCGCGCCATCCGGCGGCGCATCGGCGACCTGCAGCGCGAAATCAGCAGCCTGCGCCGCCACCGGGCCCTTCACCGGCAGAAGCGCCGGCGCAACCGCGTGCCCGTGGCCGGCCTGGTAGGCTATACCAATGCCGGCAAATCCACCCTGGCCAATGCTCTCACCGGCGCTGATCTATACACGGAAGACAAGCTTTTTGCCACCCTTGACCCGACGGTGAGGCGGGGACGGCTGGAAGACGGCCGGGTAATCTTGTTTGCCGATACAGTGGGCTTTATCAGGCACCTGCCCAGACAGCTGCTGGCCGCCTTCCAGGCTACCCTGGAGGAGATCACCGCGGCCGATATCCTGCTGCACGTGGTCGATATCAGCCACCCGCAGTACCCCAGACAGATCGAGATCGTGCGGCGCCACCTTTCCCGCCTCGATCCCGGCTTCGAGCGGCGGGAGCTCCTTGTTTTCAACAAGATCGACCTGCGAGAGCGCTTGGAGGAACGGCCCTTCCTGGAGCGCGAGTATCCGCGGGCCTGCTTTGTTTCGGCGAAGGAAGGCCGCGGCCTGGCGGAGCTGAAAGAAGCGCTGGCCCGGATCCTCGATGAACAAGGGGAGAGGGTGCACCTATGCCTCCCCTACGGGCAGGAAGCCATCCTGGAGCAGATCCGGCGCCGAGGGAACATCCTCCGGCTTCACTACCGCCCCCAGGGCACGGAGGTGGAGGCGCTGGTGGATCCGGCTCTTTCCAGGAAGCTACTTCCTTACAGCCGGATTCCGGAGCGGGAGGGCACGGCGGAACAAACTGCGGAGGCGGAAGCAGGAGATGCCTGAATACGGCTGGATCCATGAGCTGGAGCTGCCCGGTAAGCTTAAAGGCCTGGTGCGCCAATCGCTTCAGAAGGTTAAAGAGGCCTGGGACGAAATAGACAGCGTGGCTTTTCACAACCAGCGCCGCGTCCTGGAGGCGCTCCAGGAGCAGATGATCGGGGAGCAGGATTTCCTGGACAGCAGCGGCTACGGCTACGGGGACAGCGGCCGCGAGAAGCTGGAGCGAGCCTGCGCCCGCATCTTTGGGGGGGAGGCAGCCCTGCTTCGCCCGCAGATTGTCTCGGGCACGCATGCGCTGGCGCTAACCCTCTCCGGGCTGCTCCGACCGGGCGAGCTGCTGCTCTGCCTCACGGGGCCGCCCTATGACACCATGCAGGCGGTAATCGGCAGCCGCGGCCAGGAGACGGGGACGCTGGCCGAATGGGGGATCCGCCACCATTACGCCGCTTTGCGCGCCGACGGTTTTCCCGAACTGGCGTCCCTGGAACCGGGCCTGCAGCCCCGCGTGGTCTATATTCAGCGTTCGGCCGGGTACGAATACAGGCGTTCCTCATTAAACTGCGCCCAGATAGGCGAGCTGGCCAAGGAGGTGCGCCGGCGCTATCCCGAAGCCTGGATCGTGGTGGACAACTGCTACGGTGAATTTACCGGGAGAGAGGAGCCGCTCCATGCCGGCGCCGACCTCGTCGCCGGCTCCCTGATCAAGAACCCGGGCGGGGGCCTGGCCCGGAGCGGCGGCTATGTAGCCGGCCGGCGCGACCTGATACGCCGGGTCGCCGCCCGCTTGAGCGCTCCCGGCCTCTACGAGAAGCTGGGTTCTTTTACAGAAAAGCGCAGCTTCTTTCAGGGCCTGTTCATGGCCCCGGCCCTCGTGGGAAATGCCCTGAAGAACGCTGTTTTCGCCGCCGCCCTCTTCGAAGCAATGGGCTACGAAGTAAAGCCGCGCTGGGATGAGCCGCGCGGCGACATTGTCCAGGTGATCGTCCTAGGGAGCGCTGAAAAGCTTCTCCGCTTCTGCCAGGCGATCCAGGGAGCCTCCCCGGTGGAATCATACCTCCAGCTGGAGCCGGGGCTGCTGCCGGGCTACGACGTTCCCGTGGTCATGGCCGCGGGCACCTTCCACCAGGGGGCGACCAGCGAGCTAACCGCCGACGGGCCGCTGCGCGAGCCTTACGCCGTCTTCCTGCAGGGGGGATTGACCCTGCCCCACGCCCTTTGGGCCACCTGCGCCGCCGCCAAGGCCATCTTTGATTAGAGGCCAGAGGGTCGAATGCAGGAGGCAAGAAAATTCTCTTGCCGGGGGCAGCTGTCTTACATACCATGGGCACAATCCTCTGTAAAAGGGAGGGCGGTGGGGGGGGAAAACAATTCCGAATAGAAAGAGGGACAGGGAGAGGGGCAGGGGTTTAGAAACTATTTTACAGTCGCCGGAAGAGGCCGGTGACCTTGCCCAGCACTTCAACTTCCCGCGTCAGGATGGGTTCAAACTCATCGTTTTCCGGCTGGAGCCGGAAATGATCCTTCTCCCGGTAGAAGCGCTTCACCGTGGCCTCATCGCCAAGCAGCAGGGCGGCAATCTCGCCGTTTTCCACGGTCTGCTGCCGCCGCACGATGACAAAATCGCCGTGGTGAATGCCCGCGCCGGCCATGCTTTCGCCTTCCACGCGCAGGACAAAGTATTCCCCTCCGGAGACAAAGTCGGCGGGGAGGGGGAAGTATCCTTCCAGGTTCTCTTCGGCCAGCAGGGGCTTGCCGGCCCTGATCCTGCCCAAGAGGGGGACATAGCGGCACGGCAGCCGGCCACCTGCGGGGTCGAGGAGCCGGATCGCCCGCGGCCTCTCTGCAGCCCGCTCCAGGTAGCCCCTCTCTTCAAGGGCCGCCAGGTGGCGATGCGCCGTGGAGGTGGAGCGGAAGCCCAGGGCGGCGCAGATCTCGCGCACGGAGGGGGGATAGCCCCGTTCGGCCACCACGCGGGAGATGTAATCAAGCACCCGCTGCTGCTGCGGGGTCAAGGGTTCCATGGCGCCACCTCCTCTGCCGTTTATCCGATTATACCATAATCCGGTGAACAAGTGTTTTATTGACTGCATGTTTCATCTGGCAGCGCGTACCCTAAAAAAAACCGCCGCGAGAGGTGGAGGGGATGAAGAGAGAAGGAGACGCGCAGGAAATCCCGATGGAACCGCTGCCGCCGGAGCACTTTCAGCCCATCGCCGAAGGGGAAGCTGCGGATCAAGATGATAAGGAGGGAGAGGAAGAAAGCCAGAGCGAGGGCATCGTTCCCCCGCTGCGCCATCCTTTTCCTCCTTTCTGGGAAGAATGGAAATGAGAAGCATATATCTCTCGCCGCCAGTTTTGGGGACGGCTCAGAACAATGCCCGGGCTGTGCCGCGATGCCTGAACAAAAACGATAACTTTAAAATGGAATCAACAACTGATGGCTTTTCTTTAGGACAAGCTTAAGGAGATAAAAATTTTGCCAGGTAAGAGGAGGGGACAACTCCAGGATAAAGGCAGAAATCGCCGGATGATGTCTCGCCTGGACCTTTGACCTAAAAAAATAACTTCCTATAATGTATCTTATGTTAACTAAGGAGGGGTTAAAAAATAAAATTTATTTTTTTCTGCTTACGAGCGTGTTTTTCGCGCCGGAAAAGAGACCTATCGCCGAGAGGCCGAGCACGGTTCCAAAAAAGATTGCTTTTTTCGGTTCGCCAGGCGCAAGGTAGAAAAAAGCAAAAAATTGTCCCAGGGCTAGCGCCGCCAGCGGAATTAGCCGCGTGGGCAGGCCGAAGCGCTTCAGAAGCTCGGCAAGGCCAATAATAACCGGAACAAGGGCGATACCGTACACGGTAAGCTGATCCATCCCTCTCCCCCACTTTCAAAAAATTGCCATCAATTATAAGGGTATGCTCCGGCGGCCCTTCGTAGAACGCCAAGGAAGAAACCCGGGCTTCAGCGGCGTGACGGGCAGCTTTATTTGTCCTCAGGCTGGTGATATAATTTTATGTGTAAGCCTGCCTGGCGCAGCGATAAAGTTTTTTAACTAAAACAGGAGTTGAAGCCATGATCAGTATGCGTCGCCTCTTGGGAGTCATTCTCGGGCTGGTCCTTGTTGCCGCGGCGGCCGTCTATATCGCCCAGGATTATCTCATCGACGCAGCCTCCAACGGCAGCTCCGCCGAGCCGCCAGAACAGAAAGATATGCTGCCGGAAGAGCCTGCTGCCGCGGAGCCGAAAAAGCCGGCGATTCTCGAGCGCACCGTCGGCCTCTACACTGGCAAGGGCAGCTGGGACGTGGACCTGGAGGCGCTGCGGAATTTTCTCGATGAATACGGCATCAACTACATTGAAATCGGCCAGGGTGAAATAAGCAGCGCAAACCTGAACGAACTCTGCGATATCCTCGTACTGGTGGGCGGCTTTAGCGCGCAATATCTTCACCATATTGAGAACCATGCCAATATCCGCAGCTTCGTGGAACAAGGCGGCTGCTTCGTCGGTTTCTGCGCCGGTGCTTACTATGCCTGCTCCACCATGCGCTGGGAAGGCCGTACCTACGATTACCCCCTGCAGCTCTTCGGCGGCGAAGGGGCGGGCCCCGACCTCCCCTGGGGCTACCTGGCAAAGATTGATTTAAACCGCGAAATCTCCTTCCAGGAGGATTTTCCCGAGGCCGTGGAGATGTGGTACTTTGGCGGCCCCTACTTCACCGGGTACGATGAAAGCGCCGTAGATGTGCTGGCGCGCTATAACGCCAACGGCAAAGCGGCGGTCATTGCTTTCAATTACGGGCGCGGCAGCGTAATGCTGCTGGGGCCTCATCCCGAGCTTGGCTATGTCCCTGCACAGGAATTGGTGCAGACAGGTGGCGGCGACGGCGCGCTCTAGCCCTGGCTCTACGCCGCCCTGGAATGGCTGGTGAGCGAAAAAGCTGCGTAAGGAGGATTGGCTAAACCGATGCACATTGGATTCTTCTCCGACAGCTATCGCCCTTATACCAGCGGCGTAGTTCGCTCCATTGAGCTCTTTACCCGCGAGTTCAACGCCCGGGGGCATGAAGTCTATATCTTCGGGCCCGATTACCCGCTTGTCCACTGCCCCCGTGAAGAAAAGGTGTTTCGCTTTGCCTCCATCCCCGCCCCCACCATGCCCCATTTTTCCATACCCATTCCCTTTTCGCTCCAGCTGGGGACGACCATTCGCCGTATCAATTTGCAGGTCATCCACGTGCACTCGCCTTTTCTCCTGGGAAGGCTGGGGGCTCATGCGGCTCGCCAATATGGCCTGCCGCTGGTTTTCACCTTCCACACGCTCTACGATCAATATGTGCACTACCTGCCGGTAGCCCAGCAGGTGACAAAATCGCTGGTTATTACTATCGCCAGGGATTTCTGCAACCGCTGCGACCTGGTCATTGCTCCTTCGCGCATCATTGAAAGCTACCTGCAGGAAATTGGCGTAAAAACAGAAGTGGAAGTGATTCCCACGGGCATTGACCTGGAGGAATTTGCCAATAACGATTCTCACTGGCTGCAAAAAAATTACCAGGTCTCCCCCGCGGAGAAGGTTCTCCTCTTCGTGGGCCGGCTAGGCAAGGAGAAAAACGTGAAGTTCCTGCTGGAAGCATTTGGCCGTGTGCAGCAGGAGATCCCCCATGCGCGCCTCGTTATTGTGGGCGATGGCCCGGACAAAGAAGAGCTGCGCAAGTACTGCTTCAAACTGGGCATTGCCGGCAAGGTCATCTTCACCGGCCTGCTTTCACGCGACCAGATCGTGCATTGCTATGCCAGCGCCCATCTCTTTGTTTTTCCCTCGGTAACGGAGACGCAGGGCCTGGTTATCGGCGAGGCAAAGGCCGCCGGGCTGCCGGTGGTGGCTATCCGCGCTTTCGGCGCCGCCGAAATGGTGCGGCACGGCGAAGACGGCCTCCTTTCGGAGCACTCGCAGGAGCACTTTGCGGCCAATATTATCCGGCTTCTGCAGGACCGCTCCCTCTATGAGGCGATGAGACGCAGCGCCCTACGCAATGCCGCCGCACTTTCCTCCGCCGCCTCTGCCGAAAAGATGCTGTCCTGCTATGAGCGCCTTATTGAAGCAAAGCGAGCCGCCCTCCCCAGCCTACAGCATTAAAAACAGGCTTAGGCAGGCGGGATCGCTTACATTAAATTAAAATCCTTCCGGAGCTGGATGTTCCGGAAGGATTCGTTATTTTGCTGGCTGCGGGACTAGGATTCGAACCTAGGCTTTGTGATCCAGAGTCACACGTGCTGCCGCTACACCATCCCGCAACGCAACTATTATTATAGCAGTAACCCTGATTTTGTTCAACAGCAATATTTCCGGGCCGGCCCAGGCTCATTCATCTCAGCGGCAAATCCTCTACGCGGCCTAGGGAAGGCGGTTGAAAGGCTCTAGGCCAGCAGAAGACGATCGTTTTGGAGCTTCTCGCCGCTGGCGGCATGGAAAAGCTCAATCAGCTTGGCGACAGTGAGCCCCTCTCTCTCGCCGTCGTTGACATCAAGGATGATCTTCCCTTCATGGAGCATGATCAGCCGCGTCCCCATGCGCAGGGCCTGCTCCATGTTATGGGTGATCATCAGAGTGGTGATGTTCTCCTTTTCGAAGAGCGTCCTGGTCAGTTCCAGCACACGCAGGGCGGTCTTCGGGTCGAGAGAGGCGGTATGCTCGTCAAGCAGGGCCAGCTTCGGCCGGACCAGCGTGGCCATCAGCAGGGCCAGGGCCTGGCGCTGCCCTCCCGAAAGCAACTTCACCGGGGTCGTCAACCTGTATTCAAGGCCCAGCTCCAGGCGCGCCAGCTTATCGCGGAAAAGCTTGCGCTCTTTCTCCGTAATGGCCCGGACCAGGCGTCTTTTCATGCCGCGCCGCAGGGCCAGGGCCAGGTTTTCCTCCACGGTCATGGAGGCGGCCGTGCCGGTCATGGGATCCTGGAAGATGCGGCAGATGGAAGCGGCGCGCTGGTAATCGGGCAGGCGGGTGATCTCCCGTCCATCCAGGTGGATGGTCCCCTGGTCGGGGATATAGACACCGGCAATGCAGTTCAGCAGCGTGCTTTTTCCCGCCCCGTTGCCGCCGATAACGGTGACAAATTCGCCCGCCGCCAGCCGTAAGTTTATATTTTGCAGGGCGATCTTCTCATTGACTTCCCCGTAGTTGAATATCTTGTAAAGATTGGAGATGTGCAGCATGTTAACCGCCAACTTTCTCTGATAATCCATCTTTTTGTCCTTCTTCGGCCACCGCAAGTTTGTGGGCCTGCTTGAACCGCTTGCTTATCTTAGGCGAAATCAAGGCGATGGTCACCAGCAAAGCGGTGAAAAGTTTTAAATCGGTATACTCAATAAAACGAATCCTCAGCACCAGGGCTATGGCCAGGCGGTAAAGGATGGAACCCACCACTACCGCGCAGAGCCGCCCGGGGATCGATTTTACCCCCAGCACGACCTCTCCGATAATCACCGAGGCCAGGCCGATGACGATCATGCCTATGCCCATGTTAATGTCGGCAAATCCCTGGTATTGGGCGATGAGGGCCCCGGAGAGGGCGACCAGGGAGTTGCTAATGGCCAGGCCCAGGATTTTCATCCGGTTGGTGTTTACTCCAAGGCTGCGCAGCATTACCTCGTTGTCCCCCGTGCCGCGCAGCGCCTGGCCCAGTTCGGTGCTGAGAAAGAGATACAATCCCACGATGACCAAAATGATGACGGCCAGGGCGATCACCGTTTGGCTGGCGCGCAGGGAAATCCCCAGGCCGGTCAAAGCGTCGAAAATAGTGCCATGCTTGAGCAGGGGCACGTTGGGGCGCCCCATAATACGCAGGTTGATTGAATAGAGCCCGATCATGGTGAGAATTCCCGAAAGCAGCGGGGTGATGGAAAAGCGGGCATGGAGAATGCCCGTCATCAGCCCGGCAAGCGCTCCCAGGGGGAGCGCCGCCAGGGTCGCCAGGAAAGGATTGGTTCCCGTGTAGATGAGGATGGCCGTGATCGCTGCTCCCAGAGGCAGGCTGCCGTCAACGGTAAGATCGGCATAGTTGAGGATGCGAAAGGTGATAAACACTCCCAGCACCAGCAATCCATAAAGCAGGCCCAGATTGAAAGTGCTCCATAAAAGAGTGAGATTCATCTTCCTTCCGCTCCTCCCTGTTTTTCCAGCTTGATGCCGTGCCCAGCAGTGGGGCACGGCATCAAGTTTTCTTTATTTTATTCAATTACTTCATCGGCCCGTTCCAACAAAGACGCGGGCAAGGTAACATTTAACTTCTCGGCGGCGGCCTTGTTTACCACGACCCGGTATTGCGTCTGTCCCTCGATGGGCATGGTAGACGGCTCCGCCTCGCCGCGCAGGATTTTTGCCGCCATCTTCCCTGCCTGGTGGCCCAGCCTGAAGTAGTCAATGCCCAGCGTGGCCAGGGCGCCTGCACGGACGCAGCTTTCCTCGCCTGGGATCACGGGGATCTTGTGCTCATCCGATACCTGGATCACCGAGGCGATGGCGCTTACCACCGTGTTGTCCGTAGGAATGTAGATGGCATCCACCTTTCCGATAAGCGACTCGGTGGCGGTGCTCACCTCGCCCGTGGACGTAACCGCGGCCTTAACAATGGTCATCCCAAAATCCCCGGCAACCTTTTCCAATATTTCAACCTGCACCCGCGAATTCTCCTCGCCGGAGTTGAAAATGACCCCCACAGTGGTGGCATCGGGCAGGATCTCCTTCAGCAGTTCGAGCTGCTCTTTAATGGGATTCATATCGTGCGTCCCGGTGACATTTTTCCCCGGATGCTCCAGGCTGTCGGCCAGGCCAATGGCCACGGGATCGGTTACGGCGGTGATCACAATGGGTATGTCCTTGGTGGCCTTGTAGGCCGCTTCCGCCGCCTGGGTGGCTATGGCCAGGATAAGGTCAACCCCGTCGGCGACAAAGCCTTCGGCAATGGTAGAGGCGGTGGTGATATCGCCCTGTGCATTTTGAATGTCGATGTTGATGTTTTTGCCGTCTTCAAAGCCTTCTTCCTTCAGCGCTTCGATGAAACCGTCGCGGGCATCGTTAAGCGCGGGATGATCCGCTATCTGAACGATGCCGATCTTGATCATTCCTTCTTCAGGGCCGCAGCCGGCCGCTGCAAGAAAGGAAAGACCCAGAACCCCCACAAGCAACCACAACCACACTTTTTTCACCGTCAATCCCTCCATTTTTCTTTCCGGCGGGAAACACCCTCGGAAAAGAAAAAAGCCCGGGAGGGCCCCTTCAGCTCTCCTACCGTTCTGCCGTTCTTCTCCGGTGAGTGTTAACCCTACCATGCTACATTATTTAGCGGTTATTTTATAATAAAACGGCGCCCCTGTCAACAGCAGGCGCCGGAATAATGTTTAGGATTATGAAAAGTTTTTTTCGATCCAGCGGGCCGCTTTCTCAAGGCGCTCCACGGTCCTCCGGCGCCCCAGCAGGACAATGATGTCAAAAAGGCCCGGCCCCATGGTCCGGCCGGAGATGGCCAGGCGGGTGGAGTGGATGAGGCGGCCGGCGGATATGCCCAGCTCTTCGCTCAAGGCCCGGTAAGCGCTCTCGATGGTCTCCATTTCAAAGGGCTCCAGCTCCCGCAGCAGGGCGGCGGCCCGGCGCAGCAGCTCGGCGCTGCCCTCCTTGCGGAAATGCTTCTCCACGCCCTTGGAGTCATAGGGAAAATCGTCGCGGTAAAAGTAGGTGGAGGCCTCGGCCAGTTCCGCAAGGGTCTTGACCCGGTCACGCACGGTATCGACTACTTTCTGGTAGTAGCTTAGCTCCTCCCCTTCGAGGGGGGCGCGGAGGAGGCCCTCCCTTTCGAAGAAGGGCAGGGCTTTTTCTGCCAGGCGCTCCAGCGGCGCCTCGCGCAGGTAATGCCCGTTCATCCAGGTCAGCTTGCTGACGTCGTAGATGGCGGCGGTTCTGTTCACTCGCTCCAGGGAAAACAGGGCGATCATTTCCGAGAGGGAAATAATCTCCTTCTCGCCGGGGGACCAGCCCAGGAGGGCGATGTAATTGAGCAGCGCCTCCGGCAGGTAGCCCCGCTCGCGAAACTCCTCCACAGAGGTGGCGCCGTGCCGCTTGCTCAGCTTGCTCCGGTCCGGGGCCAGGATCATGGGCACGTGGGCATAGCGGGGCGCTTCGTAGCCCAGGGCCTCGATGCATAGCTGCTGGCGCGGCGTATTGGAAAGATGCTCCTCCCCTCTGATGACATCGGTTATCTCCATCAGGGCATCGTCCACGACGCTGGCAAAGTTGTAAGTGGGCAAGCCGTTGGACTTGACGATGATGAAATCGTCCAGGGTGCTGTTGTCAAAGCGGACCTCGCCCCGAATGAGATCCCGCACCACCGTTACCCCGCGGTCCGGGGTGCGCAAGCGGATGACCGGGCTACGCCCGGCGGCCAGGTAGGCACGCGCCTCCTCCTGGGAGAGATTGCGGCAGGTGCCGGGGTAAAGGTAGGGCTTTCCAGCCTTGCGCGCCGCCTCCCGCCCGGCGGCGAGTTCCTCGGGGGTGCAGTAGCAGTGGTAAGCTTTGCCCTCTTCCAGGAGGCGGGCCGCAGCGCGGTTGTATTCTTCCAGGCGCTGCGACTGGAAATAGGGACCTTCGTCCCAATCCAGGCCCAGCCAGCGCAGCGCGTTGAGCAGCGCTTCGGTGTATTCCGGCCGGGAGCGCTCCAGGTCCGTGTCATCGATGCGCAGGATGAAGGTGCCATTGCTGGCCCGGGCTACAAGATAGTTGAACAGCGCCGTCCGGGCGCCGCCGATGTGCAGCTCTCCCGTAGGGCTGGGGGCAAATCTAACTCGTACCGGCCTCAACGGAGACACTCCTTATCCTAAATTTACCTTAAGTAATATAACACAACCGCGTTGGATAAGCAAACAAGCCCCGTTAAAAGACCGAAGTGGGACAACAGATGCGCCTGTTTGTCCCACTTTCTTGCGGCGGGGATAGGCGAGGCGATTTGGGACAACAGGGACGTACCTGCCTGTCCCATTTTGGTGCCCGGGCACGTGTGGGCTATAGCCGGCCCAGCTTGGCCATCCCTTCGCTTTGCCCAGGGTGGCTATCCTTGGCCCGTTTCCCGAACTCCGGTCTCTACTTGAACTGGTTCAAGGCCATCTGGCACTGCTGGATGCATTCTTCAAGTTTCTGGGCCGAGGCGATAAAGGCGTTGCGGGCCTGGCTGTTCTCGGTTTCCTGCGCGGCGGCCCTTAACTCGTCTGCCGAATGGCGAACGCGGTCAATGCATCTTTCCACTTTTTGACGGGGATCCATGCACATCGCCTCCATATCCGAGATGCTGTCAGCTATAGTGTGCGCCGGCGCCAGCTGCGGCATACGCCGCCCGGGCCGCCTGCCGTCATGAGCCGCCGCTGCCGACCCGGTAAAGGGTGGGGACAGGGCGGTAGTAGTCATGGCTGAGCAGCTCGCGGGAAACTTCCTGGCCGCCCCTGTAGACTATCCGCCAGGTTTTTACATAGTAGCCCGCCTTCCCCTTCTCCACCAGCTCTTTTTCCCCAGGGGGCAGGTTCGGGCTCTTTTCATAGTGAACCGGCGGATCCACTCGCACCAGATCGGTCGTCACTAGCTCTACCCGCTCCTCCATGGGCGGGCCAAAGAAGCGTACGGTCAGTCGGCCATCCTTCAGCTCCGCCCCGATGAGAAGATGATGCTTGCGGCTGTTTTTAAATTTCAAATCGGCGGAACCAATGGAGATGGAGGCATCCCTGCCCACGGGCAGATAGCCGATGGTCAGGCTGTGATTATACCGCTCCACGATCTTTAGGTTGGCCAGAAGGGCGGCGTTATAAAGCGTGGAGGAGACCTGGCAGAGCCCCCCTCCCAGGCCGGGCACGAGCCTGCCCCCCACGATGACCGGCGCCTCGCGGTAGCCTTTTTCCCGTGTTGGCTCCCCCACAATTCTTTCAAAGGAAAAAATCTCGCCGGGAGCCAGGAGAGTGCCGTTGATGGCGGCTGCGCCCAGGGCGATATTGTGGACGCGGTTGGGAATGGCCGATGATACCTGGGTAGAGAAGGAGACCATGACTTTGTCGACGCCGTAGCCAGCCAGATCGGCTGCGGTTAGCCCGGCCTTCTTTTGGGCAAGCGGAAGCTTCACCTCCTCCTGGCCGCCGGCCACCGCCTCAAGCAGCCTTCTTCGCAGCAGCCCCACCGGCAGGTATTGACCGTCTTTCTCCTCTTCAATGGCCACCTCCGCCCCCTGGACGATAAACCTGGCGTTCCGGGGCTCCTTCGCCACCTGCCTGGCCAGGTGGGAGAGGAACTGGTTTAACTTCGCCTCCTCCACCTTCAATATTCCCTCCAGATGCAGGGAGGAGCGGCTCCAGAGCCGTAGCAGCCTGCCGCCATAGCCCTGGCGCCCTGTTCCGGCGCCACGGATCAGGGCCATAGTCGCCTCCCTGTCCCAGGATATGCCCAGTTCCGCCAGGGATAGGGTCATCTCTTTCCCTTCCACCCCGGAAAGCTTGAGCTCCTCCCTTGACCAGAGCTCCGCTTTCAACCTGGCCTCGGCTTCCTCCAGGCTCAGGCCGCCAAGAGAAATCCCGTTTACATAAACGCCCGGGTAGATTTTGCCGCAGAAGCGCCAGTAGTCTATTCCTATCGCCGCAGCTAGAAGAAGCAGTATCAGGAGGGGCGCGAGGAGGGCTAAAAGCACCTTGCGCCGCAAGAGGCCGGACAACCGCTCTTTTATGCTCAAGGCCTGACCCCCGCGATGACCTTTGCTTATGCATATGATCGGGGGGGAGAAAGTTATTCAATTTTTTTTGGGGATGTATATATTAAGCGGAAAAAAGGGATAATAGGATTGGAGCCTCACAAGGCCAGGTGTTAGCGGCAACCGGCGTTGCCATGACCAGAGCTCCTTGTGAGGCTCCGCGTTTTTTCTGCCGCCGCGGCGGAGTCGATCATCATCACGGCCGCAGGATACAGGAAGGACATGGCAGGCACGGCGCAGACCCCTTTGGAGCCGATGCCGGGAGAATTCTTCTAGGAGACAAGGCGAAGGAGAATGTCGCCGGCGGCAACGGTGTCCCCGGCTTGAACAAGGATTTCCTGCACCCTCCCCCCCTGGGGAGCGGTGATTTCATTTTCCATCTTCATCGCTTCCAGGATGAGGAGAACATCTCCCGCTTTCACCACGTCGCCTTTTTTCACCGCCAGCTCGACGATGGAGCCGGGCATGGGCGCCTCCACGTCCACCCAAGCGCCGATTGAAAGTAAGTCAGGCGGAAGTTGGGACGACGGGAGTTCTTCTTGGTGACAGGCGATGCCCTTCTCCTGCATTGAAGGGAAAGCGGCTAGCTCTTCCACGGTCACGTCGAAAATCCGCCCGTCTACGGTGACCCGGTATCTATATTTCTCCAATGCGTCCCCCCCTTAAAAATTCCAGGCGCGCCCTCTCTGCCAGAAGCTCTCTGCGGGCGGCGGCCAGCCATCGTGAACCCGCCGGCCGCCTTGCCAGATATCCCTTCTTTCCGCCCTTCGCGCTGCGGTTAGCGGAGGCGGCGGGCAAGTTCCTGCAGCAGTGGGCCGCCGCGGCAATGGCCGCCGCAAGCGGTGCCGGCAGGACCTCGCCGCCTCGTTCCCCGGCGGGTGGCTCCTTTTCTGTGGCCGGCAGGTAAGAAAAAAGGCGGCCCCAAAGAAGCATGAGCCCGCAAGAGGCCATGAGGATCAGCTTAACCGCCGACAGGTCCAGAAGCATCATCATCTTTTCCGCCATCTTGGCAATCTCCGGACAGGGCAGCTTTTATTCCCACATTTCATTCTGCCCCGTTTGAGGACTGTAAATGCTTGCGCCGCGGGGCGTCTTTTTGATGGCGACCAGGCAGATGTAGGGCACGGTGATGCTTCCCAGGCTGCCGGCGCGGTAGTCACGGTCGCCGTGATAATCGGAGCCCCCCGTCACCAGCAGGCCCAGTTTCTGTGCCAGGAGGCGATAGTAGCGGACCATTTCGGGGTTGTGATCGGGATGGTACACCTCGATGCCACGCAAGCCCAGGGCCACAAGCTGCCGGATGAACTTGCGCCCCGACGCTCCGGGATGGGCCACCACCGGGACAGCTCCGGCTCGGTGCAGCAGGGCAATGGCTTTTGCCGGATCAAGGCCATTGCGTGGGACATAAGCGGGGCGGCCCTGGGCCAGGTATAACGAAAAAGCCTTTTCCACGGTGGGAACAAAGCCCCGCCGCACCATTACCCGGGCCAGGTGCAGCCGCCCGGGAGCAGCCCCTCCCGCCTCGGCGGCCACCTCTTCGCTGCCAATATGGAAGCCAAGGCTACGCAGGCGCAGGAGCATCTTCTCCATGCGCCGGTAGCGTTCGCGGCGCCGCTCTTCAAGAACGGCGCTTATCTTCTCGGGAAAAAGGGGATCGTATCCCAGCAGGTGAATCTTATTCTCTCCGTCAGAAGCGCTGAGCTCCACCCCGGGAAGAACCTCCAGCCCGTGGCTCCTGCCGGCGGCGAGGGCTTCATCAATTCCCTCCAGCGTATCGTGATCCGTCAGCGCCACCCCAGCCAGCCCTAATTCTGCAGCCCGGGCGATGAGCTGCGTCGGGGTGAGCGAGCCGTCGGAGGCGGTGCTGTGCAGGTGCAGGTCCACCGGAAGATGTTCCTTCCCGCGGCTCATTGGGCTTCACCTCCCAGGTTTGTCCTCACTATCCGGCACACGTTCCCCCAGGCCATCTGTTCCACCTCGCGGGGATGAAAACCCTGCCGGCAGAGCGCTTGGGGAAGCAGGCCGTACTGCGAAGCATCCTTGATTTCATTAACAGTGGCCTCGATGCCGTCAAAGTCGGAGCCGAAGGCAAGGTGTTCCACCCCGATGAGCCCGGCAATGTGCACAAAATGATCCAGCAGCTGCTCCAGACCCGCCTCCGCGCCGCCGGAGATAAAAGTAGGATAGAGGCTTAGCCCAATGACCCCGCCCTTTGCGGCCAGCTCCTTGAGCTGTTCGTCGGTAAGGTTGCGCGGGTGATCGCAGAGCCGCCGGGAATTGGCATGGGTAACCAGCGGCGGCCTCTCGGCCAGCTCCAGGGCTTCATAAAAAGAGCGCGTGGCAAGGTGGGCCAGGTCGAGGATGATACCCTTGCGGGAAAGCTCCCGCACCAGACGGCGGCCGGCGCGGGTGAGGCCGCCGCCCGCGGTCTCCTCCCCCACTCCGTCGGCATAGAGGTTGCGATGGTTCCAGGTAAGGGAAAGGGCGCGCACGCCCAAGCGGTAAAAGATATCCAGCAGCTCCAGGCTGCCTTCAAGGGGTTCCGCTCCTTCGAGTGCCAGAAGGGCGCCGATTTTTCCTTCCTCCAGCGCCGCCAGATCGCCGGCCCTTTCCAGGCTTGCCAGGCGCGGCCCGTTCTCCTCAAGGCAGCGGCGGTAGCGGCTGACCTGTTCCAGAGCGGCGCGCGCGTGTCCATGCTGCGTGTACGGCGCGGTGCAGATGGCAAAAAACTGCAGGCCAACCCCTCCTTCAATAAGGCGGGGCAGGTCAATGTGGCCGGCGGCGTTGCGGCGGCCGAAATGATATTCTTTCTTCCCCAGCAGGCTGATGGTATCGCAGTGGCAGTCGGCAATCCTAAAATTTACCGCGGACATGCGTATATTGTACATCATCTGGGCACAAAAAAACACCCCCGGCAGAAGGGTGTCGGCCAGAATAGGGCTGCTTAAAATTTAGCGCGGCTCAACGATCAACTTAATCGCCGTTCTTTCTTCCCCGTCAATCTGAATATCTGTAAACGCGGGAATACAAATTAAATCGATGCCGCCCGGGGCGACAAATCCCCTGGCAATGGCCACCGCCTTTACGGCCTGGTTCAGAGCGCCGGCGCCGATGGTTTGTATTTCAGCGCTTCCCCGTTCACGCAGCACTCCCGCCAATGCACCGGCCACAGAATTAGGATTGGACTTTGCTGAAACCTTTAATACTTCCATTTAACCAGTAGGTACCTCCTTAAAGGGGATTTGCTTTATGTTATATTTCTCTTAGAAAACAAAATATCCTTCCAGAATAATGTGAACTTTTTAATTCTTAATGGTAATCCTAAATCATTGTTATTTCAGACCGCTCCATTATCAGTATGCCACTAAAAAAAGAATTGTGCAAGACATTTCTAAAGAGTCAAGCACATTTTGTTAAAAAAAATTGAATTATTTGTCGAACACGTAAACCCGGCCCGCTTCACGGAAGGCAAAGAGGCGGCTGACCTTGCGGTTGGGAACTGCGGGCGTGGATTGATCTGAAAGTTCACCTGCCAGGAAGGATGCCTCGCACTCCCGGCGGAACTCGGTGATCAGGCCGTTGCTGAAGTGCTCGCGAACAACATGGGTGAAGAGGCTGATGACCCCATCGAGGGGAAATTGGCCGCGAATGCAGAGCTGGATCTGGGTCAGCCCTGGATAGCTGTTCCGGAGCAGCTTGAAGCGGCAGGGTTCTTCCCCGAGGCTAAAAAAATAAAAAGCCTCCAGGTATTCCTGCAGCTTTTGCTGCAGCTCCCGGCATTCATCCTGGCCGATTTGGCCCTTGACCATGTAAGAGAGGCGGCAGGAGGAGGCGGGAATGTTAAAGGTAATGGTATATATTTCCGGATATTTAAGCAGCAGGTTGACGAGCATGTTTACGTGGTATGATTTTTCCCGCTGTTCTTCCATGGACAGCTGATCCCCCTCCCATGTCATAGATGTTACTATTCCATAGGGCCGGGAAAAAATCCTGCCCAAATAAAAAAAGTGCCCTTGCCGGGCACATAAAATTTTCCGGTAAATATGGTATTATTTGGCGTACTCGATGGCCCTGGTCTCCCGGATGACATTGACCTTGATCTGTCCCGGGTATTCCAGCTCGCTTTCAATCTTCTTGACAATGTCCCGGGCCAGCTGGATCGATTTCAGGTCATCAACCCGGTCCGGCTTGACCATGATGCGGATTTCACGTCCGGCATGAATGGCATAGGCCTTGTCGACCCCGTCAAAGGAGTCGGCAATCTCTTCCAGCTTCTCCAGCCGCTTGATGTAAGCTTCCAGGGTTTCACGCCTCGCTCCCGGTCGGGAGGCGGAAATGGCATCGGCGGCCTGCACCAGTACCGCCTCAAGGGTCTTAAAGTCAACGTCGCCGTGGTGCGCCGCCACGGCATTAACTATCTCCGGCGACTCCTTGAATTTCTTCACCAGCTCAGCGCCGGTAACCACGTGCGAACCTTCGGTATCATGGTCTGCGGCCTTGCCGATATCATGCAGCAAGCCCGCGCGCTTGGCAAAAGCCACATCCAGGCCCAGTTCTGCCGCCATCATCCCCGCAAGGTGGGACACCTCGATGGAATGCTGGAGCACGTTCTGGCCGTACGAGGTGCGGTAGCGAAGCTTCCCCAGCAGCATTACCAGCTCTGGATGCAGCCCGTGCACTCCCGTCTCAAAGGTAGCCCGCTCCCCTTCTTCCCGGATCTGGGCTTCCACCTCTTTACGCGTCTTCTCCACGACCTCTTCAATCCGGGCAGGGTGAATGCGGCCGTCGCTGATGAGCTTCTCCAGGGCCAGCCTGGCAATTTCCCGCCGGATGGGATCGAAGCCGGAAAGAATCACCGCCTCGGGAGTATCGTCAATGATCAGGTCTATGCCGGTAAGGGTTTCCAGCGCCCTGATGTTGCGCCCTTCACGCCCGATGATGCGCCCCTTCATTTCATCGTTGGGCAGCGTGACCACCGAAACCGTGGCCTCGGAAGCGTGATCCGCCGCACAACGCTGAATGGCCAAGGTAATGATCTCGCGGGCTCTCCGGGCGGCCTCGTCGCGGGCCTTGCTTTCCACCTCGTTAATCATCACGGCCATCTCGTGCGAGACTTCGTCCCGGGCTTTCTGCAAAATGGTCTCCTTCGCTTCCTCCATAGACATGTTGGAGATGCGCTCCAGCTCGGCCACCTGCTGCTTGTAAAGCTGCTCCAGCTTCTCCTTGAAGCGCCGGTTCTCTTCTTCTTTGCGCCTCAGGTCTTCCTCCTTGCGTTCGATGGAGTTGGCCTTGCGGTCCAAGGCTTCTTCTCGCTGCATCAGCCGCCGCTCAAAGCGCTGCAGTTCGTTGCGCCGCTCGCGGCTTTCCCGCTCGATCTCGTTTCTCAGCCGGTGGGCTTCCTCTTTTGCTTCCAGGTACTTCTCGCGCTTTATGGCGCTGGCTTCCTGTTTCGCCTCCTCGATTATTTTTTTCGCTGCCGCTTCGGCGGAGGCAATCTTCGCCTCGGCAAGCAATTTACGAATAAAATAACCGGCGATTACGCCGAGACACAATGCAACTACGGCGACAAGGATGTACTCCGTCATCTATTTCCACCTCCATTTCCCTGTAGAGTTAAACGAAAAAAGCTGTGTTCCGAACACAGCTTAAAAGAGAAAGATTGGCACAAAGGCAGTACACCTTTAGTCGTGCAGGCACTTTATATCCAGAAAATCTATGGCAGCGCTCCCTGAAAGCACCATTAATCTTCTCTTTTAAACCGGAACTTGGAAATAATCCGATTTATAATTTATATTATAAAAGCGCCCGTTTGGGCCTACACTACGAGCCTATTTTAACCCTATATGATAATTATGTCAAGATGGAGCAAGGCCGCGCCCGGCAGCCGCTGCCAGGGCTGTGCTCTCCAGTCCTTCTACCCCTCCAGAAAGGGGCAGTATTCCTGCAGCAGTTCGCGGATGACCTGGTCGTGAAAGCCGCGGCGCTGCAGGAACGCCGCTTGGCGGCGGAGCCAGTTCCTGTCGGGCTCTTCTCCGGGGGCAAGATTTCGCTTGGCCAAAAGCTCGCGCGCCAGGGCCCTCTCCTTTTCGGGGCTGTAGTGGCGCGCCAGGGCTTCCTCCACTGTATCCCGCGCAATCCCTTTTGCCCGCAGGGCAAGGCTTGCGCGCAGGGGGCCCCAGCCCCGGCGCAGGCAATATTCCAGGTACTCATCGGTAAAGCGGCGGTCATCGATATAGCGCCACTGCTCCATCTCGGCAAGGACGGCGGAGATGACGTCGCGTTCAAAACCCTTCCGCCGCAGGTATTCTTCCGCCTCCTGCCTGCTCCGCGCGCGCAGGCCAAGGAGCCGCAGCAGCCGGGAGCGTGCTTTTTTCAGCGCCGCTTCATCCGCCAAGGAAGATCATTCCTTTCGCCCTTCCCCGGAGAGCGTCTCTACCACGGGCAGGCCGTATTGTTCCCGGATCTTGCGCTCAATTTCTGCCGCCACATCGGGATGCTCCTTTAAAAATTCGCGCACATTTTCCCGTCCCTGGCCCAGGCGCTCGTTGTTGTAGGAATACCAGGCCCCGCTTTTCTGCAGGATTTTCAACTCCGTTCCCAGGTCGATGAGTGCGCCCTCGGCGGAGATGCCGCGCCCATAAAGGATGTCAAAATCGGCCACCTTGAATGGTGGGGCCACCTTGTTCTTTACCACCTTGGCCCGGGTGCGGCTGCCGATGATCTCGTCATTTTGCTTGATCGCCTCCACCCGGCGCACATCGATGCGTACCGAGGCATAAAACTTGAGGGCTCGGCCTCCGGGGGTAACCTCGGGGTTGCCAAAAATTACCCCCACCTTTTCTCGGATCTGGTTGATAAAAATGGAGACGGTTTGCGACTTGCTGATGGCGCCGGAGAGCTTGCGCAGCGCCTGCGACATGAGCCGCGCCTGCAGCCCCACGTGGGCGTCTCCCATTTCACCCTCGATTTCGGCGCGCGGGACCAATGCGGCTACGGAGTCGATGACGAGGACATCGATGGCCCCGCTGCGCACCAGCGCCTCGGCAATCTCCAGGGCCTGCTCCCCCGTGTCCGGCTGGGAGACAAGCAGTTCGTCAATGTTCACGCCCAGGTTGGCCGCGTAGGCGGCATCGAGGGCGTGCTCGGCGTCGATAAAGGCGCAGTAGCCGCCGCGTTTCTGGGCCTCGGCGATGACGTGCAGCGCCACGGTGGTCTTACCCGACGACTCGGGCCCAAAAATCTCCACTATGCGGCCGCGCGGCAAGCCTCCTATGCCCAGGGCCAGGTCAAGGGCCAGGCAGCCCGTGGGAATGACGGCAATCTCCGCGGCCACGTGCTGGCCCAGGCGCATGATCGAGCCCTTCCCAAACTGTTTTTCAATATGCAGCAAAGCCGCCTCCAGAGCTTTCTCCTTCTCCATGCTGATAACCCCCTTTAATGGGCTGGGCTGTTATCTTTGTTATTCTTTTTCCATGGTTAATTTCCTCTATTTTTCCCAAATAATATCTCTTCCACGACGGTATAGCGCGCTCCCTCGCTGGAGAGATGGCTTTCGTAGAGGCGCATGGCATGGACCGGCGCCGTCTCCGTGGCAAATGACTGCCCCTCCTCCAGAAGGCGCTCGATGAGCCCGGCGGGCAGGGGGCGGCGCGCCCGCCCCAGGGTGAGGTGGGGCTTGAAGGGGCGCTCCTCTGCGGGGAAGCCTTTTGCCGCCAGGGCTTCATCCAGCGTAGCAGCCAAGCTTTTCACTTCCTCCGCTCCACTGCGGACGCCGGACCAGATCACCCGCGCCTGCCGCGGGGAGGGAAAGACGCCGGTCCCGCCAAACTGCAGCAGGAAGGGGGCTGTTGACGCGGCGGCCTGGCGCATGGCGGCGATAATTTCCGGCACCATTCCTGCCTCCTGCTCGCCGAGAAATTTGAGGGTAAGATGGAGCCCCTCGGGCCGCACCCACCGGACCCCCTCAAGAGAGCCCGCCAGCTGCTGCAGGAGCAACTGCAGGCTTCTCCTCTGCTCGGCTGAAGGGTCAATGGCAATAAAGAGTCGCATTGCCAAGCGAACTCCTTTCCTTAAGGCGAAGATAAAACGAAGCCGGATAACTAGTTTGAGATAGGAGGGGAAAAATCCTCTTTACAAAGCCCGGGGCCTCATGAAGCTGCCTGGCGGTTGTAGAAGCGCTGCAGGGTAAAGGAATCCTGGTACTGCTCGATGCTTATGAGATCGGCGGCGGTCAATCTTTGTCCGGAGGGAAGCTCAGGGTTGAAGTAGAGGATGGCGGCGCTGTAAGGGTTTTCCCGCGGCGCCAGGAGACCGCGCACTCCGGCGGCGCCCGTGCTTCCGGCATTGACCAGGACGGTGCCGCTGGCCTCGTCAAAGCCCACGACGGTGCGGTGGGTGTGGCCGCTTAAAATGAGCGGCAGCTCTCCCCGGAAAAATTCTGCCATGAAGGGATTGTGCACGGCAAAGATGTCGGGAGGCTCTTCCCCTGCGGCAAGGAGCTTCTTCGCCTCCAGGGAGGCGGTTTGCATGGCGCTTTCTGCGGCCACCTCCGCCGTCTGCCTCTCCGAGGCGGGATCGGCGAGGCCGGCTATGCACAGGCCACCAATCTCCACCGCCTCCGCGCCCAGGATAACCGCCCCTTCACGGCGCAGTAGCTCAACAATCTGGGGACTGTCATGGTTCCCCGGCACAAAAAGATACGGCACGGGCAGACGGGCCATGCGCGCCGCCAGCTCGGCTTCCAGCTCGGAACCGTAGTCGGTAAGATCCCCCGTATCGATGACCAGTTCTATATGAAAGCTCTCCACGACCTTTTCGATGAAGTCAAAGGCTGCCGGATTGTTGTGAATATCGGATACGTGGAGTACCCGGATCTCGCCGCTATGGGAGAGGGGGCGGATGAGCTGCAGCCTGCTGGCGAGGTCCTCCAGGTTTAAGGCCACCAGCGCCAGCTGATCGCCCATGTCCGCCGCGGTCTCCAGCGCCCGCTCCGCAAGGCTGACGATCCAGGGTGCCGCCGCCAAGGCCCCTTCATAGCGGGGATTGGCAAAGGCGCCGGTATCGTAGGGGTAGACAAGGGTGGCGCCAAGCAGCAGCGTCAAAAGGAGCACGGAAAGGAGGCCGCAGCAAAGGGCCTTAACAAGCAGGCCCTTTTTCCGGGGCAGAAGGGCGCAAAGGAGCAGCGCGCTGCAAGCGAAGGAGGCGGCGGCCAGGCGGAGGGCAAAAAAGAGCAGCTTTTCCCGGATTTCTCCCTGCAGGGTGGCCAGATCCGGCAGGGCGGACAGTTCCCGCAGGGAGGCGGAAAGAAGCTGCAGGTCCACGTTTTTCAGGCTGATTTCCAGGAGAAAAGGTGGCCGGTGCGTGTCCGCCCGCAGCTTGCCCAGCGGCGGGAAGGCGACTACCGTCTCGCCGCTTGAGGAGGGAACCAGGGCGGCGGAAAGTTCAAAGGCCTTCAGCTTGAAGCTGGTCTCGCTGAAGAGGACTGCGGCCATAAAGAGGCCCGCCAGCGCCGAAAAAAACAGCAGGAGCAGCTCCCTTTTCCTAGGGCTCTTCAGTGCGCATCATCCTCCAGAGCAGGGTCAGGAGAGCCTGCACCGCCCTCTCCTTGATGGCACGGCGGGTGCCGGGCAGGTCCAGGCGAAGGCAGCGCTCCCCCCATGGTCCGGCGGCGGCGATGTAGACCAGGCCCACCGGTTTCCCCGAGGCGTCGCTGCCGGGGCCGGCGATCCCCGTTATGGCGGCCCCCACGGAGGCGTTAAGCCTCTCCCGGGCTCCCCGGGCCATGGCTAGGGCTACCGGCTCGCTCACCGCTCCCTCGCGCTCCAGGAGCGCCGCCGCCACGCCAAGCAGCTTCTCCTTGGCCTCGTTGCTGTAGGTGACCAGCGACCCTTTAAAAAAGAGGGAACTTCCCGGGATATTGGTGATGCTGTCCGCCAGCAGGCCGCCGCTGCAGGATTCGGCCGCGGCCAGGGTGAGGCCTCGCTCCATGAAGAGAGCGGCCACGGCGCCGGCCAGGGTCTGCTCCCCTTCACCGTAAACATAGCGGCCCAACTCTTTGCGCAGGCGCGCTGCCGCATTTTCCAGGCGCTCCGCCGCATCTTCGGCGCAGCTTTTCAGCTGCAGCAGCACCTCCCCGCCCCTGGCGACATAGGACAGGTCCACTCCGCCGGGGAGGCCGCTGCGCTTAACCTTCTCTTCCAGCTCCGACTCGCCGCAGCCGGCGGTGCGGACCAGCCGGCTTAGCCACTTTCCCTCTTCGCGCCGCGCCTCCAGGAAGGGAAGGATCTCCTCTTCAAACATGGGCGCCATCTCTTCCGGGGGTCCGGGAAGGAGAATAAGCCAGCGCCGCTCCCCGGCCGGGATGATAGCCCCGGGCGCGGTCCCCCGGGGATTGAAGAGAAGGCGGCTTCCTTCAACGACAAGGGCCTGCTTGCGGTTTGCCGCCGGCATGGGCCGCCCGCGCCGGGCGAAAAATTGCTCCAGATGCTGCAGCCATTCCCGGTGCAGCTGCAGGGGGCGCCTCAGCAGCTCGGCCACCGCCTCCCTGGTGAGATCGTCGTCGGTAGGGCCAAGCCCCCCGATGCAGATAACCGCTTCGCTGCGGCGCAGGGATTCCTTCAGTGCTTCCACGATGGCGGCTATGCTGTCGGGCACCACGCGCTGCTCCCGCACCGCGATGCCGCGCGACCAGAGGCGCCGCGAGATGTAGCCGGCATTGCTGTTTTCCACCAGGCCCGTAAGAAGTTCATTGCCAATGCAGATGATCTCTGCCTGCACGCCCATCACCGCCGTTTTTTGGACTTATTATAACATGCATCTAGACGGCGGATCCCGTGGCGGAGAGGAGGTGGCGGCGCAGGAACTCGCCACTGATCTTCTCCTTCTCCAGGATGATGCGGGCAATGTGCTTGATCAGCTCCACCTGGGGGGCCAGCAGTTCGGAAACCCGCTGCTCCTGCGCCGCGATGATCTCCTGGATGGTGCGGTGCAGCAGCCCCGCGGGCAGATCTTCCATGCTGACGACGCCCAGGCTGGAGAGCCCGGCGGCAATGATTTTCTTGGCCAGGCGGACGGCCTGCTGGAAGTCGCTCTGCGAGCCGGTGCTGCGGCTGCCCAGGACCAGCTTTTCACTGCCCGTTCCCCCGAGCAGCACGGCAATCTGCTCTTCCAACTGCGCAGCGGTGTAAATGTAGTAGTCGCGCTCGGGCTGGTGGCGCACGTAGCCCAGAGCCTTGCCACGCGGCGTAATGGTTACCTGGGAGACCGAACCGGGCCGCAGAGCTTCGCTGACCAGGGCATGGCCTGTTTCATGGACGGCAATGCGCCACATTTCCTCTTTTTCGGGCTTCCGCTCCAGCTTCTCTCCCATGATGACCTTATCAATGGCCTCAAGAAGGTGCTTCTCCCCAATGCGCCTCCTCCCCTCGCGCATGGCCAGGATGGCGGACTCGTTGGCAAGGCTTTCCAGGTGGGCCCCGGAGAAGCCAAAGGTCTCGCGGGCAATCTTCTCCAGGGAGATGTTCTCTTCCACCGGCTTGTTGCGCAGGTGGAGCTCCAGGATCTGCTTCCGCCCCTCCAGGTCGGGCAGGTCCACCTGCACCACCCGGTCGAAGCGCCCCGGGCGGAGCAGCGCCGGATCAAGAGCCTCGGGACGGTTGGTGGCGGCGATGACCAGGATGTTGAGGTCGCCGCTGCTTCCCAGGCCGTCCATCTCCACCAGGAGTTGGTTCAGGGTCTGGTCGTATTCAAGGTGGCTGCTGTGCCGGCCGCGCTGCCCGCCGAGGATGTCAATCTCGTCGATAAAGAGGATGGCACTGTTCCGCCCTTCGCGCCGGGCTTTCTGCCGGCACTGCTCGAAAAGCTGGCGCACCCGCTGCGCCCCCACCCCGGCGTACACTTCGATGAACTCGCTCCCGGCCACGCTAAGGAAGGATGAGCCGGTGTAGCTCGCCGCCGCCTTGGCCAGGAGAGTCTTGCCCGTTCCCGGCGGGCCCACCAGCAGCACTCCCTTGAGGGGCCGGATGCCCATGTGCTTGACCTCCTGGGGCTTCATCACGAAATCCAGCGCCTCCAGGAGCTCCTTTTTGGCCGTCTCCTGGCCCCCGATTTGATTGAAGCTGATGGACTGGCCCCGCGCTCTCTTGCCGATGGCGCCTATGCGCATCGTCTTGAGCCCGGCAGGGTTAAAGAGAAGGAGAAAGACGGCGGCCAGGAGGAGCAGCGGAAGGAGACTGCTCTGGTAGTATAGCAGGATCACCACTGCAGTAAGCCCCACCCCGGCAAGCAGTTCACGCATTGGCCGAACCCCCTTCCCCTTCCGGCGACCCCGGCAAAGGCACGATGAGGTAGAGATAGCCGGATCCGTCGCGCGCCTGCAAATAGAGGCGGCGCGAATCCACGGTAAAGAGCGAACCGTCAAGGCCGTGCTCGGCGGCGCTCCTGGCGATGCGATCCGCCGCGGCGCGGTAGCTGCCGGAGCGGGCCGCTTCGAAGAGGTCAGGGCTCACGGCGTCGGCAAATCGTTCCAACCGGGGCGTGCGCCGATCCTTGATTTCAATAGAGAGCGGCTTGCGGTAGCGCCGGGCCATTTCCTTTTCCACGGCGGCAACCAGCGCCTGGAGGCGCCCCTGGTAGGAGTCATCCGGCGTGATAAGGAGTGTTTCGCCGCCTCCTTCGGAGACGAGCTCGGCGCCGGCCACCCCTTCAAGGCGGCAGATGGCCTCGATAAAGGGTTCCTGTTGGAAATAGCGCCGGTAGAGATGATTTGCCCCGAAGAATAAGGCCAGGGCCAGCAGGGCGACAAGCAGAACCTTGTGCCAGCGCATTTCGGTCATGGCCAACCGCTCCCTCATTGTTTACATAAATAGTTTACATAACGTAAGTAGATTATAACAAAGAAGCCTGGAGCGGGCAACATTCCGGGGAGCGGAAGGCGCCTTCCTCTTTCTTCGCTAGGTGGTATGCTCTTCCGCTAAGCCAAGAGCTGTGCCGTAGAGGTCATATGGTGAAGAGAGATTTATGCGCACGCGGACAAGGCTGCCCGGGCGAAGGGGGCGTGGCGAACGGAAGTAGACCAGGCCGTCCACCTCGGGTGCCTGGAAGGAGGTGCGGCCGCAGTACAGCGGGCCGCCGCCCCGCAAGGGACCTTCTACCAGCACGGTGAAAATTTTTCCCACCAGGCGGCGGTTGAATGAGAGGGCCACCTTCTGCTGGAGCCGGAGCAGCAGGCGGCGCCTTCTTGCGGCAACCCGCCGCGGAACCTGTCCGCCAAGGGAGGCCGCCGCCGTGCCCGGCTGGCGGGAGTAGGAAAATACGCCCACCCGTTCAAAGGGCACCTGTTCTACAAAGGAGCAAAGCTCCCGGAAACGCTCCGGGGTCTCCCCCGGATAGCCCACCAGGTAGGTGGTGCGCAGGGTCAGGCCGGGGATGCGCTGCCGCAGCTTTTGCACCAGCGCGACAATATCCTCGCGCCCGTAGCCCCTCCCCATGCTCCGCAGCAGTTCGCTGTTCACATGCTGCAACGGCAGGTCGAGATACTTGCAGATCCTTATTTCGCGGGCCATGAGTTCAATGAGGCTGTCGCTCACCCGGGCCGGGTGGGCGTAGAGGATGCGCAGCCAGAAGAAGGCGGGGACAGCCTGCAGGATGCGGCGGATAAGCTCGCTGAGGCCGTCGGCTGCACCGGCGTCGGCGCCGTAAGCGGTGGTATCCTGGGCCACCAGGTTTATTTCGAAGGTCCCGGCATTGACGAGCTGCTTCACTTCGTCGACAATCTCTTCGGGCGGGCGGCTGCGCAGGGGGCCGCGCAGCGAGGGGATAAGGCAGTAGCGGCAGCAGTTGCTGCAGCCTTCGGCAATTTTTACGTAGGCGCTGTACGGCGGCCCGGTTAAAAGGCGGGGCCCCGTGCTGCGGTAGAGCCGGGGGGGCGGCAACAAGAGCAACTCCTTTTTGCCGGCAAAGCATTGCTCCAGGAAGGCCGGCAGCTCTCCGTAGCTGTGCACCCCAATGACGCCGTCAAGCTCGGGAATTTCTTCCAGCAGCTGTCCGCCGAAGCGCTGGGCCAGGCAGCCCGCGGCAACGAGCAGGACCTTGCGGCCGCGGCTTTCCCCGGCCAGCTCCAGAATGGTGTTGATGGACTCCTCCTGTGCCTCCTCGATAAAGGCGCAGGTGTTAATGATAATAACATCCGCTTCTGCGGGGTCGTCGGTAATGAGGTAGCCGCTGCCGCCCAGGAGCCCGAGGATCTCTTCCGTATCAATGCGGTTCTTGGCGCATCCCAGGGAGACGGCGGCAACCTTGCGCCATCTTGTCTTCATCTGCTGCCTCTTCTCTGCCGCTGTCTTTACCTACTGGAGAAGGAATAGAAAATTATGCGCGTTTTTCTGCCGGCTCACCTCGGCCACTTCCACGCCGCCCAGGGTCAGCTTTACTCCCCGGGGGTTGCCCAGCCGGATCCAGATCTTTTCGGAGGCGCCGGCGGTGACCTTTTCGCCCTTTTGGAAATTTCGCGGCGGGAATTGCTCCTTGCCGTCAGCGCGCAGTTCAATCCAGCAGCGCTCGGTGCAGAGGAGCTCCAGCTCCAGCCGCTCCGCGTTGGCCACGTGGAAGACCGTCTCCCGCGCCGTTGATTCCGCCTCCGCAACCCTGATCTCCACCCCTCCTTCCGGGAGAGAGGGCGCCTCGCCGCCGGGCTCCGGCGGAGCTTCCGGTTCCGTCAGCTCGCTTTCATTCTGGGAGGGAAGGGGCTCTTGAGGAGTGGGCTCTTTAAGATAACTCCTGGCCAGCCAGTATCCGCCCAAAACTAAAAGAAGCATGATGACGAGCAAGCCGTAGATGGGGGAAGGACCTCGCTCGCCGGGGAGAGAGCGCAGCCGCGCCGGGGGCTTGCTGGGCGGCTCCAGCGCCTCTTCGGCGGGAGGTTCACCGGCAAGGCGGCGGTAATGCACCAGCACCTCTTGGGGGTCCAGGCCCACGGCATCGGCGAAATTGCGCAGCGCTCCCTTCAGGTACACCTCCCCGGGAAACTTGTCGAAATCACCCTCTTCAAGCGCCTCCAGGTAATGGATCTGGATCTTGGTCTGCTCGCTGATATCTTTCAACGTGAGCTTGCGCTCAAGGCGTGCTTTCCGCAAAAGCTCCCCCAGTTCCTTCACCGTCATACCCCCTTTCAAAATTCCTGAGCAGAGGCCCGGGCCTAGCTTTGGCCTTTCTTGAACTCTTCATAGAGCCTGGCCGCCTGCTCCGGGGTGATAATAACCTCCCGCGGCTTGCTTCCCTCGTGCTCTCCCACCACTCCCCGCCGCTCCAGGTCATCCATCAGGCGGGCCGCACGGGTGTAGCCGATGCGGAAGCGCCTCTGCAGCAAGGAAATGGAAGCCTGCCCCGTCCGCACCACCAGCTCCACGGCATCGGGAAAGAGTTCATCGGGCTCGTAAAGCTCCTCCTCCTCGCCCTCCAGGGCATGGAGGTCCAGCTCGTAATCGGGCGGCCCCTGCTCGCGAATGAAATCGGTGATCCGCTTGATCTCGCGTTCGCTCACGTAGGCTCCCTGGACGCGGATGGGTTTGACCGCTCCCACGGGATGGAAGAGCATGTCCCCCCTCCCGAGAAGCTTCTCCGCTCCGGCCATGTCCAGGATGGTCCGCGAGTCCACCTGCGAGGAGACGGTAAAGGCGATGCGCGAGGTGATGTTGGCCTTGATAACACCCGTCAGTACATCCACCGAGGGGCGCTGGGTGGCGATGACCAGGTGTATGCCTGCCGCCCTGGACATCTGGGCCAGGCGGGCGATGGCATCTTCCACCTCTCCCGGGGCCACGAGCATGAGGTCGGCCAGCTCGTCGATGATGACCACGTAGTATGGCAGCGGCTCTCCTTCAGTCTCGCCGGCAGCGACAAGCTCGTTGTAGGCGCCGATGTCGCGCACCCCTTCGCGGGCGAAAAGCTCGTAGCGCCGGCCCATCTCCTTGACCATGTTGCGCAGGGCCTGGGAGGCCTTCTTTGGCTCCGTGACCACGGGCATGAGCAGGTGGGCGATGCCGTTGTAGACGCTCAGTTCCACCACCTTGGGATCGATCATGAGGAAGCGCACCTGCTCCGGCCTTGCCTTTAAGAGGATGCTGATGATGATGGCGTTCAGGCAGACGCTCTTTCCCGAGCCGGTGGCACCGGCAATGAGGAGGTGCGGCATCTTGGTGAGATCGGCGATGACGGGGACGCCGGTAATATCTTTTCCTAAGCCGATGGCCAGTGGGGAGCTGCTGTTTAAAAAGGCGGGATCTTCAAGCACTTCGCGCAGGTAGACGAGGGCGATGATCTTGTTGGGCACCTCAATGCCCAGGGCCGCCTTGCCGGGGATGGGCGCCTCGATGCGCACCAGCGGCGCCGCCAGGTTCAGGGCGATATCATCGGCCAGGCTCACGATGCGACTGACCTTCACTCCCGCCTCCGGCTGCACCTCGAAGCGGGTAACCGTGGGGCCGGATTGGACGTGGATGACCCTCGCTTTAACACCGAAGCTTTCCAGCGTGCTTTCCAGCAGCCGGGCCCGCTCCCGGATGCCTTTGGTCTGCTGCTGCTCCCCCAGGCGGCTGGGACGGGCGAGCAGTTCCAGGGAAGGCGGCGTATAGGAGCCCGGCAGGCGCCTCCTCCTGGAGTAGGATGCGGGCGCTTCGCCGTTGTCCGGGGGCTCCACCAGGGCCAGGCGCCGCTCCTTCTGGTAAAGCGGCTCCGGCGTATTTTGCACCGCAGGCCGCTCCTCCTCCCTCCCCTCGCCGGGAAAGCCTGCCGCCGCTCCGGCAAAGGCGGGAAGCTCTTCATCACCGCCGCCGGCTATTTTTTTTTCCCGCGGCGGGACCTCCTCCTCCGGCGCGTTCATTAAAACGGCGTATATTTCCTTCAGGTAGGCGCCGAAGCGCTTCAAGAGGCGGCCCAGCCAGGCAAAAAACTTGGCCAGCGACCTGAAGATCTGGGTCACCGTAACGTTCATGACAAGGAGCAGGGCCACCGCCGCGGCGGCGGTGATGACAATATAGCTGCCGATCTCCCTGAAGCAGAAGAAGAGCAGCACGGCAATGGCGGCGCCGAGCAGGCCGCCCCCCATCTGGTTCCAGCCCATCTGCAGGCTGGCCCGGTAAAAATTCTGTCCGCTAAAGGCATCCAGCTGCTCGAGCATGAGGCGAAAGTGGGCCCAGACAGTAAAGAGAAGCAGGAGAATGAGGATGCCGATGAAGCGGGACTTGAGGTTGTAGCTCTCTTCGGGAATCATTATCCGCAGGCCGAGAAGGCCGATGAGCAAGGGGATCACTACCGCGGTCTCGCCGGCAATGAGGCGGAAGAAATTCTGGACAAATTCGCCCAGGCTGCCGGCCTGCCCGCCCTGGGTCACGCCGGCATAGCAGAAGACGCCAAGGGCGATGACCAGGATTCCTTTTATCTGTGTGCCCAGCTCTTCGCGCAGTCCCGTCCGGCGCCGTGCCAAGATTGCATCACCGTACTTTCCCAGATATTCCCTTCCGGCTTCTATTATACCCCATTATGTAAAGGGGAGCAAACCAGGGCCTGTATCCAGCACCGGGCCTAGAAAAAATAATGGGCGGCAATGGCCGCAGCTCCCACGAGCCAGCAGTAGTAGGCAAAGTAATGAAACTTCTGCTGCTGCAACAGGCGAATGAAAAGCCGGATGGCCAGGGCGCCGCAGAGGCATGCCGTGATGGTGCCGGCGGCATAGGGTAGAAGGAACCCTTTCTCTATCCCCGCCGCGGCCATGTCCTTAATCTCCAGCAGGGTGGCGCCAAGAATCACCGGGGCAGCGAGCATGAAGGAGTAGCGCACCGCAGTGGGGCGATCGAGCCCCCGCCAGAGGGCGGCGGTAATGGTGGAGCCGGAGCGGGAGAGGCCCGGGATTACGGCTATGCCCTGGATGAGGCCGATCCAGAGGGCATCGGCGGGCTGCATGGCGGCCACATTCTTTTGCCCCTCCGGGAGCAGCGTAAGCAGCTTGAGAAGAATCCCGGTGACGATAAGCGCCGCACCCGTAAGCAGCAGCGAGTGGAATATGGATTCAATAAAGGGGCCCAAGAAGTAGCCGATTAGAGCCGTAGGGATGCAGCCCAGGATCAGCAGCAGCAGGAAGCGCCTCTGCAGGGCGTCCTTGGGGAATTTCAGCAAGGCAAGAAAGTCGCGCCAGAAAACCCAGAAGACGGCCAGCAGGGTTCCAAAATGGAGCAGCACCTCCAGGGTTACGCCGGCAGCTTCCAGGCCGAAAAGGCGCTGGAAGATGACCAGGTGTCCCGAGCTGCTGATGGGCAAAAACTCCGTCAGCCCCTGCACAATGCCCAGCAAAACAGCCTTAAGCAAGCTCATCCTTTTCTCCTCCGCCCTTTTTAAAATACCCCGCCATGGTTCTTTTCTGTATTGCCGTCCTTTTTCCTGCAGGCGGCCAAAAACACCGCTCCGGCTAGCGCGGTACAGACCCCGGGAAGGTCCAACCCTTCACCAGGGCGGAGAGAGGTTCCACCAGGGGAAGCAGCACAGCGGCCCCGAGGAGATTGTAGAAAAAATGGGCGTTGGCCAGCTGGCGCGGCAGCGCCGCCGCGCTCTTCGCCGCGATGGCAAGAAGCTGCGGGTAGAAGATCAATGCCAGCGCCATGCTGGTGAGGTTGAAGAAGAAATGAAACCATGCCGCCCGGCGGGCCGTTTTCTCCATCCCGGCGGCGGCGATGAGGGCGGTGGAGCATGTGCCCAGGTCGGCGCCTATGGCCAGGGCCAGGGCGGCGGGTAGGGTGATCAGCCCCTCATGGGCCAGGCCGAGGGCAAAAGCGATTACCGCGCTGCTGCTTTGCAGCACCGCCGCTCCAATGACCCCGGCCAGAAGCCCTTTCCAGGGCAAATCCCCCGCCGCCTGCACCATGGATCTCAAAAGGGCAAGCTCTTTTAGCGAGGCGAGGGCGGCGGTCATACCGCCCATGCCGATAAACAGCAGGGCGCAGCCGCCCAAGGCCGCCGCGGCCCGGCGCAGCCGCCGGTGGGGAAGGAGCCGGCAGAGAAGGCCCAGGATGAGCAGCGCCCAGCCCAGCCAGTGCAGGTTGAAGGAGAGCAGCTGCCCCGTAATGGTGGTGCCCACGTTGGCCCCGATAATGACGCTGCAGCCCTGCGCAAAGGTCATCACCCCGGCATTGACCAGGCCGACGACCATGACCGTGGTCATGCTGCTGCTCTGCAAAAGCGCCGTAACCAGGAAGCCGGTGCCAAAGCCTCGCCAGGGGCTGCCGGCCAGCCTTTCTAGCAGCCTGGATAAGCCCGGGCCGGCACTGCGCGCGATGGCGCCGCTCATCAGGCGCAGCCCCAGCATAAATATGACCAGGAAGACAGTGGCCTTAAACAGGCCCACCCACAGCAACAGCCCTTCCTCCCTCGCCGCGCGTTGCCCGTTCTCTCATCTTTACGCCGGCTACGCCGAATTATGCCTGGCCGGGCTGCGCCCGGAGAGCTGCCGCTCACTGGACTTCGGCCCTGAATGCCTCATCCACGAGATTGATGACCCGCCCCGGCTGGAAGCGGGGATCGAGGTAGTCCTGGAGATCGCTGCTCATGAGCTGGGCAATGCGGAAGGCTCCCGGAGAAAGCTCTTCTACGACAATCCAGCCGCGGGCAAAGGGAAGTCGCAGGTAGCGGGGGGCATAGCTCTCGCATCCTTCGAAGACAAGTTCCAGCGGCAGGGCGGCGTAGTGGATCACGGGCTTTTCTCCCCCCGGCGCCGCTTTTCGATGAGCTCGTTTAACACGGCAATGGCCCGTCCCAGCCCGCCTACTTCATCGATGAGCCCCACTTCAACGGCATCCTTTCCCACCAGGACGGTGCCGATGTCGCGGGCCAGCTGCCCGGTGCAGAACATCAATTCCCGGAACTTGGCCTCGCTGATATGGGAATGCCTGGTAATGAACTGGATCACCCGGTCCTGCATTTTATCGAGGTACTCGTAGGTCTGCGGCACGCCCACGAGCAGGCCGGCCAGGCGGATGGGATGTATGGTCATCGTTGCCGTCTCCGAGATGAAGGAGTAGTCGCCGGCCACCGCCAGGGTGACCCCGATGCTGTGCCCCCCGCCGAGGACAAGGGTCACGGTGGGCTTGGAGAGGGTGTGGATCATCTCGGCGATGGCCAGCCCCGCCTCCACGTCGCCCCCCACGGTATTGAGGATCACCAGCAGCCCTTCTATTTTGGGATTCTGCTCCACCGCCACCAGCTGGGGAATGACATGCTCGTACTTGGTGGTCTTGTTCTGAGGCGGCAGGGTCAGGTGCCCCTCGATCTGGCCGATAATGGGCAGGGCGTAAATGTTGCTTGCCATCTGGGGGGCCTGCACCTGGCCCAGCTGCTGTATATTTTCCAGGACGGGCGCCTGCGGCGGGAGCGGCGCCGCCTCCGGCCGCCTTGTATGGCGCGGCGGCCGGCGCCCGCGGCGGTTGAAGAGAATCAAGTCATCGCCTCCCCGGTCATCAGCATTTTAGTTTACAGCAGGGCGCCGCCGCTTATACCAAGGTGGGACAAGAAGGTACGTTCCCGTTGTCCCGCTTTTATCCATGTAACAAAGGACGGGCCCTATCTGCGGCCCGCCCTCTCTGTCCTGCCTGGCAGTTGCAGGCGGTTATCCTTCCACCTGTTCACGCTCCTGATTCGGCGACGGCCCTTTCACGCCGGAGATGATCTCCAGGAACCTTGCCGAAGGCTTAACCCGCCAGATGCCGTTTTCCTGGAGCACGCTCCACTTTTCGCCGGGCAGGCTGATCTCCTCGCCGCCCAGGGCCAGCGTGAGAGAGAGATTGATCTCCACCCTTCCTTCGCCCTCGTTCACGGCAGCAATCTGCCACTCCGCCACCTTGCCGGGGGCGCTGTTGAGCCAGTCGCGGTAGGCATTACCGTCCGGTTTAAACTTGCCCGACTGGAGGGCGTAGGCTTCGCGCCACTTCTTGCTGCGCATCGCCTCGAGGTATGCCTCCACCGCCTGGCGCGGCGTGCGGCCCAGGCAGTCAAGCCCTTTCTCCTCCCGCGACTGGCGGGCGCGCTCGTAGCGAGCATTGGCTTCCTCTTCTGTGAAGAAGGCCTCCCGGGGATAGTTTTCGTTGTTTGCATCCCAGAGCATATACTCGTCGATGCCCAGGGCCATGGCGGCATCGATCTGCTCCCGGATCTGCTTGGGACCGTAGGTGATGTAGCTGCCGCTGCCGTAGGAGGCGCCCAGCCACTTGGCGGTAAAAGCCTGCAGCCAGGGGCGGATGATAGCCGGGTTGTCTATCGGCGCATTTCGCTTGAGCGCGTCGCTCAGGGCCCCGGTAACGGTGACGGCGGGGTTGGTGTCGGGGAAGCGCAGGCCAAACCAGTAGGGGATAACCGTGCCTCCCTGCCGTACCGGGTAGTAGTGGCTCGGGTAGATCATGGGGCAGATATAGTCGCTGTTGGCGGCAAAATCTTCCCAGCACTGGCCGATGTCGTCGGCATCGCCCCAAGAGCTGGCAATGACCCCGAAAACGTCATAGGCCACGTAAACATTGTACGGGGCCAGTTCGGCGCGGGCTTTCTCCATGAAGCCGCGGATGGCCTCCGCCTTGGTCCGCCCGTTGCGGCCGGGGAAATAGGCGACCTGTTCCACGTAGGCGGCCTTGTCGGGAAAACGGATATAGTCGAACTGGATTTCGTTGAAGCCGAGAAGGGCGGCCTCCTTGGCAATGGCGATGTTGTAATCCCACAGCTCTTCGTTAAAGGGATTGCCGTAGGCAAAGCCCCGGTCCCGGTAGAGGCCGCCGCCTTTCAGGGGGATGCACCACTCCGGCTTCTTTTCCGGGAGAGTCTCGCTGTCCCTGAACACCACAATCCGGGCGATGGTGTAGATGCCCCGCTCCTTGAGCTCTTTTAAAGTGGCCTTGATATCGGCGATGGGAACGGGATGGTAGTAGGCGTCAAGCTGGTTGACCATTTCGATCTCGCTGTGGTAGGACATCTTGCCCTTGTCATCCTTGATATCTATGACCACGGCGTTGAGCTCGGTTTCATCGATGAGCTTGAGCATGCGCTCATACCTGTCCTTGTAGCCTATGGAATGGCCGGTTAAATAGATGGCCCGCACCTTGACCCGCGGGTTTTCGGGATGATCCGGCGGCGGCAGCGGCACGTAGTAGGGGCCCAGCTTCTCCTTGAGCTCCTCGTTGCGCTGGCGCCACTCCTCCCACTTCCTGGCCTCCTCATCGGGGTCGGGCTCCTCCTCCCCGGGCTCCCCGGGATTGTCCGGCGGCTCGCCCTCCGAGCCGACCCAGAGGCATCCCGGCAGGGCGGCGATGATGAAAGCAAGCAAGAGTAGAATTAAGAATGGACGATGGAGTTTGGACAGCACTTTCAGTGACATTACCTCCCTTGACCCTGCAGATACATTTTCTGGCTGGACGGAGCGTGCCTCGAAGGCCGAAGGCAGTCGCCGGAGCACTCCTTTATGTTAATTGGCTTTTTTGCGCCCATACCCTGCTCCAAGAAAAATTAAATTTCGTTTACATTCGACGTCCGCGCGGCCAAAATTTGTCGCAAAAAAAAACCGCCCCGCAGGGCGGTTTGGCGACTTAAGCAGCCTGCGCTAGTCTCTGAACCTGCTTTCCAGCCGCCGCATTTTTTCCACGATGCCGCCGTATTCCAGCTCGGTATAGGGCAGCATGGCCGCGCCCGAGAAGCCCTGCTGGCGCAGCTCCGTGGCCTTGCGCGCCACCTTCCGCCGCACATAGTCCCAGTAGGGATGGTCGAAACAGTCCACGCCCTCGGATAACCTGCCGTTGTGGACGCAGTAGGCCACCGCGGTGACGATGGGCGGCCCGTCGAAGAAAGAGGTGCCGGAACCTGCCTTAACCGGCATCAGGGGTCCGTTGTGGCTGCCGCGCATAAACCCGGCCACGTAGTGGCCGATGCTGTAGGGAGAGAGCACCTCGCCGGCGGCGGGGAAGGAACCCTGCACCCGCACCAGCATCACGGGATCGTCCTTGCCCGTGTATTTGCCGGCGATGTTGTGCAGGCGCGTGGTGCTGGCGGCCACCGCCTGCTCGCCATTTTCCCGTGAGTAGATCTTGGATATGACAAAACGCTCGTTGTCACGGAGCAGGGCGGCGATATCGTAGAGCTCTTCGGGGGCGTTGAGCTCGATATAGCGGTCCTTTTCCGTATTGGCCACATCCATAATCACAAAGATAAAGCCCTTGCTCATCTTGGGCGAGAGGATCAGGCCGGAACAGTGCATGGGATCGGCAAAGCCTAGGTAAAGTGGCAGGTTGAAGGCGCCCGGGTTGGTCTTATCCGCGCAGAAGCAGATAAAGGGCTCGTTCTCCCGCTCCTCAAATTCCATCTCCGCCACGGCCGGCCCCAGCCCCTTAATATTGCCCGAAAAGGACTCCTTGAGCAAATCCTGCCCGGCGCCGTAGAGCCCTTCTTCCCTGGCCCTGGCCGTGCCGGCCATAAAAGCATCCCAGGCCAGCTTATGTATGTCGCTGCTGCCGGTGCCCTGGCGGTGGGAGAGCAGGATGGCGATGTCATCGCCGGTGCTGCTGACGCGGTAGTCGATAACCAGGCTGCCCTTTTCGCGCTCCACGTGCTCCCTGACCGCTTCCAGCAGGGTTCTGCTCGGCCTGAGGTGTCCTCCAATGCTGCCAATGTCGGCCTTAATGACACTTAGCGTGATTTTCATAAAAAATGCCTCCCCCTGATGTTGATGTTTTCAGGAGATTCAGTCCAGTCGCAACCTCTTTCTCCTGATTATGCTAGTTTATTATATTATATCTGCTAGCCTATTAGAAGATCTTATGTTAATAAATATAGCACATTAAATTTTTCGACCGGAATTATGGCGAATTGGCACGATTTTTCTCTTTAAAAGGAGAATTCGCGTGAAATCGAGAATGTAATATGCACATCATCATCAATTTATGTGGGTGGTTTAAAAGACATGTCCAAGGATCTGGTCACGCTTCTGCGCGAGCTCTTTGCCGAGAATGGACTGGATAAATATGAGCTTGAAATCTTTGAGGAGCAAGGCCAAATCCGCCTCTCCGGCACCGTGGATCGCTGGGAGCAGGTCGTATTGGCCGGGCATCTCGCCGGCGGCCTCAGGGACGTGCGCGGGGTGGTCAACGAAATTGCCGCCGCCGAGGGAGGGCCGCCGCCTTATGAAGCTCCCCCGGGAGACCCCACCGTCATCGGCAAGGCCGACGTGGTCATAATCGGCGCCGGGGTCGTGGGGGCGGCCATTGCCAGGGAGCTGTCCCGCTTCAAGCTGGACATCGTGGTCCTGGAAAAAGAATCCGACGTGGCCTGCGGCGCCAGCAAAGCCAACAACGGCATGGTTCATTCAGGCCTGGTCCAGGAACCGGGCAGCCTAAGGAGTACACTGAATGTGCGGGGCAACGAGCTCTTCGAGGGGGTCTGCCGCGAACTGGATGTTCCCTTTCATCGCTGCAACCTCGCCGTGGTCGTCTTTAACGAGGAGGAGCTCTTCCTCCTGGAGCTGCTCAAGGCCAGGGGGGAGATGAGCGGCATCCCCGTGGAGCTAATAGGACCGGAAAAGCTGGCCTCCCTGGAGCCGGCGCTTAACACTGCCATAAAGGGAGCCGTCCTGGCCCCCACTACAGCCATGACCTGCCCCTACAAGCTGACCATCGCCTACGCTGAAAATGCCATTGCCAACGGGGCCCGCTTCTACCTCAACACGGAAGTAACCGCCCTGGAGCAGCAAAATGGCTCCATCTACAAGGTCGTCACCAACCGGGGCAGCTTCCTGACCCGCTACTGCATCAACGCCGCCGGTGTTTACGCCGGGCGGATCGCGGAGATGGCCGGGCCGCCCGAGTTCACCATCCACCCCCGCAAGGGCGAGTTGATCATCTTTGACCGGGAATCGGCCGCCGGCCATGCCGTGATGGCCACCGGCATCCTGGAGATGATCCGCGATCCCCACACCAAGGGAGGCGGCACCATGATCACCGTGGACGGCAACCCCGAATGGGGCCCCAGCGCCTTTGAGGTGAGCGATCCCGAGGACACCTCCGTTACGCGTGAGGGGCTGGAGCGGATCATCGCCAAGTTCGGCCCACTCATGCCCGGCTTCGATGCCCGCAGCGCCATCATTACCTACTTCGCCGGCGTCAGGGCCGCCACCTACACGGAGGACTTTCATATCGCCCCCTCCAGGCACCTCAAGGGGCTTATCCACGTGGCCGGGATCCAGTCCCCGGGCCTGGCGGCGGCGCCGGCCATCGCCGAATTGGTGCTGCAGATCCTGGCCGGGGAAGGTCTGGCCCTGGAAGAAAAGGCGGAGTTCAATCCCCGCCGCCGGGAGAATCCCCCCTTCAGCAGTCTCTCCCTGCAGGAGCAAAACCGGCTGATCCGGGAGGATCCCCGTTACGGCCACGTGGTCTGCCGCTGCGAGCACGTCACCGAAAGGGAGATCGTCGACGCCCTGCACCGGCCCCTGCCCGCCCTCACCCTGGACGCAGTGAAGCGGCGCACCCGCGCCGGGATGGGCCGCTGCCAGGGAAGCTTCTGCCTGCCGCGGGTGGCCCCCATCATCGCCCGCGAGCTGGGCCTCCCCCTGGAGAAGCTTACCAAGAGCGGGCCCGGCTCGGAGCTGTTCAGCCGCCGCACCAAGGAATCCCCTCACCGAAAGGAGGCTTTCCTCTCATGAGCCCCATCCAGGTCGCTGTAATCGGCGCCGGCCCCGCCGGCATGGCCGCGGCCCTGGCGGCCGCCGATGCCGGGGCTGACGATGTCCTTCTCATCGAGCGTGATGACGAAGCCGGAGGCATCCTCAACCAGTGCGTGCACGACGGCTTTGGCAACCTTATCTTCGGCGAAAGCCTCACCGGGCCGGAATATGCGCACCGGTTCATGGAAGAGATAAAGCGCCGCTCCCGCATCCGGTTGCTAACCGGAACCATGGTCTTGAACCTGCATTCCGACGGCAGCCTGAAGGCGGTTAACCGCAGCGGAGCCTTCAGCTTGAAGCCCGGGGCGGTGGTCCTGGCCATGGGCTGCCGCGAGCGCAGCCGCTTCCAGGCGGTGATCCCGGGATACCGCCCGGCGGGGATCTATACCGCCGGCGCGGCGCAGCGGCTCATAAATATAGAGGGGCTCATGCCCGGCGAAAAGGCGGTCATACTCGGCTCCGGGGACATCGGGCTGATCATGGCCCGCCGCCTCATCCTCGAGGGAGCCCAGGTCTGCGGCGTTTTCGAAATCCTCCCCCGCCCCGGCGGGCTGACCCGCAACGTGGTGCAGTGCCTCCACGATTTCAACATCCCCCTGCACCTCTCCCATACCGTCACCTTCATTCACGGCAAGAAGAGGCTCACCGGGGTTTCGGTGGCGCCGGTGGATGAGCAGGGGCAGCCCCTCCTGGAACGGGAGCGCTTCATTCCCTGCGACACCCTCATCCTCTCGGTAGGCCTCATCCCGGAGAACGAGCTTTCCCGCGCCGCCGGGGTGATCATCGACGAGGCTACACGGGGCCCACGCGTGGACCAGGACATGGCCACGAGCGTGCCCGGCATCTTTGCCGGGGGGAACGTGGTGCAGGTTTACGACCTCGTGGATCACGTCAGCCGCGCCGCCGCCATCGCCGGCCGCTCCGCCGCCTTGTATGCGGCGGGCTACCGGCGCGTGGGAGGCCGCCTCCTCCTGCAGCGGGGCGAAAATGTTTCCGCCATGGTGCCCCAGCAGCTAAGTCTGCCGCTGGCTGCAGGAGAGCGCATCAACCTCTACCTGCGCACCGCCACGGAGATGCGCGGCGCCGCGGTGGAATTACGACACGGGGAGAAGGTGTTGTACCGCAAAAAGATGCGCATCGTCCGCCCGCCCGAAATGATCCACCTCGAGCTGGAGGCCTCCCTTTTTGCCGGCCTGGGCGGCGGCGATGCCCTTACCTGCCGTGTTGCCGCTGAAGAGGTGAAGCAGAAATGAGGAAAAAGCAGCAGATTACCTGCATCGTCTGCCCGCTGAGCTGTACCATTGAAGTGGAGGAAAAAGACGGCGCTTATACCGCCAGCGGCCATGAATGCAGCCGCGGCGAGAAGTATGCCCTGCAGGAGACCCTGGATCCCCGCCGTGTTCTAACCGGCACGGTGAGGGTTGACGGCGGGCGGGTGCCCCGGCTGCCGGTAAAAACAACGTCGCCCATTCCCAAGGCGCTCATCCTCGAGGCGGCGCGCCTCCTGGACGAAATAACCGTTAAGGCTCCCCTGCGCTGCGGGGAGCTCATCGTGAAAGATTTCGCCGGCAGCGGCGCCGACCTCGTCGCCACCCGCTCTCTGGAAGCAGGAGGCCGGCAGCAAGAGCCCGGAAGCCAGAGGCCGGAAGGCGGAGAATGAGGCACAGCTTCCTCTTGCTTCCAGCATCCTGCCTCTAGTTTTCCTGAATGTTTACCTCGATGACTACCGGAAGGATCATGGGGCGGCGGCCGGTCTTCTCGAACAAAAAGGAGGAGGCTTCATCACGCACCCTGGACTTGACGATGTTCCAGTCGAGCAGTTGCTGCGGGCTCAGCGCCTCCAGGCGGCGGGCTACCGCCTCCCTGGCCTCCTCCAGCAACTCTTCGGACTCGCGCACGTAGACAAAGCCGCGCGTGATTATCTCCGGGCCGGCAAGGAGCTTGCCGCTTTGCGGGTCCAAGGCCGCCACAACGATGACGATGCCCTCCTCGGCGAGGATGCGGCGATCGCGCAGGACCACGCTGCCCACGTCGCCCACGCCGAAGCCGTCAACCATGACCTTGCCGGCAGCCACTTCGCCGGCCACGGCGCCCCTCCCCCCCCTAAATTCCACGATGGCCCCGGGATCGAGGAGAAAGATATTCTCCCTGGGAAGCCCCAGCTTCAGGGCAATCTCGCAGCAGCGGACCATGTGGCTGTATTCGCCGTGAACGGGGATGAGGTAGCGCGGCTGGAGCAGGTTGAGCATGAGCTTGATCTCTTCTTCGCTGCCGTGCCCCGAGACGTGCACCCCGGAGACGGAGCGGTGGATGACCGCCGCCCCCCGGCGGAAGAGATTGTCTACCGTGCGGGCAACCAGCTTTTCGTTGCCGGGAATGGGGTTGGCCGCGATGACCACCGTGTCGCCGGGGATGATCTCAATCTGCCGGTGCTCGGAGGTGGAGATGCGGGTCAGGGCGGACATGGGCTCCCCCTGGCTGCCCGTGGTCAGGATGACCAGTTTATCCAGCGGGATGCGGTTGATCCGGTCCAGCTCCACCATGATCTCTTCCGGGAAGTGGAGATAGCCGAGCTCGAAGGCAATGCGCACCGAGTTCTCCAGGCTGCGTCCGGTAATGCAGATCTTGCGGCCGTAGCGCTGGGCCGCGTCGATGACCTGCTGGATGCGATGGATGTTGGAGGCGAAAGTGGCAAAGATGATCCGCCCCTGGCAGAGGCGGAAGATCTCGTCAATGGTCGCCCCCACTTCCCGCTCCGACTCGGTGTAGCCGGGGCGATCGGCATTGGTACAGTCCACCAGGGCCACGAGAACGTTGCGCCGCCCCAGCTCGGCGAGCTTGTAGAAGTCTGTCACCTGGCCGTCCACGGGGGTGTGATCGAACTTAAAGTCGCTGGTGTAGACGGCGATGCCCGCTGGAGTGTTTAAAACCACGCCCACTGAATCGGGGATGCTGTGGTTGGTCCGGAAGAACTCGAGCCGGAAATTCTCCGTGAGAAGGAGCTCCTGCCCCGCCTTGATCTCGTGCAACTCCACCGGGGGAAGGTGGTTGAATTCTTCGAGCTTGGCCTTCAGCAGCCCAAGCGTAAGGCGGGTTCCGTATACCGGCACCTGCAAATCGGAAATAATGTAGGGAATGGCGCCGATATGATCCTCGTGCCCGTGCGTCAGGATTATGGCCCGCAGGTGGTCCCTCTTTTCCAGGAGGTAGCTGATGTCCGGCAGCACAATATCGATGCCGTGCATCTCCTCCTCGGGAAATTTGAGGCCGGCGTCAAGAAGAACGGAATCATCTCCGTATTCGAAGAGAAACATGTTTTTCCCGATCTCCCCGACGCCGCCCAGAGGAATCACCCGCAGAGTGCTGTGCAGGTCTTTCAAATTTCCATTTACCCCTTCTTTATTTATCTTTTAGACAACCGCCATTTCGCGGACTTGCAGCAGTTCCTTTAAAGTCTCCAACGCCGCCCCCCCCAGGGGCAGCAGCGGCAGGCGCGGCTTGCCGGCCTCCAAGCCGATGAGGTTCAGGGCCGCTTTTACCGGGATGGGATTGGCCGCCATGAAGAGGCCGCGGAAGAGGGGCAGCAGGGCCAGGTGCAGCCGCGTCGCCTCTTCCACCCGCCCCTGCTTGAAGTGTCCAATCATGGCCGCAATCTGCGGCCCTACCAGGTGCGAGGCCACGCTGACGACGCCCACTGCGCCCACGCTGAGCATGGGCAGGGTCAGGGCATCGTCGCCCGAATAGACGCTGAAGCCCGGCGGCGCCTTGGCGCAGATCTCCGCCGCCTGCTCCAGGTTGCCGCTAGCCTCCTTCAAGGCCACGATATTTTTAATTTCCGCCAGCCGGAGCACCGTCTCCGCGTTCATGTTCACGCCCGTCCGGCCGGGCACGTTGTAAAGCATGACCGGCAGGTCGGTGGCTTCGGCAACAGCGCGAAAATGCCGGTAGAGCCCCTCCTGGGTGGGCTTGTTGTAGTAGGGGGTCACCAGCAGAAGGGCATCCACCCCGGTATGGGCCGCCTCTTCCGTCAGCTTGATGGAAGAAGCGGTGCAGTTGCCGCCCGTGCCGGCGATTACCGCCGCCCGGCCTTCCACCGCCTCCACAACGGTGCGGAAAAGAGCCAGCTTCTCCTCCACCGTCAGGGTCGGCGACTCCCCCGTGGTTCCCGAAACCACTAGCCCCGTGGAGCCGTGCTCTATGAGGTAGCGGGCCAGCCTGGCGGCGGCTTTATAATTCACCGCCCCCCTGTCGTCGAAGGGGGTGACCATGGCCGTAATTACCGTTCCCAGTGTCAAAGACAAAAAGGACACCTCCATAAGTATAGCATAACCGGGCTTAATGTAAACTCCCCGTTTGCCACAGATCTGGAAGACTAGGCGAGGCTTACCAGAATGGGCTGCAGCTGCCGGCCCTCAAGAGCCGCCTCCGCCGCCGGCAGGACGAGATCCGCCTTGGCCACCAGGGAATTGGGCTTCTCGGCCGGGTTATCCTGGCCGAAGGGAACCATGAAAATATGCTTCGTGTTCAGCAGCCGGGCCAGGTTGGGCGCATTCAGGCCCAGGCCGTCGTTGGTGGAGATGGAAAGCAGAAGGGGCCTCCCGTTGCGCAGCTGAGCCTTCGCCGCCATAAGCACCGCCGTATCGACGATGCCGTTGGCCAGTTTGGCCATGGTGTTGCCGCTGCAGGGAGCGATGAGAAGGAGATCGAGCAGCTTCTGCGGCCCAATGGGCTCCACCTCCACAATGCTCGTCCAGGGCTCCCGGCCGGTAACCTGCTCAATTTTACGGCGCACTTCGGCGGCGGTCCCAAAGCGGGTGTCGGTCGTCTGAACCGCCGGGGAGAGGATGGGAAAAAGCTGCGCTCCCGCCTGGGCCAACTTCTCCAGCTGTGGCATTATGGCCTCGATGGTGCAGTGCGATCCGGTGAGCGCCACCCCGATGCGCTTATCCTTCAACGTGGACATGCCTGCTCTTCCTTTCACTGAGATCTTCGTGCCTGTTTTGCCTGGGCGATGAGGCGGCGGTAAACGCGAGCCAGGATGGCCCCGGCCGTTCGCGGAGCCGCCTGCCCGGGCAGGCCGGGAAGCAGCATGGCGGTAAGGCCCAGGGCCTTGGCGGCGGCAAAATCCGTCCCCCCCGGCTCCGAGGCCAGGTCCAGGATGAGGGCATCTTTTTTGACCAGCTGCAGTCGCGCGGCGTCAAGCACAAGCGCCGGTGCGGTATTGAAGATGAAGTCCGCCCCGGAGAGGGCTTCCGCCGCGGAGGCCATGTCGTAAGGGGTATACCCTGCGGCAAAGGCCAGCGCCGCGCTCTCGCACCGCCGCACCAGGACCCTCACATGGGCGCCCAGGCCCTGCAGCGCCCGGGCGAGGACCGTGCCGCAGCGTCCCAGGCCGATAACCAGAGCCACGCTGCCGTGCAGGGTTATGGGCGAGAGCTCCATGGCTTTCTGGATGGCGCCTTCGGCGGTGGGGATGGCGTTGAGCAGGGCCAGCTCCTCATCGGCGGCGGTGAGCACCAGCCTATACCCGGCGGCCAGCTCTTCTTTAAGCGGCGAGGCAACGGAACCCGCCAGCAGGATCACATCGGGGCCCGCCTTGGCCAGGCAGGAGAGGAAGGAGAAGCTTCCCGCGGAGAAGATGGCCTTGACGGTGCCGTCGGCCTTCACCCCGGTGAGAGGTGCTATGAGCACGGCGGCACGGGCAAAGTCTTCCTCGCGGGCCATGGCGTCGCGGTCTATGTAGGAGGCCTGCTCAAAGCCGGCCAGCTTGACATCGAGCCCCTCTTCCTTCCAGCGGCGGTACAGTTCCATCTCCCTTCTATCCCCGCCGCAAATTATGATTTTTTCCCTTTCTTCCGGCAAGCGTCCCGCCCCCAATCGTCCATTTCATTATATGTCCGCAGGCCAAATTGGTTAAAAAAAACCCGGGCCTGGCCCGGGTTTGCAGCTCAACTAAATTTTTATGGAAAGCTCTAGCTTACCTGGTGCAGCTCCACATCGGAGGCGCCGTACTGCCTCAGGATGGAGGCGGCCTCTTCGACCTTCTCGTCGCTGGCCTTCATGCTCACAAGGATGCCGCCCTGGCGGACCTGCTCCTCGTAGTACTCGCCCCTATCTTCAGGGATGCCGTAGTCAATGAGGCCGCCGGCAATCCCGCCCGTAACCACCCCGGTGAGGGTGGCGGCCAAGGGACCCGCGGCGATGATGGGGCCTACGCCGGGAATGAGCAGGGCACCCACGCCGGCAAGCAGGCCGGCGATTCCACCCAGCGCCCCGCCGGTAAAGGTGCCTTCACTCAAATCCTGCCCTCCCATGCCGCCACGGCCGCCTTCCTGCTGCTCGTCCTTGGCAATGAGAGAGATGTCCCGGTCAAAGCCCTGCTCCTTTAGGCTTTCGAGCGCTTCTTCGGCCCGGTTCCGGTCATGAAATACTCCCACTACGACTTTGCTCATTTTCCAGCCTCCTTAAGTGCGGTGACACTCACAGGGCTAGTATGTCCGGAGCGGGCCTTTTTATGCTTGGCGGGAGCAGGGGTCAGCTTTTTTTGATGGAGATGATGATGACATCCCCGCCTACTTTCACCACGTTGGTCCAGGGAATGGTGATCTCGTCGCGGTAGCCGAAGCCGAGAAGGCCGCTCCTTCCCGGCAGCAGCAGCGCCTTGATCTCGCCGCTGCCCGGGTCGATGAGCAGGTCGGCACGGCCAGCAGGACCCCAGAAATTGCCTTCCTCCAGGTCCACCAGCTCTTTGCGGGCAAGTTCGCTTAAGCGCATGGCCATCTCCCCTTACTGGTCAATGCCGGTGTGGCCGAAACCCCCTTCCCCCCGCTCCGTCTCCGGCAGGGACGGCACGGGGACAAGCTCAATGCGGGGAATGGGGCAGAGAACCATCTGGGCGATGCGGTCGCCCCGGCGCACGGTAAAGGGCGCCGCGCCCAGGTTGATGAGGATGACCTTGATCTCGCCCCGGTAGTCGGAATCCACCGTTCCCGGGGAGTTGAGCAGGCCGATTCCATGGCGGGCCGCCAGCCCGCTGCGCGGCCGGATTTGCAGCTCGTAGCCCTCCGGAACGGCCACCTTTAGCCCCGTGGGGATGAGCCGCACCGATCCGGGCTCCAGGACCACCTCTTCCGCTACCGCCGCATGCAGATCCATCCCCGCCGCCCCGGCGGTCATGTAGGCGGGCAGGGGCAGCCCCGCGGCATGGGGGAGTATTTCCACCGGCAGGCGCACCGTCTCCACTTTCATCTGCTCAACCACCCTTGTGCAAGCTGCGGGTCGGGATTGGTGGGACCCTATCCCGGCCTGTTTATCTCTATTATACGGCGGCGGAGCAGTTCAGTCCTGCCAGATGCGGATATCGATGCTGCCGCCCCAGTTGGAGCTGCGGATCATGATGAGGCGATCGCTGCTGTTGCGAAATTTAAAATCCAGGGTGTCGGCCACGGTGGCGTCCATCCCTGGGGGGACGTAGCCTACCGGCTGGCTGTGAGGGTAGCGCTCCACCACCTCCAGCCCAGCCCGCAGCACGGCGTTGTAGAGGGTGGTCGAAACCTGGCAGACGCCCCCGCCCAGGCCGGGAACCACCGTGTGGCCCACGATCACCGGGGCCGGCCGGTAGCCCCGCTCCGCCGTGCGCGGGCCGTTGGCCGCGTTGAAGGAGAAGATCTCTCCCGGCAGGAGCAGGTAGTTGTTCAAGGAAGCGGTGGCCAGCATGATATTGACGGCCCTCCCGCCGCCTCCCCCGATCCAGGTGCGAAAAGCGCCGATTTCGCGGTCGATGGCCGCAAAGTGAGCCGCCGTAATTTCGGGATCAAGGGCAATCACCACCGCCAGCACCTTGCTGCCGGCAGGGGCGTTCATGACTTTCTCCACCGTGGCTGGGCGGTCCACCTGCCGGCCGATGACTTCAGCTACCACCTCGCCGCTGCGGGGGTCGATAAAGGCATTTCGCGGCGGCTCATCTATGGCCGCCGCCAGCTCCTCCACGAGGGCGGCCACTTCGCGGCGCGTGAGCCCTTCCACGGGAATGCCCTCCAGCTCTACGCCGCGGCGGACGCGGCCGCCAAGGGGGGCAAAAAGCAGGCAGCCCGCCACCCCCAGGCAGAAGAGGCCCAGGCTGCAGAGCAAAAGCACTGCCCCATACCTTCGCCCCTGCCGCAACAGGCTCCTCCCCTCTCTCATCGCGGCCAACTGGGATCGAGCAGCTCTGCGGCGCTGACCACGGCAAGCCCCTGCTCCCTGATCCAGGGCAGGATTTCGCGCAGCAGCTGCACGGTGTCGGCCGTGGGATGCATGAGGATAATCTGCCCCGGGGCCAGGTTATGCTTGATCTTTTCGCGCATCTCCTCTACCCCGGGCTTCTTCCAGTCCACGGTATCGAGGCTCCAGAGCAGGGTGCGCATCCCCTGGCGGGAGACCACCTCCAGGGTGAGCTTGTCGTATTCTCCCTTATGGGGGGTAAAGTAGCACGGGTAGGAACCCGTGGTGGCGAAGATAATCTCGTTTGTCCGGCGCAGCGATCGGGCCATGCCCTGGGCATCGAGTTCGGGAAAAACCTCGTCGTCGGAGTAGCCATGGTTCCCCAGCTCATGCCCGGCGGCGGCGATCTGCCGGACCAGGGCCTCGTTTTTCTCGGCCCAGCGCCCCGTGAGGAAGAAGGTGGCGCGCGCCCCTTCTTCCTGCAGCACCCGGAGCATCTCGGGAAGCTCCTCTTCGCCCCAGGCCACGTTGATCATCAGCGAAACACAGGGCTTGCGCGGGTTGCCCTGCGCCGCCGGCAGCGCCGGGTACTGCTCCCAGCGCACCTGGGGCAGCAGCTCTCGGTAGACCGGCATCAGCTTTGCCCCCGCCGGCGCCTTCATGACCAGCTCCAGGGTGGCCTCGCAGTCTATTTCCAGGCCGTTAAGCTCGGGGATGATCCGCTCGTAAATGGGGTCGATCATAGCATTGACCGGCTCCCGCCCCTGCTGCTTGGCCATGCGGGCGATGATGGCCTCCACCTCGTGGCGGAAGAGGCGCTCCAACGGCTCCCCCTGCAGCGTCACCCCCGCCTTTACACCCTTGAACAGGCGCCGCAGCGGCTCGTCGTATTTAAAATAGAACAGCGCCACCGCCGCGGCAATGAGGAGGACGGCGGCGCCCCATCTCCACCACCCTCGACCTGCCCTTCCCGCCATGCACTCACTTCCCTTCCCCTCTTTCACCGGCTTAAAGGCCGGCTTCTTCCAGCAGCTCCGAGACGGTTACCGCGCTATATCCCCGCCGGCGCAGCAGCTCCAGGACCTGGGGCAGCGCCTGGCGCGCCAGGGGGGAGCCGGAGCGGAAGAGAATGATCGCCCCGCCGTGAAGCCTGCCGGCAATGCGCTCCACCACTTCGGCCGCATCCCGGCTGATGTAGTCGTATGATTCCACCGACCAGAGCACTGTCCGGCAGCGCCTGCGCCAGGCATGCTCGAGGACAAGGCCATTGTAAAGCCCCTGCGGCGGCCGGAACAGCACGGGGCGGTATTCCAGGATCTCCTGCGCCGCTTCGATGAAGCCGTCTATCTCCCGCCTCATCTCTTCTTCGGAGAGGTAGAGCAGGTTGGCATGGTTCATGGTATGGTTGCCAATTTCGTGCCCCTGCTCCAGAATGGCCCTGGCCGCTCGGGGATACCTTTTCAGCCAGGCCCCGGTGAGAAAGAAGGTAGCCCGCACACCTTCCTTTCGCAGTATGGCCAGGAGTTCATCCAGGCCCTCGCTGCTCCAGAAGGTCTCAAAGGTGAGGGCTACCCGTGCCGGGCTGCCCGGGGCAAAGTAGACCGCCGCGGGCGGGGCCGGCGAGGCCTGCCGCAGGGCGCTGGCCAGCAGCAGCACGCCCAGGATGGCCATCAAGCAGAGCCCCACTATTTCAGCCCGGCGCCAGGAGGGAAACATCTCTGCGACCCCATCCGCGTGTTATCGGTGAATTGATCCCTTAAATTTTTATGCCCCCGCCTGGAGGCTTATGCGGGCATTAAAAAAACCCTATTGGCTAGGGTTTTTGTTTGGAACGCTGCGGGGAGCGGTTTCGCCTCCCCTTGGGCCTGCTGCGCGGCGCCGGTTCAGGCGGCTTGGGCAGCAGATCCTTGCGGGTCAGATTGATTCTTCCCTTTTCATCTATGTCCATCACTTTAACCTCGATCTCATCGCCCAGGTTGACCACGTCCTCGGTGCGGGCCACGCGGCGGTGATCCATGCGCGAGATGTGGAGCAGCCCCTCCTTGCCTGGTAGCACCTCCACGAAGGCGCCGTATTTTTCCACCCGCGTCACCCGGCCCGTGTAGACCTGTCCTGGCTCCACGTCGGCAACAAGGGCTTCAATCATCTTCTGGGCCTTCTGGGCAGCGGCCAGATCCACGGAGAGGATATAAACCCTACCATCAGACTCGATGTTTATCTCCGTCCCCGTCTCGGCAGTGATCTTGTTGATCACGCGCCCGCCCGGGCCGATGACATCGCGGATCTTATCCACGTCGATATGCATGGTAATCATGCGCGGGGCATAGGGCGACAGCTCGGGCCGCGGCCGATCGATGACCTCGTTCATGATCCCCAGGATATACCTGTAGCCGCTGATGGCCTGCTCCAGGGCCTTGGATATAATTTCCAGCGATATGCCCCTGGTTTTGATGTCCATCTGCAGGGCGGTGATCCCCTCCGCCGTGCCGGCCACCTTGAAGTCCATGTCGCCGAGGAAATCCTCGATGCCCTGGATGTCGGAGAGGATGACTACCTTGTCCTCCTCCTTGATCAGGCCCATGGCGATGCCGGCCACGGCCTTGGACACGGGGATCCCGGCATCCATGAGCGACATGGAGCCGGCGCAGACGCTGGCCATGGAGGTGGAGCCGTTGGACTCCAGGACCTCCGAGACGAGGCGGATGGTGTAGGGGAACTCCTCCTCGCTGGGAATGACGCATTCCAGGGCTCTCTCCGCCAGGGCGCCGTGTCCGATTTCGCGCCGCCCGGGGCCGCGCATGAAGCCGGCTTCGCCCACGCTGTACGGCGGGAAGTTGTAATGGTGCATGAAGCGCTTGAACTCCTCGATGCCGAGGCCGTCGAGAATCTGGACGTCGCGCGGCGCGCCCAGGGTGCAGACGTTGAGCACCTGGGTCTGCCCCCGCGTGAAGAGGGCCGAGCCGTGCGTGCGCGGCAAGACGGAGACCTCGCAGCTGATGGGGCGGATCTCATCAGGCCTGCGCCCGTCGGGGCGCAAGGATTCCTCCAGGATCATCCGGCGCAGGGAGCTCTTCAGCACTTTTTCGTAGACATACTTGATGTCGCGCTCCTGCTCCGGATACTTCTCCAGGAATTGAACCATGGCCTCCTCTTTTACCGCCGCCAGCTTCTCTTCGCGCTCCTGCTTGTCGGCAGTGCGCAGGGCCTGGTCGATGCGCTGGAGCAAAAAGGGCTCCAGCTCGGCGGCAAGCTCCGGCAGCGGCTCGAACATGGGCACCTCTATCTTGGGCCGGCCCACCCTGGCGATCATCTCCTCCTGCAGCTCGATGATCTGCCTGATGGGTTCCCGGGCGGCTTCAATGCAGGCCAGCAGGTCCTCGCGGCTAACCTCGCGGGCCCCGGCCTCCACCATGATGATGGCATCCTTGGTGCCGGCAACGACCAGGTGGAGCTTGCTCTGCATGGACTGCTCCAGGTTGGGGTTGACCACCGGCTTCTCGTCTACCAGGCCCATTATCACCGCCCCCACGGGCCCGGCAAAGGGAATGTGGGATATGGATAGCGCCGCCGAAGCGCCAATGATGGAAAGTATCTCCGGGGGACAGTTCTGGTCCACGGAGAGAACGGTGGAAACGATGTGGACGGAGTTGCGCAGCTCTTCCGGGAAAAGCGGCCTCAGGGGGCGGTCGGTGAGCCGGGCGCTGAGGATGGCCTTCTCCGTGGGCCGGCCTTCCCGCTTAATGAAGCCTCCCGGAATACGCCCCACGGCGTAAAGTCTCTCCTCGTAATCCACGGTCAGCGGAAAAAAATCAACCCCTTCGCGGGGTTCGTCGGACATGGTTGCCGTAACCAGAAGGACTGTGTCGCCGTAGCTGATCAAAACGGCACCGCCCGCCTGCTTGGCCAGGCGCCCTGTTTCAAGCTTCAGGGTTCTGCCTTCCAGTTCAAGGGAAAATGTTTCCAAGCCCTGTTAAACCTCCTTCCATGCCTTGAAGCAGTGTGCTTACTTCCGCAGGCCGAGACGGCTGAGCACTTCCTGGTAGCGCTGCGGAGATTTCTTGCGCAGGTAATTGAGCAAACCGCGCCGCTTACCCACCATCTTCAGCAGCCCACGCTGCGAGCTGAAATCCTTCTTGTGCTCCTTAAGGTGCTCCGTGAGCTGGTTGATTCTCTCGGTGAGCAGTGCAATCTGCACCTCCGGCGAGCCGGTATCGCTCTCATGGAGCTGGTAATTCTTGATAATCTCCTGCTTCCTATCCTGTTTAAGCATGTTTTTTACCTCCCTGCGGTTAATTATTACCGCCGCCGGCCAAGTAAAAGGCCGGGAGAACCTTTAACCTAGCCTGCGGTTCACATGAAAAAATTCTAACACAGTTAAAGTCAAAAGTAAATTCAATTTGCCGGGGGACGGAAGAAGCGCACCGGCTCCACGAAGGCCTCGATATGGGCGAAGCAGGAGCCGGCCAGCTCCCGCCCCCGCCTGATATCCTCCGCGATCTGTTCCCGCAGCTGCGCCGGGGAGGCAAAATTTTGAATTTCGCGCAGCCGCCTCAAGAAGTAGAGGGTGAGCTTCCGGCCATAGATGCGGCCGTCAAAGTCGAAAATGTGCGTCTCCACGGTGGTGGACCCGTCCTTGAAGGTGGGCTTGGGCCCCACGCTGGTCACTCCAAAATATAGCCGCCGCTCCAGCCCTCCTACCGCCGTCAGGTAGACCCCGCTGCCAGGCCAGGCGAGCTTGGGCGAGGCGGCGATGTTGGCGGTGGGGAAGAGCAGCTTCTTCCCCCGCCCGCAGCCCGGCTCCACCTCTCCCCTGCGGTGGAAAAAGTAGTTCAGCAGGAGGTTGGCCTGCTCCACCGCCCCCTCGGCGAGCAGCTTCTTGATGGCCGAGCTGCTGATGACCATCCCGTCTGCTTTTTTCATGGGGATAACGTCCACGGAGAAGCCGAGGCGCTCCCCCCACTGCCGCATGAGCTGCTCCCCTCCCGCGGCGGCCCGGCCGAAGGTGTAATCATCGCCGATGGAGACCCCGCTTATGTTGAACCTTGCTAAAAGGACATCTTGGACGAATTCTTCCGGGGACATGGCCGCAGTCTGGGCGGTAAAGGGGACCACGAAGAGGTAGTCCAGCCCCAACTGCGCCATCAGTTCCTGCCGCTCCTCCATTCCAGTAAGCAGGCAGAAGGGCTTCCCCGGGTTCAAAAGGGTAAAGGGATGGGGCTCCAAGAGCAGCACCCCGGCGGCGCCTCCGGAGGAGCGGGCCCGCTCCACGGCGCGGCGGATAACAGCCTGGTGCCCCATGTGGACGCCGTCAAAATTGCCCAGGGCCAGGTAAAGCTTTTGTTTAAGGTAGCATCTCTCCGGGTTGTAGATGATCTCCATGGGGCTTCTTTTCTCCTTATGACGGGGCCAAGAATTTTACCGTTTTCAAGGCCAACTTTCTTTTGACGCCGCAAAGGCGGGCCAGGGCTTTAAAATTCCCCCCGGGATCGTAAATGCGCAAAAGCGGTGTGCGATGCGGCGGCGACTGCAGCCCAGCCTCTTCCAGACGGCTCCAGGGAACGGACCGTCCCATGCGCAAGTCCTCCACTGCGGAGCCTGGAATGGTGAGGGCGTCAAAATGCAGCAGGGCCCGGTCCATGGGCAGCACCATCTCGCCAAGGCGGCCAGCGGCGGCGGCCTCCTCCAGTTCATCGAGGGAGGCGGCGGAGTCGATATGGAACGGCCCCACGAAGAACCGCTCCAGGCGGTGAAGATGTGCGCCGCAGCCCAGGCGGCGCCCAATCTCCTGGGCCAGCTCCCGGACATAGGTTCCCCGGGAGCATTCCATCTCGCAGAGAAGCTGCGGCACCCTGTCGTAGGAGTAGGCCAGCAGCTCGAGGCGGTAGATCTCCACGGTACGCATCTTTACGGGAACGCTCTCGCCGCGGCGGGCATATTCGTAAAGCGGCCTGCCGCGATGCTTGGCCGCGGAATAGGGCGGGGTTCTCTGCTGCTGCAGGCCCACGAGCGCCTGCAGCACCGCCTCAATCTTCTCCCGTTCAAAGGGGGGCACGGGCTGCCGGCAGAGCACCTCGCCCTCGGCATCGCCCGTCGAGGTGATCACGCCCAGTTCTATTGCGGCGCGGTAGCCCTTGCGCTGCTCCACCAGGTATTCCAGCACCCGCGTGGCCCGGCCCAGGCCGATGGGCAGCACCCCCGTGGCGACGGGATCCAGCGTCCCACCATGGCCGGCCCGCACGCCCGGGAACAGCCGGCGCACCGCGGCGACGGCCCCGTGTGAGCTCAACCCTGCAGGCTTGTTTAAATTGATGATTCCATCCATCGGAATGCTCTTGGGGTTATGTATGTTTTATTGTACCCGCCCGGCGGAGGGGGCTCCCTCCAACTCCAGCAGCGCTGCGCCGATGACGCGCTCCTTGACGGGGCCGTAAGCGCCCTTCAGGCGGCAGCCGGCCGCCCGGGGGTGCCCGCCCCCGCCCATCCGGCCCGCCAGGGCACTCACGTCAATATTTTTTGAGCGGAAGCCGATCTTAATCTCGCCGCTCCCGTCAATATAGAACATGATTCCTATTTCCACGCCTTCTATGTTGCGGGCGTAGTTGATGATCCCGTCAAGCTCATCCGGCTGGGCGCCGCACTGCTCCAGCATGTCCCGGCTGGCCGTTATGACCGCGACCCTCTTGCCGCCATAGAGTTCCAACGTGCCCAGCACCTTTTTCAGCAGCAGCAGGTAGGAAAGAGGATGCTCGTCGAAGAGCCGCTGGGAAATAATCCCCGGATTAAGGGGCTGGGACTCCAGCAGCGCGGCGGCGGCGCGGTGCGCAGCAGCGGTGGTATTTTCAAACTTGAAGGAGCCGGTATCGGTGGAGATGGCCACGTAGAGGCACTCGGCGATGGAGGCAGTGGGCTTCAGCTGCAGCGACTCCAGGAGGCGGAAGACAATCTCCCCCGTCGCCGCCGCTTCCGGATCCACCAGGTTGGCCGTGCCGAAGCGGCGGTTGGTCACGTGGTGGTCAATGTTGATCACCACGGCGGCGCGGCGGATCTGCTCCTTAAAATGGCCCGTCCGCTCCAGGTCGCTGCAGTCCACGACCACCGCCGCTGCCTCCTCCTCCCAGCCGTCGCTTCCCGCGGAAATATTCTCGCTGCCCGGCAGGAAGGCATACTTCCGGGGAACGGGTGCAGGCGTAAAGAGGCGCACCCCCTTGCCCAGCATGGCCAGCGCCTCGCCCAGGGCCAGCAGGGAGCCGATGCTGTCGCCGTCAGGCTGCATGTGGGAGACAAGGTTGAAGGAACCCAACTCCCGAAAGAGGGCGATTACTTTTTCCTGATCCGTCATTTTTCAGCGTTTTCCTTCTGCAGTGATTTCAAGACCTTGTCAATATGGGCCCCGTATTCCAGGGAGTGATCCTCGGAAAAATGGATCTCCGGGGTATGGCGCAGGCGGATGCGCCGGCCAATTTCGCTGCGCACAAAACCCGTGGCCCGCGCCAGCGCCTGCATGGTTTTCTCCCTTTCGGCGGGAGTGCCGAAAACGCTCACGTATACCGTGGCGTGGCGCAGGTCCCGCGAAAGCTCCACCGCGGTGACGCTGGTCATGGGGGCAATCCCGGGGTCCTTGATCTCCCGGGCGATCATCCGGCTAATTTCCTTTTTCATCTCCTCGGCGACCCGCTGGGCCCTTCTCAAAGACATGGCATCTCCCTCCCCGAGCCTACTGGCGCCGGTCAGCTCACCCGCTGCATGATGTAAGCTTCGATGACATCCCCTTCGGCAATGTCATTGTAGCCTTCCAGGAGGATGCCGCAATCATAGCCGCTGGGAACCTCGCGCACATCGTCTTTGAAGCGCTTGAGCGAGGCCACTTTCCCTTCGTGGATCACCACGCCGTCGCGAATGAGACGCACCAGGGCGTTGCGTGTAATCTTTCCTTCGATGACATGGCAGCCCGCGATATTGCCCAGCTTCGAGGCCTTGAACACCTGCCGGATTTCAGCCTGGCCCAAGATCTGCTCCCGGTAGACAGGCTTGAGCAGGCCGCGCGCCGCGGCGGCGATGTCGTCGAGGGCCTCGTAGATGACGCGGTAAAGGCGCACGTCCACCTGCTCCCGCTCGGCCAGGCGGCGGGCATTGGCGTCCGGGCGGACATTGAAGCCAATGATGATGGCATTGGAGGCGGAAGCAAGCATGACGTCCGACTCGCTGATGGCCCCCGTGCCGGAGTGGAGCACCTTGATCTTGACCTCCTCCAGTTTAAGCTTCATGACCGCCTCCTGCAGCGCCTTCACGGAGCCCTGGACGTCGCCCTTGATGATGAGGTTGAGCTCCTTCACCTCTCCCTCCTGGATCTGCTTGAAGAGATCGTCCAGGGAGATGCGCTGTCTTTTCTGGGCCGCCTCCTTCATTTTCTGGGAGCGCCTCATGGCCACCTGCCGGGCCAGGCGGTCGTCGGCCACGACCTGGAAGCTGTCGCCGGCCATGGGCACCTCGTTAAGCCCCAGCAGCTCCACCGGGGTGGCCGGCCCGGCCTCCTTGATCCGTTCTCCCTTGTAATTCAGCATGGCCCTGACCCGGCCCGTGGCGGTGCCGCAGATCACCGGCTCGCCCACGCGCAGGGTCCCCTCCTGGACCAGGACCGTGGCCACAGGGCCCCGCCCCCGGTCGAGATGGGCCTCAATGACCGTCCCCCGGGCGGCGCAGTGGGGGTTCGCTTTGAGCTCGCTCACCTCGGCCACCAGCAGGATCATCTCCAGCAGCTCGTCAAGGCCCTTCTTCTGCAGGGCGCTGACGTTGACAAAGATGGTTTCGCCGCCCCACTCCTCGGGGACAAGACCCTGCTCGGAGAGCTGCTGCCTGACCTTGTCCGGGTTGGCGCCCGGCTTGTCGATCTTGTTGACGGCCACGATAATGGGCACCCCGGCGGCACGGGCGTGGTTGATGGCCTCAATGGTCTGCGGCTTAACGCCTTCATCGGCGGCCACCACCAGGACGGCGATGTCGGTAACCTGGGCCCCCCGGGCGCGCATGGCGGTAAAGGCTTCATGCCCGGGCGTATCGAGGAAGACAATCTTCTTGCCCTCCACTTCCACCTCGTAGGCGCCGATGTGCTGGGTAATGCCCCCCGCCTCGCCGGCGGTGACGTTGGTGTTCCGGATGGCGTCTAAAAGCGAAGTTTTGCCGTGATCCACGTGGCCCAGCACCGTGACTACGGGATTGCGGGGAACGAGCTTCTCCGCCTTTCCTTTTTCCTTGTCTGCGGCCAGAAGCTCCTCTTCCACGGGATCGGCAACAAATTTAACGTCAAAATCGAAGGCCTCGGCGGCAAGTTCGATGGCCTCGGGGTTTAAGGCCTGGTTGATGCCGGCGACAATGCCCAGATCGAGAAGCCTGGTGATGAGCTCCGCCGGGGTCACGTTGAACAGGGCGGCCAGTTCTCCCACGGTGGTGCGCCCTTCAATTCTTACCAGGCGCCGCTTCTTCTTTGCCGGCGCCTTCTTTCCCTCGGCCGGGGCTCCCGCCGCCCCCTTCTCCTTCGCCCTGGCGGAGGGCTTTTCTTTCGCCCGGGGCTTCGCCGGGGGCGCCGCGGCCTTCGCCTTTGCCTTTTCCCCCTCTTTGCTGTCGGCTTTTCCGGTGAGGATGGCAATGACACGCTGGGCCTCCTCGTCCTCCAGCGTGCTCATGTGGTTCTTAACCTCGATGTCCATCCCTTCCATTATCTCGATGAGCTTTTTGCTGGTGGTGCCCAGCTCCTTGGCCAGCTCGTAAACCCTTACTTTGGCCATTTAACACACCTCCATTAGAAACCCTCCCTGATTGCGACCTTATGATGCCGGCCCATCGCCGGATTCCAGCAGCGCGGCAAGCTCGGCGATGAGCTCTTCAGAAAGAGGATGTTCCAGGTTTTTTTCCAGCCTTTTTCCCTTCAGGGCTTTTTTTAGGCATTCAGCCTGCCTGCAGATATAAGCGCCGCGGCCGGACATTTTGCCGCTCAAGTCCAACTTGACCTCGTTCTCCGGAGTGCGAACCAGGCGCAGCAGCTCCCGCTTCGGCTTCTTCTCACGGCAGCCCACGCAGATGCGCATAGGAATTTTACGCTGTTTGCCCATGCTCCTGTTCCGCCTCCTTTAATCGAACTAGGCGCTTACATCTCTTCCGTTTCTTCCGCGCCCGCCTTCTCCGGGCCGCTTTCTTCCGCCGCCTCTCCAGGCGGGCTTTCCGCGCCAGCGGCGGCGTCGCCGGTCAAGGGCTCCTCTCCGGCAGTCCCTGCCGCCTCTCCGCCCTCCTCCCCGGCAGGCGGGGCGCTGTCCTGATCAACCAGGCTGCCAAGGCCCAGCGAAGAGAGGCGCTCCTGGGCGATTTGCGACTCGCTGCGGATGTCGATCTTGAAGCCCGTTATCTTTGCCGCCAGACGCGCGTTCTGCCCCTCTTTGCCGATGGCCAGCGAAAGCTGGTTGTCGGGAACGATGACCAGGGCCTCGTTGTCGTTTATCTCCACCGAGACCACCTTGGCCGGGCTCAAGGCGTTGCTCAGGTATTCTTCGGGATCCTCGCTCCACCTGATGATGTCAATCTTTTCGCCGCGCAGTTCGTTGCTGATAGCCTGGACCCGGCTGCCCCGCGGGCCCACACAGGAGCCCACGGGATCAACGTCCTTGTTGCGTGAATACACCGCCAGCTTGGCCCGGGAGCCGGGCTCGCGAGCTACGGCTTTTATCTCCACGATGCCATCATATATTTCCGGGACCTCCAGCTCGAAGAGCCTCTTTAAAAACATGACATGGCTGCGCGAGAGGATTACCTGGGGCCCCTTGCTGCTCTTGCGCACTTCCATGATAACAGCCTTCACCCTGTCGTTCAACCGGTAGCGCTCAAAGGGGATCTGCTCCTCCGTTGGAAGGATCCCCTCCACCCGGCCCAGGTCGACAATGACATTGCGCTGTTCAAAGCGGCGCACCGTTCCGTTGCTGATATCCCCAACGCGATCCAGGAAATCGCTGTAGATCTGCGCCCGCTCCGCCTCCCTGATGCGCTGGATAATCACCTGCTTGGCGGTTTGGGCAGCAATGCGCCCGAATTCCTTGGGGGTAACCTCTATCTCCACCATGTCCCCCACCTGGCAGCGGGGATCGTAAACCCGGGCCTCATAAAGCTCCACCTCCAGGTGCGGCTGCTTCACTTCATCCACCACCCTGAGCTGGGAAAAGACCTTTATTTCTCCCGTCTCCCGGTCGATGCTGACCCGCACATTGCCGGAGGTCTGGAAATCCCGCTTGTACGCCGAAAGCAGGGCCGCTTCCAGTGCTTCGAAGAGAATCTCCAGGTTGATCCCCTTCTCCTTTTCGATGGCCTTCAAGGCGGCTATAAGCTCCTTGGTATTAACCGAAATGGGAAACTAACCTCCTTTCTGCCCGCCTCCGCTCATCTTCATGGGCGGTACCAGAGGTGGGCCTTTTTTATATTCTCCAGCGCTATCCGCACCTTTTCCCCCTTTTCAGGGAGCAGCTCCACGAAGCCCTCCCCGGCTCCGAGCAGCCGGGCGCCAAAATAGCTCTTTCCGTTAACGGGCTCGCGGGTGTAGACTTTCACCATCTCCCCCCGGAAGCGCTGGAAGTCGCTTTCGCGGTTGAGGGGGCGCTCCACGCCCGGCGAGGAGACTTCGAGAATGTAGCTCTGGGGAATGGGATCGTAGGCATCCAGCAATCCCGAAATTTCGCGGCTCACCGCTTCGCAGTCGGCGATGGTGACCCCTCCGGGCTTGTCAATATAGATGCAAAGATGCCCTTTCCGGCCGGCGGTGTACTCCAGCTGCACCAGCTCCATGCCGCGCTCTTCAATGAGCGGCTGGACCAGCCGGGTCAGCTTCGCTTTCAATTCCTCCCTCTCTTCCCTGGACATGGGTCCACTCCTTTCAAAAGAGCTGCAATTAACAGGAAAGAGTGGGAAATCCCACCCTTTGCCAGTGAACTCGCGTCTACCTTACAAGAATATCACAACTGGAGCGGAAATGCAAGGAAAAGGAAGCGATTTCTTTTTATTTTGTATGCAGATCGGCCTTGGCGGCATATTTGATTATCTCCCAGTACATTTTGCCCCTGGCGGCCAGCCCTTTCCAAAAGCCGAATTTCTCCTCCTTCATCAGGTGGGAAAGATCGGTCAGGGGAACGATGGTCACGGGTATGCCGTTCTCCTCCACGTAGCGGTGCAGGGCCACCTCCACGCCGAAGCGGGCCATGTCGAGGTCGGAGATGCGCATGAGTATCTCCCGCCGCAGAGCACGCTGGCCGGAGAGATGGGGAGCCATGAGAAGCGCCAGATCGGTGGCCACCCGTCCCTTCTTAAAGACTCCCAGGCTCATCTGGGCCTCTTCATTCACGACCGGTTTGAGCAGGGTGGTAATATGATCTTCTCGCAGCCCGATGAGATCGGCATCGAGAAAAAGGATGATCTCGGCCTGGGTGTGCTCCAGGCCTGCCCTCATGGCCCCGCCCTTGCCCCGGTTCTCGGCCAGCTCCACCACTTTCACGCCCTTGAATTTCCGGGCCACTCTCGCCGTACCGTCGGTGGAGCCGTCGCTGACAACGATAATCTCATCGATCTCCTTGCACTTTGCCAAGACGGAGAGAACGCCCCCGATGGTCTTCTCCTCGTTATAAGTGGGAATGATTGCCGCTATGCGCACCTCTTTACCTCCCTCATTTGTCCTCCCCGCCCCCGGCATTGCCGAACTCGCCGGAGAGATCAAGAGCGTCCAGCTCCTCCTGCAGCGCCTCCAGCAGCCTCTCCTGCGGTACCGTGCGCACTACCTTCCCCCGGCGGAAGATGAGGCCGCGCCTGCGGCCGGCAGTGATGCCGATATCCGCCTCCCGCGCTTCTCCAGGCCCGTTGACGGCACATCCCATTACCGCCACCTTTACCGGGTGGGGGCAGCCGCGAAGCAGCCGCGATACCTCTTCCACCAAGGGCACCAGGTCCACCGTGCAGCGGCCGCAAGTAGGACAAGAGATGAGCTCCGGCCCGCCTTGCGGGCGCAGGTGCAATACTTCCAGGATTTGCCGGGCCACGCGCACTTCCTCCACGGGAGGGGCGGTCAAGGAGACGCGGATGGTGTCGCCGATCCCCTCCGCCAGCAGGGTCCCGATCCCCACGGCTCCCTTGATCGTCCCTATGTCCAGGGGGCCGGCGGCGGTGACGCCAAGGTGCAGGGGATAGCGGGCCTTCCGGGACATGAGGCGGTACGCTTCAATGGTGGTCGGCACATCGGAGGCCTTCAGCGATACCACGATGGCCCTGAAGCCGGTAGCCTCGACCTCGTCGAGGTATTCCAGCGCCGATTCCACAAGGGCGGCTGCGGTGATGCCGCCGTGCTTCTTCAGCAGGCGCCGATCCAGGGAACCGGCGTTAACCCCAATCCGCAGGGCGGCGCCGCAGTCCTCCGCCCGCCGGCAGAGCTCGCGCAGCTTCTCCCTCCCCCCAATGTTGCCCGGGTTAATCCTCACCTTGGGCACGCCCGCTTCAAGGGCACGGTAGGCCAGGCGGATATCAAAATGGATATCCGCCACCAGGGGGAGGGGGCTTTTCTTCACCAGCTCAGCCAGTGCGGCGGCGGCGGTCTCGTCGGGAACAGCCACTCGCACCAGCTCGCAGCCCGCCGCGGCTAGAAGGCGGATCTGCTCCAGGGTAGCGTCTATGTCGCTGCTCCTGGTGTTGGTCATCGATTGAATGACCACCGGCGCCCCGCCACCGATAGTCAGGGGCCCAACCTTGACGGCAAGGGTGCGGCGGCGGGCAGCAGGCTCCATGGGCGGGCTCCTCCCTAGCGGCCGGGCAAGATATCCCAGCGCAGCAGGTCGTTGTATGTTACTAGCAATATGAGCAGCAGCAGCAGGGCAAAGCCGATGAAATGAACCATGCCTTCCTTCTCCGGGTCAATGGGGCGGCCGCGCAGTATCTCGATAAGGACAAACAGGAGCCTGCCCCCGTCCAGCGCCGGGAAGGGCAGCAGGTTAACCAGCCCCAGGCTGATGTTGATCAGGGCCGTCAGCCAGAGCAGGTTCACTATGCCGGTGCGGGCTACCGTGCCGATGGTGATGACCATACCCACCGGGCCGATGACGTCCAGTGGCGCCTTTCCAGTCAAAACATCCTTAAAAGAACCGATGATCATGCCGAAATACTTGAAGCTGCTTCCCAGCGACTTCAGGAATTGATACTTCAGCACCAGCGGGGCGATGCCAATCTTCCCCTTGCCGCTTTCCGGAGAGGCCTCGGCGACAAGGGTGAACTCCTTAATCAGACCGTTGCGCCGCACCAGCAGCGAGATCTCCTCACCGGGATGCTTCTCGATGGCCCTGACCACTTCCTCCCATTTGTTCACCGCTTCGCCGTTGATCAGGGCAATCTCATCGCCGTCTTGCAGGCCCGCCTTTTCCGCAGGAGTCCCGGGAAGGACGCTCCCGATGACGGTGCTCTCAAGCTGCTGCACCCCCACCAGGAAGTAGAAGATGACAAAGAAAATCACCAGGGCCAGCAGCAGGTTCATGCAAGACCCCGCGGCCATGATGCTCGCTCTTCGCAGCGGCGATTTTTCCATTAAGTTGCCCGGCTCGTTGATCTCATCGGGGCTTTCGCCGAGCATGCGGCAGAATCCTCCCAGGGGCAGGAGCCGCAGGGAATAAATGATGTCGCCCTTGCGGCGGCTGACAAGCTTGGGCCCTATGCCGATGGCCAGCTCCAGGACCCGGACCCCGTTTAGCCGGGCGGCAATGAAATGGCCGAATTCGTGCACGAAAACCATGATGCTAAATATTAAAATGGAAGCGATAAGCGTTTGCACCCCATATCAACTCCTGCCGTCAATCTTGCGGAGCAGCGCCAGGGCGCAGCGGCGCGCCCACCGGTCCGCCTCCTCCAGTGTATCACGTTCCGGCTTTGAGATCACCTGGTGCGCGGACATAACCTCTTCGATAAGCCTGGGGATATGGATAAATTTTAGCGCACCCTTTAAAAAATATTCCACCGCCACTTCGTTGGCAGCATTGAGACAGGTGGGCATGGTGCCTCCCGCCTGCAGGGCCCGGTAGGCCAGCTCGAGGCAGGGAAAGCGCTTCACATCGGGCTCCATGAAGGTAAGCTCCTTCCCCCGCAAATCAAGGCGCGGCCAGGGGTTCGGCTGCCGCTCCGGGTAGCTGAGGGCGTACTGGATGGGCAGGCGCATATCCGCCGGCCCCAGCTGGGCAATGACCGAGCCGTCAATGAACTCAACCGCCGAGTGGACTATGCTCTGGGGATGGATAACCACCTCAATGCGCTCCGGCGCCACGCCAAAAAGCCAGTGCGCCTCCATTACCTCCAGGCCCTTGTTCATCAAGGTAGCCGAATCAATGGTGATCTTCGGCCCCATCTTCCAGTTGGGATGGGCCAGCGCCTCGGCCGGGGTGGCCCGGGCCAGCCTCTCCTCCTCCCAGTCCCGGAAAGGGCCTCCCGAGGCGGTGAGCCAGATGCGTCTCACCTGGGAAAGGGGAGAGCCACCCAGTGCCTGGCGGATGGCGGAGTGCTCGCTGTCCAGGGGGAGGATGCGCTCCGGCTGGAGAAGCCCTTTCCGGGCCAGGAGCTCACCCCCGACCACGAGGCTCTCCTTGTTGGCCAGGGCCACCGTCTTCCCCGCTTCCAGCGCTTCCAGGGTGGGGATGAAGCCGGCAAAGCCCACTAGAGCGTTCACCACTAGGTCTGCCGAAGGCCACCGCGCTGCGGCGACGAGCCCCTCCGGGCCGGCCTCCACCCGGCAGTCAAGATCGCGCAGGGCCGATTTCAGCAGGGCAGCCTTCCCGGGATCCCCCAGCACGGCCAGTTCGGGTTTGAAGCGGCGCACCTGCTGCTCCAGCAGGCGGTAGTTGCTTCCTGCCGCCAGGGCCACTACGCGGCAGCCGCCGCCGAGATTTTCCACCACCTCCAGGGTCTGGCGCCCAATGGAGCCAGTCGATCCCAGCAGGGCAATCCTCTTCGGCACCCTTATCTCCCCTCCCACCTGCGGGCCCGCCTAGCCCAGGAGTATGAAAAAGTAATAGACCATGGGGGCGGTAAAGAGAAGGCTGTCAAAGCGATCCAGGACCCCGCCATGACCGGGAATCAACTGCCCTGTATCTTTCACCTCGAACTGGCGCTTTAAGGCCGACTCCAGCAAGTCTCCCAGCTGGGCAAAAACTGAAATGCCCACGCCCAGCAACGCCGCCTTCCCCGGCGTCAGCCCCATCCAGCTGGGATAGATGTAGGCGACAAGAGTGGCCAGCAACACGGTGCCGGCGATGGCAGCGCAGGCTCCTTCCACGGATTTCTTGGGGCTGATCTCCGGCGCAAGGCGCTTTCTACCCCATTTTATTCCCACGAAGTAGGCAAAAGTATCGTTGGCCCAAACGCCCACAAAAAGAACGCGCGTATAAGTAAGACCTTGCGGCAGCTGGCGCAGCAGGATCATGTAGCCGCCAAAACCGCCAAGATAGATTATCCCCCAGAGGATCAGGGCCAATTCATGGAGGCTCGCCTTCCCAAAGTAAATGAGCTGGAGAATGCCAAGGCTCATCATGATAATGATAAGTGCGGGCAGGATAAGCTCCCTCTCCAGGACCGCGCCCAGGAAGAGCATGGACATGAAGAGGGCCACCCCGGCATAGCCGACCCAAGTGGGCAGGTGGTAGCTTTTGCTTTTGAGCAAGGCGGTGTATTCGCGAATCCCCAAAATGGCCACCAGGAGCATGAAGAGGGCATAATAGCTGCCGCCCAGGTAGACTAGGCCCAGGATCAGGGGGATGCCCACGAGGGCCGAGAGTATACGCAAGTGAAGCATCAATCATTCACCTCTGTTCGGGAGAAATCCTGCCGAAGCGCCGCTCCCGCTGCTGGAAGTCGCGAATGGCCTGGAGCAGGTGGATCCGGCCGAAGTCAGGCCAGTAGACGGAGGTGAACCAGAGCTCGCTGTAGGCCAGCTGCCATAGCAGGAAGTTGCTGATCCTGAACTCGCCCCCCGTGCGAATGAGCAGATCCGGATCGGGCAGCCCGGCAGTGTAAAGGTAGCCGGCAAAGAGCTCCTCGCTTATGTCCGTCTCCTTTAATTTGCCTTGCTGCAAGTCGCGGAGCATGGCCCGCACAGCGCGGACAATTTCCATCCGCGCGCCGTAATTCAGGGCGAAGTTGAGGAGCATGCCGCTGTTGCTTGAGGTGGCCTCCAGGCCCTTGGCGATGGCCCGCCTCACCTTTTCCGGCAGCCGCTCCGGATCCCCAAGGAGCTTGACGCGGACATTATTCCTCACCAGTTCCGGCAACTCGCTCTGCAGGTACTGCTCCGGAAGGCTCATCAAAAAGTCGATCTCCTGCAGCGGCCGCCGCCAGTTTTCCGTGGAGAAGGCAAAGAGGGTGAGCACCTTGATGCCCAGGTAGTTGCTGAAACGGACCACTTCCCGCACCGTTTCCACGCCCTGGCGGTGGCCGGCAGAACGAGGCAGGCCCCTCTCACGGGCCCAACGCCCGTTCCCGTCCATGATCATGGCCACGTGCACGGGAATCCTGTCACGGTCAATTTCTTTAAGGATCTCCTCTTCCCGAGGTGTGAGCTCCATCTGTCCAGCCCCGCTTTTCTCGCGTCTACATGGCAACGGCTCCCCCTGCGCAGGAAGAGCCGTTGAAAAAATAAGCGGCCTCCGGGCATAGGTTAATGGCGTGCCCGTAGCCTACACTTCCATTATTTCCTTCTCCTTGGCCTGGAGAAGCTCGTCAATGCGCTTTATCTTCTCATCGGTCAGCTCCTGGATCTCCTCCTGGGCCCGCCTCCACTCGTCCTCCGAAATCCCGCCGGATTTCTCCAGCTCCTTGAGCGATTCATTGGCATCGCGGCGGATGTTCCGGATGCCCACCCGGCTCTCCTCGGCCTTCTTCCGCACGTACTTCACCAGTTCGCGGCGCCGCTCCTCGGTCAGCTGGGGGATGGACAAGCGGATGACGTTGCCGTCATTCACCGGCGTGAGGCCAAGATCGGACTTCAAGATGGCCTTTTCAATGTCGCCGATGGAAGATTTGTCCCAGGGCTGAATGACCAGGAGCCGCGGCTCCGGCGCCGATATCCCAGCCAGCTGGATCAGCGGGGTAAGCGTACCGTAGTACTCTACCTCGATGCGATCCAGCAGGGAAGGAGTGGCCCTTCCCGCTCGCAAGGTGGCCAGTTCGCGCTGAAAAGCGCCGATTACCTTATCCATCCGCTCTTCGGCTTCCAGGTAAATATCTTCAACCATAAACTAACCACCCTTAATTTATTAAAGTGCCAATTCTCTCGCCCATAATCGCTCTTTTAATATTCCCGGCATGAAGCCCAAATACCACCAGCTTGATGCGGTTATCCATGCACAGCGAGGCCGCGGTGGCATCCATCACCCCCAGGCCGCGCTTGATCACCTCCAGGTAGCTCAGCTCGGTGAAGCGGTTGGCGCCGGGGTGCTTCAGGGGGTCGGCATCGTAAACCGCGTCCACTTTTCCCTTGGCCAGCAGAATCACTTCGGCCTCTATTTCCGCGGCCCGCAGGGCGGCGGCGGTATCCGTGGAGAAGTAGGGATTTCCCGTGCCCCCGGCAAAGATGACCACGCGTCCTTTCTCCAGGTGCCGCAGCGCCCGGCGCCGGATGTACGGCTCGGCCACTTGGCGCATCTCCAGGGCCGATTGGACCCTTGTATCCACCCCATTTCGCTCCAGGGCATCCTGCAGGGCCATGGCGTTAATCACCGTGGCCAGCATGCCCATGTAGTCGGCCGTGGCCCGATCCATGCCCGCCTGTTCCGCCGAAGCGCCGCGCCAGATATTGCCGCCTCCGACGACGATGGCAATCTGCACGCCCGCGGCAACGAGCTCCTTCAGCTCTGCGGCAATGCTGCCCAGGACGGACTGGTCGATGCCGAAGCCCTTTTCTCCCGCCAGGGCTTCACCGCTTAGCTTTAAAACCACCCGTTTGTAGGCAGGTTTTTCCACTCCCCAACCCTCCAAATCTATTCGACACCTTTAGCAGGCATTCCTTTTTCAGCGAAAAAAAAGAACACGCGCGGTGTTCTTTTTAATTCTTCTCACTGCTGCAGCAGGAGGATGGCTTCTCCACCTCTTCGCCCACGGCAAAGCGGCAGAAGCGCCGTATGACGATGTTTTCTCCAATCTTGGCCATCAGTTCATTAAGCAGATCGCGGATGGTACGATCGGGATCCTTGATGTAGGGCTGTTCCAGGAGGCAGTTTTCCTGGTAGAACTTGCCCAGGCGCCCCTCGACGATGCGATCGATTACTTTCTCCGGCTTTCCCTCGCGGATTGCCTGGTTGCGCAATATGGTGCGCTCCTGCTCCAGAACCGCTTCGGGGACATCGTCCTTGTCAAGATAGCGGGGGTTTGTGGCGGCTACCTGCAGGCAGATGTTGCGGGCAAATTCCCGGAACTGCTCGTTGCGGGCAACAAAATCGGTTTCGCAATTTACCTCCACCAGCACGCCTACCTTGCCTCCGAGGTGGATGTAGGATTCCACGATCCCTTCCGCCGCAACGCGGCCGGCCCGGCGGGCTGCCGCGGCCAGCCCCTTTTCTCTTAAAATAATAATCGCCTTTTCTTCGTCGCCACCGGCTTCCAGGAGCGCCTTCTTGCAATCCATCATCCCGGCGCCCGTTTTTTCACGCAACGCCTTCACTGCTTTTGCGTCAATCTGCATTCCCATCTCCTCCTATTGCTTGGCCCGGGAGGCGGCAGCTAGGCCTCCTCGGCGAAATCCTCTTCTTCCGCTTCCTCTTCCGCCACCGCTTTAGCGGCGTCCCCTTCCCCGGCCTCTAGAGCCTTTTCCGCCGGGCTTTCTGCCGCGGCATGGACGGCCGTGTCAGCGGGTGGCACTTCCCCGCCGGCCTCACCCTCGTCCCCGGCCTGCTCTTCTTCAAGGAGATGGCGCCCCTCGATTACCGCATCGGCCAGGATGGAGGTGATGAGCTTGATCGCCCTGATGGCATCGTCGTTCCCCGGGATAATATAATCGATCTCATCGGGATCGCAGTTCGTATCCACGATGGCCACGATGGGGATGCCCAGCTTGCGCGCCTCGGCCACGGCAATCTTCTCCTTGCGCGGATCCACTACGTAGATGGCGTCAGGCAGGGCATTCAAGTTCCTGATCCCCCCCAGGAACTTGAGCAGCTTGGCATGTTCATGCTTCAGCAGAAGGACCTCTTTTTTGGGCAGCAGATCGAATGTGCCGTCCTCTTCCATCCGCTCCAGCTCATGCAGCCGCTCGATGCGCCTGCTGATGGTCTGGTAGTTGGTCAGCATGCCGCCGAGCCAGCGCTGATTGACGTAGTGCATGCCGCATCTCTCAGCCTCAACCTTGATCGATTCCTGGGCCTGCTTCTTGGTGCCCACGAAAACAATCTGGCCCCCCTGAGCAGCGAGGTCGCGCACGAAGTTGTACGCCACCTCCATGAGCTTCACTGTTTTCTGCAGGTCGATGATGTAGATGCCGTTTCGCTCGGTAAAGATGTAATCTTTCATCTTGGGGTTCCAGCGGCGAGTCTGGTGCCCGAAGTGAACCCCCGCTTCGAGCAGCTGCTTCATGGTTACAACAGCCAAAGTGAATGCCTCCTTCGGTTTGTCCACCGCCTCCCTCACCGCTCCCCCCGCAGCCCCAAGTTGGGCCGACCCCGGGCAGGAACTTCGAAGGCGTGTGTATTTATTTTTTCCGCCGGTAGTATAGCACAGTTGCCGCCGGAAGGCAATTCCCGCGGCTGCTTTTTGTGATCGGACAGTGATATTGTCACCATATAAGCGGTCTGAGATAATGTCACCATTATGGGAGGAGACATTTTCTTGAAGCCGAAGGAAGCCAGGAGAGTTAACGTAGTGGAACAGTTGGTA
>Ga0116169_1000172_pt1 | contig 73309 bp, 79 predicted proteins | sample AD_UKC130_MetaG_FD_89796 | JGI IMG/M metagenome (GOLD analysis project Ga0116169, IMG submission 89796) | Active sludge microbial communities of municipal wastewater-treating anaerobic digesters from Canada - AD_UKC130_MetaG | ecosystem: Engineered > Bioreactor > Anaerobic > Digestate | place...
CCGCGCATTAGCTAGAAGCATAAAACACCCCTTAGCCACTTGACTTTTTCAGTGAAGTGTCTTACTATGATGTTGCTGGCATCGGGGCGTGGCGCAGCTTGGTTAGCGCGCTAGACTGGGGGTCTAGAGGTCGCGAGTTCAAATCTCGCCGCTCCGACCAGTGGGAACCACAGGAGAAGTCCTGTGGTTCCCACTTTTTTATTAACGGTGGTAGTTCGAACGGCTGCTGCAGCACCGCTGCCCTTGGGTGGCCGGCGGGGCGGCGGTTGCAACCCTGGTCATCCTCAAACACCGCCAGGATTTCAAGGCCTACTGCGCCGGCAGGCGGCAGCTTTGATAGAACAGGTTTTTCTTCCATGCAATGAAACAGCCCCGGAAGTGGCATTTCCGGGGCCATTTTCTTTCTCAGATGGCAAAGAAGCCAAAGAGGCGGCCGAAATCGATCCCCGCCACGACACGGCCCCGGTAGGTCTCTTGAAGCTTGCGGTTGGCCTCCTCCAGGTGGGGCGACTTGATGCCGTAGGTGATGGAGAGATAGGCCTCCATGCAGGCGGCAAGCTGGTCGCAGGCGCGGATGATCTCGCCGTCCATGGGCCAGTAGCGGTCATCATTGTAGCGTGCACTTATCTCGTCGGAAGTGGCAAATTGGACCCGGCCGTCCTTGACGATCTTGCCGGTGAATTCGTCTTCGGTGTAGTATTTTATCTCCTGGTGCCAGGAGGCGGGCAGCAGGGGGTAGATACGCTCCTCCATCTGTCGCCGCTCGATCTCCTTGACCAGCTCCTCCAGCCCGGCCACGGAGCGCTTAATCGGGGAGATGATGTCGCGGGTGAGCACTTCGGGCAGGTCGTGGAAGAGACCGCCCAGGAAGTTGTTTTTCTTTCGCTGCGGCGCCGCCCCGATCTCCAGCGAGCAGAAGTAGGAGAAAGCGGCCACGATGAGCATATGCCCCAGGACTGAGGTTTTCGGGAGGCGGGGCGTCTGCGCCCACCGCTGCTGGAAGCGCAGCTGCCCCACCATGTCCAGAAAGTTGCCCGTCTTCTTGTTCAGGTTCAGTTTCTGGACGCCAGCGAGATCGTAATGCTCTTCCAGTTGGTTCTCAATATCGCGCCTCGTCTCCTCGAGCCCGTAAATGCCGGCATTGAGATGATAGATGAGCTTGAATTCCCAGTTGGTGGCCAGGTAGTGGGCCGCCCTGAGTATTCGCTGCTCCAGCGAATTCTGGCCCATGCACAGCAGGTAGCTTTTCATCCGCTTGAAAAAGGCGCCGCCCTCCAGCGGTGTTAAGCGGTCGCGCAGCATGTCGAGAACCCATTCATTAAGCTGGGCCCCCTTTTCGGCCATGAGGCGGTGAAAGACGGGCGGCTTGATGTCGGTGAGGACGACGCGGTGCAGGTACTCAAAGAGAAAGCCTTCAATGAGGGCGCACCAGTCCACCGCCGCGCCGCGGTCGGTCTCTTCAAACTTGCTGAGCACATAGGCGTAGATCATCTTGTGGGCCTGCTTGTCCAGCTCGGTAAAGTGCTCGGGCCGGTTGTGGTCGTTCCAGCGCTGGATGCTGGCCGCTTCGAAAAGCAGTTCCAGTAGCTCCTTGGTGATCATCTGCTACCCCCGCTTCGCTCCGTCTTCGCTTTGTCGCTGCTCTAGCTTTCGCTGAATTCCTTGCTTTTTCCTGCCCGGCAAGCAAAATACCCCTTTTAAAGGGGTATGAATAAAAACTTTCTATCTTTATGCACCCGGGCGCCGATCTTCTCTACTAGAGGATGATGGCAATGAGGCCGCCGCTGCCCTCGTTGATAATTTTTTCCAGGGTCTCCTGGAGCTTCTCCTGGGCATTGGGCGGCATATTCCCCAGCTTGCTGGTAATGCCATCCTGAACCAGTTCATGGAGGGATTTGCCAAAGATCTGCGATTCCCACAGCTTTTGCGGGTTTTCTTCAAATTCTTCGATGAGGTAGTTGACCAGTTCTTCACTCTGCCGCTCCGATCCCACTACCGGGGCAATCTCTGAATGGACATCCACCCTGACGATATGTAGAGAAGGAGCGCTGGCCCGCAGCCTGACCCCGAAGCGGCCGCCCTGGCGGATAATCTCCGGCTCCTCCAGGGTCATCTCCTCCAGGGCCGGGGGCACAATGCCGTAGCCCGTCTCCTGGACCTGGTAGAGGGCCTCCGCCAGCTTGTCGTACTCCCGCTTGGCCACGGAGTAATCCCTGACGATGCGCATGATATCGGCCTCGCCGGTTATCTCCTCGCCGCAGTATTCACCCAGGACCCGCTCGAACATGCCGGCGGGAGTTGCCAGCTCGATCTCCGCCTCACCCGTTCCCAGGTCGACCTGGCGCAGCACGGCACTTTCCACGTACTCGTGCTGCTGGAATTTTTCCAGGGCTTTGTTAACGTCGCGCACCCGGTTGATTTCGGCCAGGTTTTCGCTGATGCAGCGATCCAGGCTCTCCTTGAGCCAGTGCGTCTGTTCCAGCACCTCCACCCAGGGCGGCACCCTGACCGCCACGTCGTGAATGGGGAACTCGTAAAGGGTTTCCTCCAAAATTAGCTCCAGGTCGGAGGGGCTGAGTTCGAGGCAGTTGATGGCGATGACGGGCACGTCATATTTCTGGGAGAGCTCTTCCTGGAGAGCGGCCACTTCGGCGCTGTGCGGGTCAACGGCGTTGAGCAAAACGACGAAGGGCTTGCCCAGGGCCTTGAGCTCGTCGATGACCCTCTCCTCGGCTTCCACGTAATTTTCACGCGGTATTTCGGCGATGGAGCCGTCGGTGGTGACGACGATGCCGATGGTGGAATGATCGGTGATCACCTTCCGCGTGCCCAGCTCGGCGGCCTCTTCAAAGGGAATGTCGTAGTCAAACCAGGGGGTGGAGACCATGCGCGGCCCCTCTTCGTCCTCGTAGCCGGAAGCCCCCGGCACGGTATAGCCGACGCAGTCGACCAGCCGGACGCGCAGCTTAATGGAATCGTTTACCGTTATTTCAATGGCCTCGTCGGGCACGAATTTCGGCTCGGTGGTCATGATGGTTTTCCCGGCGCTCCCCTGGGGCAGCTCGTCACGCGCCCGCTCCAGCTCCAGCGGGTCTTCGATCTTGGGCATGACAAAGAGCTCCATGAACTTGCGGATAAAGGTGGACTTTCCCGTCCGGACCGGCCCGACCACGCCCAGGTAGATGTCGCCCCCGGTGCGCTCTACCAGATCGCTGTAAAGGTCAAGTTCCACAGTTCATCCCTCCTTTGCCTTGCAAAAGTTGATTGTCCTTCCCGTCGGGGGAAGAATACGGCAATCTAACAATATATATATGTTTGGCCGGGGGCAATATTACCCTGGGAGGAAAAAAAGCAGGATTACCTTGTGTTTGAGCGTGAAAGGGCTTTGGCGGCTCATGAGCCGCCCTGCAGAATTGGAGGGTTCAGGATGGCCGGCAATTATTGTTCGAAGGCGATGTCTTCGCTTTCCGCCTTCTTTTCGCGCTGCATGAGCTCTTCCGCGGCCTTCCGCGGCTCCTTGCCCTCAAAGAGGATGCGGTAGATCTCGGCGGTAATGGGCATCTCCACGCCCGCCTTCCGTGAAAGCTCGGCGGCGGCCCGCGTGGTGTTCACCCCTTCGGCCACGGTGCGCATCCCGGCGATGATCTCGCCGAGGCGCATCCCCTGGCCCAGCTTGCAGCCCACGGCCCGGTTGCGGCTGTGCGGGCTGCTGCAGGTGGCATAGAGATCGCCCAGCCCTGCGAGGCCGGCAAAGGTGCGGGCCCGGGCGCCCATGGCCCTGCCGAGGCGGATCATCTCCGCCAGGCCGCGCGTCACCAGCGCCGCCTTGGCATTGTCGCCCAGCCCCAGCCCTTCCACGATCCCCGCCCCGATGGCGATAACGTTTTTCAGGGCCCCGCCCAGCTCCACACCCATGAGGTCCGGGTTCGTGTAAACCCGGAAGTAAGGAGTCATCAGCCTCTCCTGCACCAGCAGCGCCGTCTCCGGCACCTGCGCGGCGGCCACGGTGGCCGAAGGGAGGCCCCGGGAGACCTCCTCGGCATGGTTGGGGCCGGAGATGACGGCAATGCGCCCGTGCAGTTCCTCCGGCAGCTCTTCCTGCAGCACCTGCGACAGCCGCAGGAGGCGTGGGTCCTCCAGCCCCTTGGCAGCATTTACAATCACCGCCCGCGGGGAGAGAAAGGGCGCGGCGGCGGCGGCCACGCTGCGCAGGCCGTGTGAGGGAACGGCAAAGATGACCAGCTCCTTGCCGCGCAGCGCCTCCTCCAGGTCCACCGTGGGGCGGATGCCTTCGCGCAGCTTAACCCCGGGTAGATAGTCCTCGTTCACCCGCTTGAGAATGATCTTCTTGTAGACATCCCTGCTGCGCACCCACAAGCTGACGCGGCAGCCCTTGCCGGCCAGCAGGACCGCCAGAGCCGTGCCCCAGCCTCCCGCTCCGATTACCGCCGCTTCCACTATCTCTTCTCCTTGCCGTTAAGATTGATCCTCTGGCCAAGCCGAGATTCCGTGCCGCGGATTAGGCGCCCGATGTTGTCACGGTGCCTGAAGATGACCAGCAGCGCCATCGCCGCCCCGAAGGCGACATACAGCGGATCGTATCCCAAGAGGAGAAATAAAAAGGGGACGGCTAAGGCCCCGGTAATGGAGCCCAGGGAGACATAGCGGGTCAGGGCGATGACGGCAGCGGCAAGCAGAAGCGCAGCCGCGCAGACGGCGCCGGAAAGGGGAAGGAGCAGGCCCACGCCGGTAGCCGCCCCCTTGCCGCCCCTGAATTTGAGAAAGACGGGGTAGCAGTGCCCCAGCAAAACGGCCAGGGCGGCGGCGAGGGCGAAGATGGTCTCGCCGCTGCAAAGGCGGGCCAGGAGAACGGCCGCGGTTCCCTTTCCCGCGTCGAGCAGGAACACCGGCAGCGCGGCGCGCCAGCCCATGAGGCGGAGCACATTGGTCGCCCCAATGTTCCCGCTGCCGTAGCTGCGGATATCCACCTTTCGCAGAAGCCTGGTGAGGATATAGCCGAAGGGGATGGAGCCCATTAGGTAGGCGGCTCCCACGGCCAGGTAGCCCATCTTCCTACTCCCCTCTCTCCCGGCGTCCCTTGATTTTAAGGCGCAGGGGGACACCGGCAAAGTCAAATGCTTCACGAAGCCTGTTTTCCAAGTAGCGCTGGTAGGAAAAGTGCATGAATTGAGGATTATTCACAAAAAAGACGAAGGTGGGGGGCCTCACCGCCACCTGGGAGGCGTAGTAGATCTTCAGCCGCTTCCCCTTGTATGACGGCGGCGGATTTACTGCCAGGGCATCGATAAGCAACTCATTGAGCAACGAGGTGGGCACCCGCTTGTAGAGCTCCTGCCAGACCTTCTCCAGAAGGGGGAAGAGATTCTGCACCCGGCTGCCGGTCAGGGCGGAGAAGAAGGCCACCTGGGCGTAGGGCGCAAAGGCAAAGGCGCGGGAGATCTCCTCCAGCCACTCCTGCCGTGCCTGCTGCCGCTCCTGGATCAGGTCCCACTTGTTCACGCCGATGATGAGGCCCCGGCCAACCTGGTCGATGTATCCGGCCAGCTTCCGGTCCTGCTCGGCAATTCCCTCCGCCGCATCGAGCAGCAGCAGGGCGATGTCGGCGCGCTCAATCGCTCTCAAGGAGCGGAGGACACTGTAATATTCCACCGCCTCCTTGACCCTGCTCTTGCGGCGCACGCCGGCAGTATCGATGAGGAGATAGGAACGGCCTCCATGGCTGAAGGGTGTATCAATGGCATCGCGTGTTGTCCCCGGGATGTCGCTGACGATAACCCGCTCCCGGCCCAGGATGGTATTGAGGAGCTGCGACTTGCCCACGTTGGGCCGGCCGACGAGGGCTACCTTGATCGTCTCCTCCGCCGGCTCGCCCTCTGCCGTCTCCTGGGGGAGCAGCTCGCAGATGCGATCAAGCAGATCGCCGGTGCCGCGCCCGTGAACAGCGGATATGGGCAGGGGGTCGCCCATCCCCAGGCTGTAGAAGGCTGCCAGCGCGCCCATCTCCTTGGGATGATCCACCTTGTTGACCACGGGTATGACCGACTTGCCGCTGCGGCGCAGCCGGCCGGCAATCTCATGGTCCAGGGGCACGGGGCCCTCCCGCCCGTCCAGAAGAAAAATAATCACCTGGGCCTCCTCAATAGCCAGGTCGACCTGGCGGTGCACCTGCCGGAGGAGGGGATCGTCGCTGTCGAAGCTAATCCCGCCCGTATCGACAACGATGAAGCTCTCTCCCTGCCACTCGGCGCTGCCGTAGAGGCGATCCCGCGTCACCCCGGGGCTCCGCTCCTCGATGGCCGTCCGCGTCGCGGTAAGGCGGTTGAAGAGGGTGGATTTGCCCACGTTGGGCCGCCCCACAATGGCGACAATATGGCCTCCCAACTGGCTGCCTCCCTCAACTGGCAAGATCGGTAAAGTCTATTTTATTATCCCCATCTTTAAAGGGCGTGTCAAATTTCGCCAGCGCGGCGGAGGCGGGCTAGAGCAGGTAGGAGGCGGGATCCCGCTCGAAGTGCTCCACCAGCTCCAGGAGCCGGGTGTAATTCCAGAGGAACCCCCGTCCAACGAGGGGGCGCCCCACGGCCGTCAAGCCGAGCCGCTGCGAAATAAAGCCGCCCACCCGTACAGGGAGGGTCACCAGGGGAAGGCAGTCGATTAACGCCACCTCGGCCGGCGGGTATCCCTCCAGCCTTAACAGGGCCGCTGCCATCGCCCTGATGCCGGCTCCCCAGCGCCCGCTCCCCAGGATAAACACGGGGTTGCCCTTCCCGTCACGGCCGGCATAGTGCAGCTTCCCCAGATCGGCGCTGCCGGAGCGGTCAAAGTAAGGTAGGGACAGGATCTCTTCCAGCCGCGGCCGGCGCGTCCGGGGGAGCCGGCCAAGGTAAATAAAAGCCGCCACCACGGAGGTGTGCGTGCCGCCGAAGCATTGAAAAATAATCATCATCGCTGCTTCATCAGCTCTGCCTGAAGCCTGGTTCGCTCCACCAGGGCTTCGATCTCCCTCCAGCAGGCCCTTCTCCGGCGTGAGCCGCAATGCTGCCACCGCCTTCTCCATGAAAGGGGAAAGGCTGCCAGGAGCAGTTTGCTGTCGCCTCCCGCCAGCTCGAACAATCCATTCATGGTGCGCATAAGAAGCGGTGCCGGAACACCGGAACTCATCAGGTAAACGGTGTCGCCGTCGGAACTCTCGCCGAAGCGCCGGAGAAAGTATGGCTGCCCGCCCGGGCAGGAATGGGCCTGCAGCCAGGCGGCAGCTGCCGGCCAGGCCTCCTCCGGCGGCAGGGCCGGGCGGCAGTGCTTCAGCGCAGCCAGCAGGGCCGGCCATGGCGAATTCCGGCTGTAGTAGACAATGATCATCAGTGCTTGACCAGGATGTAAACGCCGTTTTCCAGGTCGTGAACCACCCCTTCGGTGATCCGGGCCAGGTAGGTGGCGATGCGGTCCTGCTCCGCCCGGTCGCGGGCGACGAAGACCGGGGCCCCGCCGCTGCCCACCAGCGCCGGGTCAAGGGTGACTACAGCGAGGATGTATTTGCTGATGAGGGTTTTCAACGGTGTCCCGACCTCACCTTTCAACCTTCAGTCGGCCGCGCCGCGGCCGGCCCGCGATTTCAGCGGGCGGGAGGTGGAGCTTTCCAGCACGGGAACATTCTTTACCGCCTGGACGAGGCAGTCCATGTCCTTCTCCAGGGGGAGGATAAGCAGGGCGATGCGCCCCGTATCCAGATCCCGCCTCAGTATGGGGGTAAACTCAGCTGTATCTACATCCCGGTAGATGCCCAGCTGGGTGGCGGCATCGTGGGCGATGGCCATGCGCTGCCCGTTGTTGGCCAGGATCTCGCGGGCGTTGTCGTCAATGGGCTCGATAACCACTCCCAGACCCCGGGCGAGGATGGTGCGGCGGACCTCCTCGCGGGCCAGGTTCATGAAATGAATGTCTTCCACGAAGAGGTTGGGGCCCTTGAAACTTATCCTGGCCGGGCGGACGGTGGCAATCTGGCCGATGACCGGGCCGCGCATGAGGTGCATCGCGGCCAGGAGGGCAAATGCTCCCAGAAGGGCGCCGGCGGCAGCATTGACCACGTAGGCCAGCGCGCTCACCAGCAGGGCAATAAGCATGGCCAGGTAATTGCGCGCCTCGAAAACGCGGGCAATGCCCTCGATGTAGTCGGGCCCTCTCGCCACAAGCTTGGAAAGCTCGAGCTTGCTCAAGGTTTCCCGCTCGATCTCGCGGATATCGCGAAACTGGGTCGCCGCCAGGGAGAGAAAGGTAACCGCGGTAAACTCCCTCTCCAGCAGCGCCGGCACCGCCAGGGCGCCCAGCAGCGACGCAATCAGGCCCAGGGAGAGATGGGTCACATAGCCATGGGGATAAGCGGGATACTGGCGGTAGTCGGAGCGCAGCATAAGGCAGCGCGCCGCAAAGCCAAAGCCGATGCCGAGAAGAGTAGCTGTCAAGTAGCGCTCCAAGATATCACCCGGGCAGCAAAGCTGGTGATTTACTCATCCTTGCGGCCGCCGCGGTCCCTGCGGCTGAAATTGCGCAGGTCGGCAAACTCCCTCTGGAAGAAGCTGCTGATTTTCCTTTTAAACTCCGCCAGGCTCCCTGAGGCGATGAGCAGGTAGGCCAGGAGAGCCGCCGCCAGCAGCAGAATGACTTTCAAAACGCTGCTTAGGGAAAGGCGGCTGCTTTGGGCCGCATCGTCGGGAGAGGCGGCAGGGCCGGTCACGTAAATCTCCACCACATCGGCAAAAAGAGCCACCGCCCTCTCCGCCTCCTCCCTCCTGTTTTCATGCGCCCCCACTTCGAGAAGGATACCCTGCGAGGTGAGATCCTGGTTGTAATTGCCCTGCGCGCCAAGGATCCCCTTGATCAGGCCGGGATGCTCCCTGTCGGCAATCTCTTTCAGCTTAAGGGCAAAGTCCCGGTTGTTGGCCGCGTTTTGGTTCTGCTGCCCCACGACCAGCAGGATCTTGGTGACCTCTTCTCCTTCCACTTCCTCTTCGTATTCTTCAGGAGGCACGGCATCGCGGTGCACGTCAAAGATAATGTCATCTCCCTGGGCCAGCAGTTTCTTGGCCGTGCGGCGGGAGCGCTGGTAGGCGCCGGCATCGTGGGGGGTATGCGGTTCCCGGACGTGGTTGACGTCAAACCCCTTTTCCTCCAGGGCGCGCGCCAGGGTATCCCCCACCTTGAGAATGCCGCCGCCCTGGTCGATGGTTTCGGTCCCATCGGTGGGCACATACGATTCGGCGCCATGGGTATGGTAAATGCCTATTGACGGCTTCTTTTTCTCATCTCCTGCGGCTGCGTAGGCGAGGGGGGCCTGGGCATCGCCAGCCGGAGAGCGGCTTGATTCAACCTGCTCCGCCCAGGCGGTCTTCTCCTCGAGCTTGACCACGCGGAAATGGCGGTTTTGCTCATCGATAAACTCATCCCCCACGTGAAGGATGCGTGCCGTGCGCAGAACCGGCGAGCCGTCCTTCAGGTCCTTCATCGTGTAGTAGCCGTCTATGCTCTCGGTAAGATTAAACAGGTCGAAAAAGTTTTCCGCCGCCTCGCTGCCGGCGGCGAAGGCCCCCAGCAGGAGGATTAGGACCGGAACAAGCCATCGCTTATGAATTGCTTTCATGAGTCATCGCCGCTCCTTCAGCTGTATAATGGTGCCTGGACTGCTCCCGCTTCTATTCCTCCTCTTCCCCGCCGCGGCGGCCGGGGCCGCGCAGCCCCTCTCGGAGTTCTTCAGGATAACCCTGTCCGGGTTCGCCGCCAAGGCGCTCGCGGATTTCGCCGATGAGCTCAGCTAAGCCCAGGGCGATGAGCCCGGCAACGAGGACGGCATCGAAGATGCCAGCCCCGCCGATGACCAGCTTGCTCTTGGCCCCCCGGGCAAAGAGCTCCACGCGGGTAAAGATGTCATTTAAAATAATGGAGCCCACGCCGGCAATAAAGGCCGACCGGCGGGAGCGCCCGGCCAGGTAGCCGGCCACCCCGGCGATAAGCGCCACCAGGTAAAGGGGATCGACGAGAAAGGCATAGGTGGGCTCCAGGGGAAAAACCTTCAGCACCAGGTAGATGACCACCGCCGAGGCCAGCATGGCCACCGCGGCGCGGGTTCTCTCCTTGGGAGTGCCGGCTTTAATAAAAAGGTAGACCAGCAGGATGAGGGGAATGATCCCGCCGCCTATATTTATGGAGAGAGTCCGAGTCAAGGGAATATCGGGGAGAAAACCGCCCACGAGCATAGCCGCGATAAATAGAAGGGCGGCCCGATCGGTCAAACCCAGCCGATCCAGGACCCGCTGGGCCAGGCCAAGAAATATGAGGATGGAGATGGCCAGCAGAATAATCATTCCTACAGGCATAGTCAAGCCTCCTTGTTCTGGCAGGGGTTAACAGCCTTGACCGATTCATTTTCACATTTTCTCTTGCTTATCTTCTCCGCGAATACCGCTTTTATGCAGCAAAAATCTGAGGTCGGAAGGCGGGGGACGGAGGCCTAAGAGCAGACCCCATCAAGCAGCAGGGGCGGCCCATGAGCCGCCCGGTAGTGGATGCAGTAGGTGTTTCTGGAAAAGGCCTAATTTTAATCAACGGGCGGGAGCGGCACCCCGCATACATTCGGGGGAAGGCGGAGGCGGCGCTGCTTCACCCACTCTCCGGTGAAGCCGGTAATAACCAGGGGGACCCGGCGCAGCTCCTCCAGCGAAGCGGCTCCGGTCATGAGCATGATCAGGCGCAACTCCCGTTCAATCCTTCTTATCTCCTGGATGAGGGTGTCTCGGCCGCGCTTCATGAGCAGGTAGAGGGGGTGCCCGGCCAGGCCCACCGCCTGTGCGCCCAGGGCTAGGGCCTTGGCGATATTGAGGCTGGAGAACATGCCGCCGGAGGCGAGCACCTCCACCTTGCCGGCGGCGGCATCAAGAACCTCGAGCAGGCTCACGGCCGTGGGAAGGCCCCAGCCAAGAACTTCGGGAGAGAGAGGGCGCCGGGAGCGGCGGGCTTCTATGGCCAGGAAATTAGTGCCACCGCGCCCGCCCACATCTATCGCCGCCACGCCCGCCGCGATCAACCGGCGGGCCTGCTCCCGGGCGATGCCGAAGCCCACCTCCTTGACTATGACCGGGCGATCCACAACGGAGACAATCTCCCTGATCCGCTGCAGGGTGCCGCGAAAGCGGCAGTCGCCCTCCTGCATGGCCAGCTCCTGGGGCACATTGAGGTGTATCTGCAGCGCCGCGGCATCGATCATCTCGATGGCCCTGCGGGCCATCTCCGGGGTGGCGTAGGCACCCAGGTTGGCCCAGATGAGCCCGTCAGGGTAAACTTCGCGCACCACCCTGTAGGTATCTTCCACGCGGGGGTTATCCAGGGCCGCCATCTGCGAACCCAGGGCCATGGGCAGGCCGCACTCCCTGGCCACGCCGGCAAGAGCGGCGTTTATCTTTTTCGACAGGGGCGTGCCCCCGGTGAGGGCATTGATAAAAAGAGGTGACCCCAGTTTTCTTCCCAGCAGGGTCGTTTCCAGGGTCACCTCGTCCAGATCGCGCTTGGGCAAGCAGTTATGCACAAAATGGATATGGGAAAAGTCCGCAAGTCCAGCTTTCTGCTTCAACCTGATGACAATATGCTCGTCCTTGCGGCGAAGCCGGCCCATCTACTCTTCTTCCGCCGCATCTTCCGGCGATTCCGCGCTGCTCTCTTCTTTTATAGATGCGACTTCCTGCTCGAAGAGATCGCCAAAGACATCGCCCAGGGTTACCGTGCCGGGGTCGCCGCTTTCCATCTCGCCCGGGGAGGCGTTGTAAGTGCTCTTGCGAACCTCTTTCATGCTCAGGCCGATGCGCTTTGCTTTAGGCTTCAGCTCCAGGACCTTGACCTCTACCTCTTCACCTTCCTTGAGCACATCCGAGGGATGCTTCACGTGGTAATCGGCAATTTGGGAGATATGCACCAGCCCTTCCACCCCGGGCCTTAGCTCCACAAAGGCGCCGAAATTAACCAGGCGGGTGATCCTGCCTTTAACGATGTCGCCGCTCTTGAGCTCCTGCATCGCCCTCGTCCAGGGATCGGGCTGGGTTTGCCGCAAGCTCAGGCTGATGCGCTCTTTTTCGGGAATGACATCGAGCACTTTCACCTCGATCTCCTGGCCCACCTTCACCACCTCCTGGGGGTGCTCCACGCGCTCCCAGGAGATCTCCGAGATATGAACCAGCCCGTCAATTCCGCCAACATCGACAAAGGCGCCGAAGTTGGTGAGGCGCCTGACCACGCCATGGATAATGGAACCCACCTCCAGCGAGCGCAGGGTTTCCTCCTTCCGGCGCTGGTTCTCCTCTTCCAGCACTTTCTTGCGCGACAGGATGACTTTGTCTTTCTCCCGGTTGATCTCGATGACCTTGAACTTGACCTTCTGCCCAAGAAAAGGCTTGAAATCGGGAACATAGCGCAGGTCGACGAGAGAGCCGGGCATGAACCCTTCGATCCCCTCGCCCAGGTCAATGACCATGCCCGCGTTGACCACCTGCTTTACCCTTCCCTCTTCGGTAGCCCCTTCTTCAAGCAGCCGGTACAGCTCCTGCCATCTCTTTTCCCGGGCCAGGCGCTTGTGCGAGACCACAACCTTGCTCTCCTGCTCATCCACATCGATAACCGTGACCTCTATCTCCTGTCCCGTGGCAAAGCGGTCGCTGAGCTTTTCCCCCTCTTGCAAATATACTTCTCTGGCCGGCAGCAGGGCTTCGCTCTTGTAGCCGATATCCAGGTATACCTCGTCCGCCTCCGCTCGAACCACCTTCCCGGTAACCTGCTCTCCCACCTGGACCAGGTTCAGGCTTTCGGCAAAATCAAAATCCTCGGCCAGATCATCTTCCGCTTCTGACGCATCAGCCGCCTCTTCCCGGAGAGCTTCCGGTTCTGCTTCAGCCCGCTCCTTCTCTCCTTCTTCAATCACCGCTGCAGCTTTCACTTCCTGGTTTTGATCCTGCTGCCCTTCCCGCATTTCTCCTTCCATCACTTCTGCCTTCGGAACTGTCTCTTCTCCCGGACCCTCCTCTGCAAGTCCTGTTCCCAGTTCCAGCTTCTCGTTCTCCATTCTTTCCACTACCTCCTTTATCATCCAGTGGGGAGTTGAAGCCCCCGCGGTCACGCCAATAAGGCGGTATTTCCGCAAAAAGCGGGGATCAAGCTCCCCTGCGCCCGCCACCATCACGGTCGGCTTCAGGCGCCGGCAGGCTTCGGCCAGGGCCCTGGTATTGGCGCTGGCGGGGCTTCCCACCACCACCATGGCCTCCACTGCGGAGGCCAGCCGGAGGGCTTCCCGCTGCCGCAACCCCGTTTCGGGGCATAATGTATCATAAACCTTCCCCCCGGGGCAGCACTGCAAGAAGAGAGCCTTAAGCTCTTCGTATACAGCCTGATCCCCGGTGGTCTGGGCAATAAGAGCAGCCGCAGGCTTGATGGCGAGGCTTCTCAACTCTTCTACCGAAGCCACGACATCAATCTCGGCTTCTTCCCCGGCCCATCCCACAACTCCTTTCACCTCCGGATGCCGGGCATCTCCGAAGATGATGATCTGATTCCCGCTCTCAGCAAGCTTCCGGGCCAGCTTCTGCACGCGCTGCACCTTGGGGCAGGTGAGATCGAGCACTTCCAGCCGCTCCACGCGGCCTGCCTGCTCCAGCACTGCGGGAGGGACGCCGTGAGTGCGGATGATGAGAACTCCCTCCGCCGCCTCTTCGGGGCTATTGACGGCAACTACATTGTGCCGGGCTAGGTAGTCAATAACCGCCTCATTGTGCACCAGCGGCCCAAGGGTAAAAACGCGTCCGCGGCGGGCTGCCTCCTGCAGGGCCCGCTCCACGGCTTCCCTGACGCCAGAGCAGAAGCCGGCATGTTCAGCAATGCGAATAGACAACCATTTCACTCCAGGTAAAGACTCGCCTCTAATAGCTTAATCAGTACCGCCATTATTATCAGCAGGGAGAAGCGCTTGCAAGTGCTCCATGATAATCCTGCTGCCTTCCTCCAGGTATGCCTTTTTCTCCTCCCTGCTGCTGTACTCCAGCGGGGGAAGGTGAAACAGGGGGCCAAAAATAATGCGCAGGGGGCGCCCCAGGCGGTAGGGGCCGACAATCAGCACGGGCAAAAGCGGAGCCCCGGTGCGGCCCGCTATCAGTGCGGCTCCCTTTTGCGCTCTCTGGAGATGTCCCGTTTTGCTGCGCGTGCCCTCGGGAAAGATGCCCACCACGCCGCCCTCCTTGAGCACTTGAAAAGCACGCCGGATGGCCCTGGAATCGGCAGCCTGGCGGTTAACCGGAAAGGCCCCCACCATGCGCAGGATAAAGGCAACAAAAGCGTTGCGAAAAAGCTCCTCCTTGGCCATAAACTTTATTTTATAATGCACCGGCAGCGCGCTGCCTATGGCCAGAGGGTCATGCCAGCTGATATGGTTGGCGCAGATAATCAGCGGGCCTTTTTTAGGAATATTTTCCTTGCCGTAAATGCGGCGGCGATAAAAGAGGCGATAAAAAATTGCGAAAATAAAATGACCGAAGCAATACAGCACCAGAGCCACCCCCTTCAATCCCGATGCCGGTTGACCGCCTGCACTATGCGCTCTACTACTTCCTCAACCGGCAAGTACGTAGTATCGATGACCTGGACACCGGGAGCAATCTCCAGGGGGGAGTCGGCTCTCTCGGAATCGATGCGGTCACGCTCTTTTATCTCATGGAGGACGCTTTCAAAGGAGAGGAAGAGGCCTTTGGCATGCTGCTCCCGCATGCGCCTGCGGGCTCTTTCCGTCAAGTCGGCATCAAGATAAAATTTAAAATCGGCGTCGGGCATAACCCGGGAAGAAATATCCCGCCCCTCCATAACGATGCCCTCCGCGGCGGCGGCGATCTCCTGCTGCTGCTGCACCAGCTTCCGCCTGACGGGCGTCAGCTCCGCCACCCGGGAGACCGCTGCATTGACCTGCGGGGTCCGTATCTCCGCGGTGACATCTTCTCCGTCAAGATAGATGCGCTCATCTGGACCCGGCAGAATTTCGGTCCGTTCCAGGACCGCCAGCACCCGGTCGATATGGGAAAGATCCACCTTTTCCCGGAGCAGCTTCAGGGTCATGGCCCGGTACATCGCCCCGGTGTCGAGGTAGGTTAGATTCAAGCGGCGGGCTACCTCCCGCGCTACCGTGCTTTTCCCGGAACCGGCCGGGCCGTCAATGGCAATTTTTAACCCACGATGAATCGACATATCAATTACTTTTTCGATATTTTATGGCGAATACCTTTTTTGTGCAAAACAGTATTTTACCTCTCTATTCATGGTCCAGCCCCCGGTAGGGATACCCCTCTAGGGAATCCACCCGGCTTATCACAGAGCGCACCTTTTCGTTCAGCATCAGTACCTGGCCCAGGAGCAGCAGGGCCAGCAGCAGGGCGGTGCAGGCAAAGAGAAACCGTTCCACTCGCGCCGCCCGTCGGCAGAACCACCGCTGCAGGTAATTCACCTTAAATTCCCCTCCTGGCCATAATTTTGTATAGGGGAGGGGAATTTATACCTTGCTCCTGGCTTCTTCTCTACCTGCTGCCAATCTCCCGCTCTTTCAATCTCTGCTGAAGCATCTCCCCAAACTTGAAGAAAAGCCGCTCCAGCTCACGGCGGGCCAGGTTAAGCTGCTCCGGCTCGATGAATTCCACCCGGCGGAATTCATCGCGGCTGACAAAACGCAGGAGTTCCTCCAGGGAATCCAGGGTCGCCCTCAGCTCAACGGGGGCGTAGGCCACGTAGGTCTCTTCCACCTCGTCATAGACCGTGTAAAGCTCAAAAAACTCTATGTCCTCGATATGCACACCCTGGATGGGTACGTTTCGCCACATGTTTGCCTGCTGCTGGCGGATCTCCTCGGCCACTTCCTTGGCCCCTTTGCCGCCGAAAAAGAAGCGCGCCGGCCGCGGCAGGCCGCGGTAGTCGAAGCGCACCCGGACTCTGATCTTCTCTGCAGGCGGCTTCTCTTCTGCAGGGGCGATCGTCTTGGGAAATTCAGCAATGCTTTCGAGGCGCTCCGGTTCGCGGTATGAGCGCAACATAGTTGACTCCCTTCCTTGCCCTCGCCGTCTCTTTTTTGATAGATTCTCTTAATATCTGCTAATTCCTGCAATTGAACATAAAAATACACCCCGCAGAAGCGAGAGACAACATCTGCCGGGATTGAAATGAAGATTAGCCGCCTCATTGGCCGGAGGAGGCGGAAAAGAGGGCCTCGATAACGGCGTCGGCATCAGGGCGGGGAAGAAAGAGCGCCCCGCCTTCCTCCAGGCGGCGGTAAAGCGCCGCCCCCTGCCCCCCGGTAAAATCGCGCCCGGCCACGCCGGCAGCGTCGATAACGATAAGCGGCCGCTTCCGCTGCAGGGCAAAGAGGGCCGCCTCCACGTTGGGCAGGTTGCCGGGGCCGATATAGACTGGCGCCAACACCACCGCCCCCGCCTTTTCAATGAGTTCCAGGTTTTGCCGGTGGCGCTGCGGGCTGATGGGGTAGAATGGGGCCTCCTCCACCATGGTCAGCCCGAGGCGGCGCGCCGTGGCCCAGTCGCTGTCGCCTACGCTGAGCACGCCCGCCGAAAGGGAGAAGCCCCTGGCAAAGAGCTCTTTCATCAGCGGCGAGGCGCTGCCCCCGCCGCCGATAATATGAATTCTTTGTTGAAAGTTCTGGTTCGGCCCGGCCTGGGCCGTCGACACGGGAATAACCTGCGGCTTCCCGTCCAGGGGATGGGGCTCAATGAGCACCTCGGTCCGGTAAACCTCCAGGATGTGCTCGCGGGTGAGCACCTCTTCGGGATCGCCGCAGGCATGGATGCGGCCGCCGTAAAGGAGGAAAAGCTTGCGGCAATAGCGGGAGGCCAGGTTCAGGTCATGCATCACCATCACCACCGTGATGCGCTCCCGCTGGTTCAAGCTGCGCAGCAGCTCCAGCAGCTCCACCTGGTAGCCCAAGTCAAGAAAGGAGGTGGGCTCATCCAGCAGCAGGCAGGGCGTCTCCTGGGCCAGGGCGCGGGCCAGGAGCACCCGCTGCCGCTCGCCGCCGCTGAGGGAGAAAATCCCCCTCTCCCGCAGGTGATAGCAGCCGGTAAGATGCATGGCCCGCTCCACGGCCCGGTGATCCGTAGGCTTGAAGGAGCCAAAGCGCTGGACATGGGGGTAGCGCCCCATGGCCACCATCTCTTCCACGGTAAAGTTAAAGCCGGCGGCGGCGCCCTGCCCCACCAGGGCCAGCCTGCGGGCCAGCTCGCGCCTTCTCCAGCGCGGCAGCGCCTTGCCGTCGATGATGATCTCGCCGGCCGCGGGCGTTAAAATGGCGGCCAGGTTCTTTAAAAAAGTGGACTTGCCGCTGCCGTTGGGGCCGATGATGCCGATGAAATCGCCCTGCCCGATGGTCAGGCTGATCCCGTCGAGGACGGTCTCCCCCCCGTAGCCGAAGATGAGATCTTTAACTTCAATCTGCAGTCCCATTTTTCTCCTCTAAAAGCGGTACTTTTCCCGGTGGCGGCGCAGCAAGTAGATAAAGAAGGGCGCCCCCAGGAAGGCGGTAATGATGCCCACCGGGATTTCCGCCGGCGCGATAACCGTGCGCGCAAAGGTATCGGCGGCCACCAGGAAGATGCCCCCGCCGAGAAGGGCCGCCGGGTAGAGGTAGCGGTGATCGGGCCCGATAAGAATGCGCATGGCGTGGGGCACGATGAGGCCGACGAAGCCGATCATCCCGCTGACCGAAACGGCCCCGGCGGTGATGAGCGAGGCGGCCACCAGGATCCACCTCTTTGTCTGCTCCACCTCCACCCCAAGGCTGAGGGCATCCTCTTCTCCAAGGAGGATGAGGTTGAGATCGCGGGAGAGGTAGAGCAGGACGGCCAGGCCAGCGGCGAAGTAAGGGATGATGAAAAGGAGAAGGGGCCAACCCTTCTGCCCCAGCCCCCCGGCCAGCCAGAAGAAGATATTGCGCATCTGCTCCCTGGCCAGGAGCATACCCAGGGAGATTGCCGCCGAGAGGAAGGAGCTCACCACCACCCCGGCCAGCAGCACCGTCACCACCGGCAGGCGACCTCCCACGCTGCCCAGCCGGTAGACGGTGAAGAGGGCCAGCAGGGCGCCGGCAAAGGCGGCCAGGGGTATGGTAAAGGTGGAAGCAGCTTTGGGGAAAAAAAGCATGGCCGCAGTGGCCCCCAAGGCGGCGCCGCTGGATACGCCGATGGTGTAGGGGTCGGCCAGGGGGTTCTGCAACAGCCCCTGGAAGGCCGTCCCCGCCACCGAGAGCGAGGCGCCGATGAAAAAGCCCAGCAATATGCGGGGAAGGCGGACCTGCAGGATGATCGTCTCCGCCGGAAGGGGGGACGGGGAGATGGAGCCGCGCAGCGCGTTCCAAATGATCCCGGCCACCTCCCGCAGAGGTATCATCACCGCGCCTATGCCTACCGCGGCCAGCATCACCGCGGCGGCGATAACGAGTAAAAGGACAAGCAGGAAAAATCGCCTTCCCCGCATCACTGCTGCTCCTTCCTGCTACTGGCCGGGATAAAAAATGGCGTAGAGCTGCTCCAGCCCCTGCACCAGGCGCGGGCCGGGGCGGTTGATCAGGTCTCCGTCCACATCGTATACGGCTTCATTTTGAACCGCGGCAATGCCTTTCCAGGCCTCCTTCTCCGCAAGGATCCGGTCCCGGAAGGGGAAGCTGCAGAGGATAATGTCGGGGTTGTAATTGATAATCGCCTCTTCATTGATCTGGGGATAGTCTTGAACTTCCACCACGTTAATCCCGCCGGCGGCGGCAATAAGTTCATTTTCCAGGGTCCCCGCCCCGGCCACGTAGAGATAGTCGAGATCCAGAAGCATGAGGACACGCGGCTTCTCCGCGTCGGGTACGGCGGCAGCTTTCTCCTTTACCGCGGCCACGGCTGCCTCCATGTCGGCGGCCAGTTTCTCCGCCTCGGACTGGCACCCGGCAAGCTCCCCAATGAGGCGGATGCTGGCATAGGTCTCCTCCAGGCTTTTCGGATAAATTACTTCTGCCCTGATCCCCAGCCCGGCGAGCCGCTCGACGGCATCGGAGGCAAATCCGAACAGCACCAGGTCCGGCTCGAGGCTGACCAGCAGTTCCTCGTTTACGTTATACGAATCTCCCATGCGCTGGATCCGCCCCTCTTCCACCGCCTTCTCCAGCTCGGGCGGGTAGTTGCAGTAATCAGTTACGCCCACAACGGCGTCTCCCAAGCCCAAAGCAAAGAGGATCTCGGTATTGCTCGGCATAAGGGAGACAATGCGCAGCTCCTCCTTCTCCCCCGCGCCGCTGCCGCCGTCGCCACATCCCGCCAGCAGGATCACGACCACTATGAGCAAAATTACCGGCAGCATATGTTTTTTCATTATTTAAAATCCTCCCGTCTTTTCTGTATTAGTGCTTGTCCGACTTCCCCCTGCAAAAAAGCCCGGCCTATGGTGGCCGAGCTTGATATGCGCCCAAATATACGCACCTCCCTCTCTCCACGAAGGCTCAGTACGTCTTTTTACAGGCAGGTCTCCTGGCTTCCGTTCATCCCCTGGCAGCGGCCTTCCCACGCCATGGCGGCGAAGTGGCATTTAGTTGCTGCAGGGTCCCGGTTACAGTGGCGGGTCCGCGCAGGATTTGCACCTGCTTCCCTTATAAGCCCCTCGTCGGGGCACCTGTAAAAATTATTTTATTGTCATCAAAAGAATATCCCATTATCCGAAAAAGGGCAAGCATTTTTTTGAACGGCAGATGAATGCCTGCGCCTTCGGCGGAACCGCTTCTAGAGGCGGTGCGGCGGCAGCAGCCCCACGAGGCGGTAAAGGCGCTTCACCTCGTCTACGGTGAGGCGGCGGTATTGGCCCTCCTTCAGCCCCGCGGCCGTGAGAAAGGCCAATCCCGTTCGCCGCAGCTCCACCACGGGGTGGCCCGCCGCGGCGCACATGCGCTTGATCTGTCTCTTCCGCCCCTCAATAAGGGTGATCTCCAGCAGGGCGCCGCCGGGAAGGCGGCGGATGAGGCGCACCTCCGCCGGGGCGGTGCGCCCATCTTCCAGCTCCATCCCCCGGGCCATGCGTTCCAGCGTGGCCGCATCGGGCACTCCCTTAACCCGGACCCGGTAGCGCTTCTTCACCCCAAAGCGCGGGTGGGTGAGCCGGTAGGCCAGCTCCCCGTCGTTGGTCAGGAGCAGCAGCCCCGTGCTGTCCAGGTCGAGGCGCCCCGCCGGGTAAAGGCGGGCCGGAATATTACCGACGAGATCCAGCACCGTCGGCCGGCCCCGGGGATCGGAGGCAGTGGAGAGATAGCCGGCCGGCTTGTCCAGGAGCAGGTAGTACTTTTCACGGGACGGTTCCACCTCTCGGCCGTCCACGGTAACCCTGTCGCCCGCCTCCACCCGGTGCTGGGGAAGGGTCACCACGGCCCCGTTGACGGCAACCCGGCCGGAGGCGATAATCTGCTCGGCCTTGCGGCGGGAGGCCACCCCGGCCAGGGCAAGATACCTGGAGAGACGCAACGGGCATTCCCTCTTCCATGAACAACGTGGATATTTTCCCTACTACACTATACCATGTCCTTCATGCCAAGGAAAAATTGAAGCTTAAAATCGCCTGAATAAACACTTTGAGAAGTGAGAGGTGAGAAGTGAGAAAAGCGGGACGCCAGGGACGTACCTTTTTGTCCCACTTTTGAGCGCCCCACCCCATGGTTTGAGGCCATCTGCATTCCCTTGGCATGGCAAGGGCGAAGTGAAAAAATCACGGCGGAGGGGCGTCCGCCGCAAAAAGCTGCAGGAGACCGAGAGAGTCGAGCCGCCGCTTAATCTCCTCGGGATCAGTGCTGTATAGATTTTGCTGCTGCAGGTGCTCCCAGAGGGGGCCTCCCGATAGACTGTAAACCAGGTCGTGCTTTTCACGCCACCCCTCTCCCAGGCCGGTGAGGGCGACAAGATCCCCGCAGGCGCAGCCGCGCGGCAGTTCCACCGGCTCCTCCCCGACGCAGATGCGCCAGGCATTGTAGCCGGCTAGGGTCCCGGTGACGATGGCTTCCGTGTGGCCCAGGCTCAAGCCGGCCCTTTCGCCGGCCACGAAGAGATTCTCCAGCGGGGGTACCAGCAGCCGCCGGTCGCGCTCGATGACACCGCTGAAGCGAATAGAGTTGCCCCTGCTCCCGCCCAGGGGATCGCGAAATACGGCCTCTTCAAATCCTTCCAGTTGGCGCAGGACAGCGAGGGGCATGTAGGGCACCATCATTTTCACGGCCCCGGTATCCAGGAGAACAAGATTGCGGACAAAAGCCTCGGAGCTGTACTGGCGGCAGGCCTTTATCTCTACCGACACGCTGCTTTGCGAGGCCAGCGCTTCAGGCGGCAGTGGGATGATGGCCAGCCCCTTCTCCCGGAGCTCTTTCTGCAGCCACCCGGCCAGGGAGGTAGGCTCGAGCTCGCAGGAGCCGCTGAAATAGCCGGGAGTGCCGGCCCGCCTTAAAACAGCCCTCTCCACGGCCCCCGCCTTGACGGCGATGCTTACCCGCGGGCCGAAGGTGGGGCAGCGATAAATACACATGGCGCAGCCGTTGCCAAAGCGGTTGCAGTTGGCCGTCGGGCCCGCCGTGCCGCTGGCATCAATAAATGCTCTCCCCCGGAGGAGCAAATCGGCCCCGTCCCTCTGCAAAACCCTTATCGCCTCGATTTTCCCGTTCCCCGCCACCACGTCCACGGCCCGGCATTGCCGCAGCAGCTTCACCCCGTAGCGCGCAAGCAGCCGCTCCACCGGCAGCTCCACCTTCTCCACATCGTAGAGAGAGGCATGCCTGTGACCGGGAAAATCGAGGCCTCTATGCCGCGCCGCGGCGTCGGTAATGTCGATGAGTTCGCCCGCCCCCATCAGCTTCAATTCTTCGGCGGCGGTGTAGCGCCCGTTGTTGCGCATGATTCCTCCCACCAGCCCCGAGGCGAGCAGGCGGTCTGTCCGCTCCACCAGGGTTACGGGCAAGCCTTTTTTGGCTGCCATGAGGGCCGCGGCGCAACCGGCCCAGCCGCCCCCAACCACGACAACCTCTTCCATGCGCTCCTCATCGCCTCCCTGACTCTACCCGAATACGATGCGGCAGATGAAAAAAGCCGCCGCGAAACCAACCAGGTCCGCCAGCAGCCCCGCCACCAGGGCATGGCGGCCCCGGTAAACCCCCGCCGCGCCAAAATAAACGGTGAGGATGTAAAATGTTGTTTCTGTGCTCCCCATCATCGTGGAGGCAATGCGCCCAACGAGCGAATCAGCCCCCCGCCGCTCCAGGATATCGCTTACTATGGCCAGGGAGGCGCTCCCGGAGAGGGGGCGCATGATGGCCAGGGGAAGAAGATCCGCCGCTCCTTCCAGCCCTCCCAGGAGAGGCTCCAGGCAGCGGGAGAGGATCTCCATGGCCCCCGATGCCTGGAAAAGGGTTATCGCCACCAGCATCGCCACCAGGTAGGGAATGAGGCGGATGGAAAGGGTGAAACCTTCCTTGGCCCCCTCAATGAAACGGTCGAATATATCCACCCGCCGCCAGATGGAGCCGGCAATGGCCGCAAGGATGAGCAGCGGGATAAGCCAGTTTGCCGCCGCTTCGGCGATCCGGGCCGCCATTACCGCTCAACCTTCCTTCGCAGCAGGCGATCGGCCAGCAGGGCCACCGCCGTGGAGCAGCAGGTGGCGATGATGGTGGTGCCCAGGATGTCGGCCGCATTGGCCGATCCCGCCGCCGCCCGCAGGGCCATCACCGTGGTGGGAAGGAGGGTGATGCTGGAGGTGTTGATGGCCAGAAAGGTGCACATTTCATCCGATGCCGTGTCGCCCAGCGGGTTGATTTTTTGCATCTCCTGCATGGCCTTGATCCCAAAAGGGGTCGCCGCGTTGCCAAGCCCGAGGACGTTTGCGCTTAGGTTCATCAGGATGGCATTCATCGCCGGGTGGCCGGCGGGAATGCGGGGAAAGGCGAGGCGCGCCAGGGGGCGGAGCATTTTAGTGAGTAATTCCATCATGCCCGAAGTTTCAATCAATTTCATCATCCCCAGCCAGAAGGTCATCGTTCCGATTAACCCAAAGGCCACCTTGACGCCGCTTTCCGCCGCCGAGAAAATGGCCGGCGTAATGGCGCCCATGTTCCCGCGCAGGGCGGCGGTCAAAATCGACAGGCAGATCAGGGCCGCCCAGAGATAGCCCATCATTCTCCCACCTCCCCGCGAAGCAGCGCACCCACCAGCTCCAGGCAGTACCTGAAAGGCCCTTTTCTGGCCACGGCATGGCCGGAGCAGAGGGCGGCCCGCGCCAGGAGCTGCTCCCCCAGGTATATCTCCGCTTTGCCTATCTCTTCGCCCTCCGCCAGGGGGGCCCTGATGGCCTCATCGAGGAGAATGCGGCAGCGCAGCGCCTCCTCTTCGCCGGGCAGCAGGGGCAGGTGCAGATCCTCCTTTACCGCCACCTCCACCCGGCCTGTTCCCTTGAGCACCGGGGCGGTGCAGAGGACCTAGCCCCGGCGCAGCACCTTCTGGCGCCGGTAATTGTTAAAGCCGTAGTCCAGAAGGAGCATGGCATCCTCCCACATCTGCGGCGCATTTAAAACCACGCAGACCAGCTGCCAGCCCTCCCGGGTGGCAGAGCCAACAAAGCAGCGGCCCGCGGCCCTGGTCCAGCCGGTCTTGACGCCGTCTCCCCCGGGATAGAGCTCCAGCAGCCGGTTCTGGCTGGCCATGACCCGGTCCCAGGGCCGCCCGGGCCAGCTTATGGTCCAGCTGGGGGTGGCAATAATCTGGCGGAAGCGCTCATTTTCCAGAGCCCGGCGGGTGATCAAAGCCAGGTCATAGGCGGTGCTGTACTGCCGGCCGCCCGGCAGGCCGTGGGGGTTGGCATAAAGGGTATTCTTGGCCCCCAGGGCGGCGGCTTTTTGATTCATCATTTCCACGAATTTCTCCTCTGTTCCCCCGATATGCTCGGCGATGGCCACGGCGGCATCGTTGCCCGAGCGCAGCATGAGGCCGTAGATCAGCTCTCCCAGGGTCTTCTTTTCGCCCTCCTCCAGCCAGATGGAAGAGCCTTCCGTGGAGGCCGCCGCCTTGCTTACCGTTACCATATCCTCTTCACGGCCGTGCTCCAGGGCCAGCAGGGCCGTCATGATTTTCGTCGTCGAGGCGATGGGCAGGCGCCGGTGCTCATCCTTGGCCCAGAGCACCCTCCCGCTTTCCCGGTCCACCAGTATCGCCGAAAGGGCGCTCACCTCCGGCTCCTCTGCCGCCGCCGGAACTGGTAAAAAGCAGAAAGCGGCCAGCAGTAAAGCTGCAATAAGGAGCACCCGCGGTCTATTTCTCATTGCCTTCGCTCCCGGGAAGTAGATGAACCCTTATCGTTTATAATTATTCCCGCGGGCTTAATTTTATGTTTTTCCTGCGGGCGCCTTTGGGGGCTATCTGTAGCGGCTGCTGTTTAGCTCCTCCCTGGAGCCGCGGCGCTCGCCGCGCCGGTTGAAAAGCTCCTGGAGCTGATCGAGCACCTGGGGGGCTATGTCGATGAGCCGGTCAAGCATGGCGTGGCGATCCACGGGCAGGAGGCGAACCTGGCCCTGTCCGGCCACCAGAAAGGCCACGGGCTGCACGGAGACGCCGCCGCCGCTGCCCCCGCCGAAGGGAAGCTCCGCCGGCCTGTTGTTGTGGTTGCCGCTGCCGTTGCCGGCCTGTTGCTCAAATTCCGTCCCCCCGGCGGCAAAGCCGAAGGATACCCTGGAAATGGGGATGATCACGCTGCCGTCAGGGGTTTCCACGGCATCGCCCACGATCTTGTTTACATCAACCATCTCCTTCAAATTTTCCATGGCCGTCTTCATCAGGCTTTCAATGGGATGATGTTCCACCGGGTACACCTCCTATTTTTTTGACCGTCTGCCGCAGCTTTAACAGGCAGTAAAGGGACAGCCTGATTTCTCCTTCACAACGAAGTCGCAGCTCCGCCGACCTGAAGAGGGGCACGACCTGCAAGCGGGGCTTGGCTGCCAGCGAAAAATATTCCTGGAGCAGTCCGGCGATGGCGCCTAGCAGGGCCCACAAGCCCCCTGCCGCCAGCCCGGTGAGGGCGGGATCGTCCCATCCCCAGGTTAGCTCAAGCTCCAGGCGGGAGAGGGTGATCTTTTTCAGCAAGGCGCGAAGCTGCCGGGTGATGGTTAAGCTGTCAGCGGCCCTGAACAGGTCCATAAGGCTGCTTCCGCTCTTTTTCCCCCGGAAGCCGGCCAGGCCGGCCACCTTTTGCAGGAGAACAGCCGGTATCCTGAACCGCCCCACTGCCAGGTGAGAGGTCCAATCCCCCTCCCCGGCCTCTCCCTGCCACAGCTCCATGGAGAGCGGGAATGAGCCCAGCTTTACCCGCAGGCTGATGTGATCTTTTTTATTTTCTCTAAGGTAGTGCACAAATATGCGCAGCGGCAGAAGCAGGATCAAGGCAGCCAGAAGAAAGCAGAAGATTAAGAGAACCAGCAGCCAGGCCCACCAGGCCATGCACACTCTCCCCTGACAAAACTCCCTAGACCTTTTATACTTTACCCTGTTATGGGAAAAAAACGCATTGCCGGGGGCACGCAGGAGGCAAAAAGAGAAGGTGAAGCAAGGCTACTGCTCCAGGGGAGGCAGTTCTTCCAGGCTTTTCAGGCCAAAAAACTTTAAGAAATCGGGAGTGGTCTTGTAGAGCAGGGGGCGCCCCGGCCCCTCCTTGCGGCCGCAGACGCAGATGAGCTTGCGCTTGAGCAGCTGGTCAAGGACATGCTCGCAGCGGACGCCGCGCACCGCTTCAATCTCCACGCGGGTCAGGGGCTGCTTGTAGGCGATGATGGCCAGGGTCTCCAGGGCGGCGGGAGAGAGGCTATCCGATTCCTTCTCCCCCAGGGCCTTTTCAATGTACGGGGCCAGCTCCGGTGCACTGCCCATCTGGTAGCCCCCGGCGATCTCGAAAATGCGCAGGCCGCGCTGCTGCGAGGCAAGCTCCTCCTGCAGCTCCTTCACCAGGGTGCGCACCTCGTCGGGGGAGCTCTCCAGAAATTTAGCCAGCTGCTCCGCTTTAACGGGCTCTTCCTTTAGGAAAAGAATGGCTTCAATTAGCGCCTTGCACTGTGCGCGTTCCATGGTCATTCTCCTTTGCCAGCCGCACCAGGATGGGCCCGAAGTGGCGCTCCTGCAGCAGGATGACCTTCCGCAGGCGGGCCAGCTCCAGCAAAGAGACGAGGGTTACAAGCAGTTCCCAGATCCCCTTCCGCTTAAGGAAGGCGTTGAAGGGGAGTACAGGCCCCCTCTGCTCGAGGAGGCGGCAGATATAGGCGCTCCGCTCGTTCACCGGAAGATCCTCCAGCAATTCGATCACCGGCGGGAGCGAGCGCGCCGCCGCAGCGGCCTCGATGCGGTTCATAATTTCGCCGAGAAGCTGGGCTCCCTCCCAGTAGGTATAGTAGGACTGCTGCACCTCTTTTTTAGGTATGACTACCAGTTTCTTTCCGGTGGAGCGAAGGTATATCTTCTGCTGCTCCTCGGCGAGCCGGCCCAGGTAGCCGGCAGCTTCCTTGAAGCGGCGGTATTCTTCGAGCCTTTCAAAGAGCTCCTCGGGGCTGTTGATCTGGAAGAGGGCCTCGTCATCCTCTTCTTCCTCCTCGCCGTGCCGCGGCGGCCGGGGCAGGAGCATCTTCGATTTTAAGCGCAGCAGCGTCGCCGCCATGACCAGGAACTCGCTGGCGATATCAAGGTTAAGCTCCTGCATTGACTTCAGGTAGGCAAGGTACTGCTCCGTGATGGCGGCGATGGAAACGGACCAGATATCGATCTCCGCCTTCTTCACCAGGTGGTAGAGGAGATCAAAGGGCCCCTCAAAAACGGGCAGCTTGATGGTGCAGGCAGCCTGCTGCGTCATCAGATCTTCATCGCCTCGCGGACCGCCTCGAGAGTGGCGGAAGCATCCCGCCTCGCCTTCTCTTCACCGCCCAGGAGAATCTCCTCGAGGTAGTCGCTTTTCTCCTCCAGCTCCCGCCTCTTTTCGTGGATGGGAACCAAGAACTCAACCAGCTTGTGCCCCAGGATCTCCTTGCACTGGACGCAGCCAATCTCAGCCGTCCGGCAGGCTGAGGCGATGCGCTCCACCTCGGGTGGATTGAAGATCTCCTGGAAGCGATAGGCGGTGCACACTTCGGGGCGCCCCGGATCGCGCCGCCGCTGCCGCTGGGGATCGGTGATCATCATGCTCACCTTCCGCTTGACTACTTCGGGAGGATCGGAGAGGGCAATGTAGTTGTCATAGCTCTTGCTCATCTTGCGGCTGTCAATGCCCGGCAGCAAGGCGTGCTCCCCCAGCAGCGGCTCCGGCTCCGTTAGAATCCGGCCGTAAAGATAATTGAAGCGGCGGGCCACCTCGCGGGTGATCTCCAGGTGCGGCAGCTGGTCTTCCCCCACGGGGACAGCATCAGCCCGGTAGATGAGAATATCGGCGGCCTGCAGCAGGGGATAGCCCAGGAAGCCGTAATTGTGGATCTCCTTCCCCTGGAGCTCGCGGAGCTGCTCCTTGAAGGTGGGGCAGCGCTCCAGCCAGGCAATGGGCGTGATCATGGCCAGGAGCAGGAAGAGCTCGGCATGCTCCTTCACCCTCGACTGCCGAAAGAGAACGGCCTTGTCGGGATCCAGGCCCACGCTGAGCCAGTCCAGGAGCATCTCCCGGCTGTTTTCCCTCACCTGGTGCGACTCCTTGTAGCCCGTGGTCAGGGCGTGCCAGTCGGCGATAAAGAAGTAGCAGCGGTACTGCTCCTGCAGCTCCACCCACTTCTTCAGGGCGCCAATGTAATTGCCCAAGTGAAGCTTGCCGCTGGGCCGCGCCCCGCTGACAATAATTTTTCTCCTGTTTTCTTTTTCTTCCCGCTTCATCATTTCACTCCTTAAAATAAACCCAAGATCATCAGGACTAGCCCTGCCATACCATTATACACGTACCTGAAAAGGGGTATAATAATCCGCCCAGTCACCCCGCTGAAAATGAGCAGCATAAGCAGGACGGGTGCGTAGGGTTCAATTTGCCGGTAAAAACGGCCCGCGCTTTCCGGCGCCAGGGCCGCCAGAACTTTCGAGCCGTCCAGCGGCGGCAGCGGGAGCAGGTTGAAGATGCCCAGGAGAATGTTGAACACCGCCAGTGTCTCCATGAATTGAAGATAGAAGCCCCAGACATAGCCCAGCCGCAAGGGCAAGTATAAAAAAAAGAGGCCGGCAAAGGCAAGAGCGAAATTGGCCAGCGGGCCGGCAAAGGAAACCCAGAGCATACCCTTGCGGTAATCGTGAAAATTGTAGGGATTCACCGGCACCGGTTTGGCCCAGCCGAAGCCGAAGAGGATCAGGGTAATGGTGCCGATGGGATCCAGGTGGCGCAGCGGATTCAAGCTCAGCCGCCCCTGCCACTTGGCCGTGGCATCGCCGAAATGATAGGCGGCGCGGGCATGGGCATACTCGTGCACAGTGATAGCCAGGAGCAAGGCCGGAAGGCGGTAGATTAGCTCTAGCAGACTTTGGGGATAGATTTTTTATTCCCCCTCTCGCCGTTCAAGGTAGGATTTAACAAAAGCCAGCTCTTCCTCGTAGCTGCGCACTTCTCCGTCAAGGACGGCCCGACGCAGCCGCCTCAGGATCTCCCCGTAAAGGGGGCCGGGCTGCAGGCCCAGCTCTTTCAGGGCGCCCCCCCTAAGGCGCGGGCGCACGTATTGCAGGCTTTCGAGATAGACCCTGATGTGGTCCTGCAGGGTCTTGCTCCCGGCCAGGGCATAGAGCAGAAGAAGGGCTTCCCGGCGCAAGGGATCGAGTTTCTCCACCAGGACGCTGGGCCGGGGGTTGCCCCCCTCCGCACCGGAGAGCTCTTCCAGCAGCGGCGGCACCTCCCGGCAGCCCTGCAGGACCGTCCCGGCCCGCTCCCGCGACAGGCCCAGCAGGCGCAGTGTGGCCAGCTGATCCTGGGGCGCCATCTCCAGGAGCAAGCCGCTCAGGTAGACCAGCTCCTTGTCGGGAGGGCTGTCCCAGGGGCGCTGCTCCGCCCAGGCAAGGGCCTCCCTGATGCACTTCAGACGCGCCCAGGTCTCGCCGCCGGGAGCCAGGCGGGGATAAACCTGCTCCAGCAGGCCCAGCTCGTGAAGGCGCATGAGAACGGCCACGGGATCGGGTTCATCGTAGATGAGGCTCACTTCCCGGGCCAGCCGCTGGCGGCTGACCTTGTCGAGAACCCGGCCGCGCACCGCCTTCTCCATGAGGGAGAGAGTATTCTCCTCGATGCGGAAGGCGAAGCGCTGCTCGAACCTGACCGCGCGAAGCAGCCGCAAGGGATCGTCAACGAAGCTGAGGTTGTAAAGGGTGCGGATAAGCCCGCGGTGCAGATCCTCCCGCCCGTTGAAGAAATCATGGAGATCTCCAAAAGAGCCCGGAAGGAGCGAGCAGGCAAGGGTGTTAATGGTGAAGTCGCGCCGGAAAAGGTCGCTCTTCAGATCTTCCGTCCCCTCCACCTGCGGCAGCGCCGCCGGCGCGGCGTAAACCTCGCGGCGGGCGGTGGCAAAATCGAGGCGGAGGCCCTCTTCCAGGAAAAGCGAGGCGGTGCCAAACTGTTCAAATACTTTCAACTTTCCACCTAATAATTTGGCCATTTCCCGGGCAAATTTCACCGCGTCGGAGAGAACAACAATATCGAGATCCTTGGCCAATTCGGCGTCGAGCAGGAGATCGCGGATGACCCCGCCCACCAGGTAAACCTGGAGGCCCATGATCTCCGCCCGCTGCCCGATGAGAAGAAGGTAGCCCAGCCAGCGCGGAGGCAGCTTCTCCTGGAGGAGGGGGCCCAGGTTGTCGGCCTCGGCGGCCTCCGGTCTGCTTTCCCGCTGCAGGAGGCTGCCCTTGTGCGCAGGAGAGGGCAGCCGCCGGTCCCGGCGGTAAAGGTAGCGCAGGATGTCAATGGGGGTGACCATCCCCAGGGGCTGCCCCGCCTCGTCCACGACAATAATGTGCTCCGTTTTGGCCTCCACGAAAGCCCGGCGCAGGGCGGTAAACGGAACCTGCGGTCCCACTGTCACCGGCTGCCGCCTCATCAGCCCTCGCACCGCCGCCTGGCCCAGCCCGCTGCGCAGGGCCTTCTCTATCTCCTTCCGGCTGATCAGCCCCGCAACCTTCCCCTCTTCCAGCACGGGGCAGCTGCTGTATCCCTCCCCGTCAAGATACTCCTTCACCTCGGTAACAGTCTGCACGGCATCAACGGCCGCCACGGGCGTGGAAGCAACTTGCAGGGCCACAGCCGGGGGCGGCAGGTATCTTTCCAGCAGCTCCAGCAGCCGCTTTTTCAGCGCCCCCAGCTCCTCCCCCTTGATTTCAGCGTGGACCATCTGGCCTGATCCGCCGGCGTCCAGGGGCCCAAGCAGCAGCAGCAGGTCGAGGTCGTCGGCCGTGGTGCGGGCGCTGAGGGAGATGCGCCCCTCCGCCATCTCGGCCAGGACGATGGCCAGGTCGGCCTCCTCGATCTCCTGGAGCCGCCAGGCCAGGGCCCTGGCCCCGCCGGCAAACTCCGCCGCAGAGACGGTGGCCAGCAGGATGGTCCGCCCGCAGATCTCGTACAGCTCGCTGCCCCGGATCAGTCCCGTGAAGAGGCTTTCCGCCCCCGCCGCCGGGGAGGAGGAAAGGTACTCCCGGATCAGGGCGGGCTTGACGCCCAGTTCCCAGAGATAGGCGACGGCGGCGGCATCCCGCGGCGTGGTGGCATCGCTGCTCAGCGAAGCGGTATCCCGGTAAATCCCCAGCAGCATGAGCGAGCTTTCCACCTCGCTCAGGGGGATGCGGCGGCGGCGGATCTCTTCCACCAGCAGGGTCGTCGCCGCCCCCACCGGCTCCACCCGGATCTCGTCCCCCTCAATGTCATCGGGAGCCTGCTCGTGATGATCGTAGATATGCACCTCCTGGGCCTGGTCCACCAGGGGGAGCCAGATGCCCAGGCTGCTCCGCCTGCGGCAGTCGACGAGCACGATGACATCGGCTCCGGGGTAGCCCTCCATTTCGGTGGCCCTTCTTAGCGGAAGCTGGCTTCCGTAATTTTCCACAAAGCGGGCCACTTCCGGCTGCATCTGCTCCGGAGCGAGGGCATAGCTCCCGGGATAGAGCCTGGCTGCCGCCACCTGGGCCGCCAGGGCATCGAAGTCGGCATGGTTATGGGTCAATATGATGGTCAATGGTCAGCCACCGTCGTCTTCATGCACTGTAGTTAAACATACCTTGGTAAATTATATCACAAAAGCAGCCCCCCCTCTATAAAGGACGCACCGCCAGCGGGGCGAGGGCCGCCGGCCTCCGCCCTGGCTTCCTGCTGCCCTCCTCAAGGCTTAGCGCCTTTTCGAGGTGCGATCGGTGTCTTTTGTGCGCAGCCAGCGGGGGCGGTAATACTGGATGGGGATGGGGCGGCGGACGAATATGTAGAGGAGCACCTTGGGATCCGGCGGAATGAGCGGCCATAGATAGGGCAGGCCAAAAGACTTGGTCGTGGCCAGGTTAATAAAGATGAGGACAAGCCCGCCGATGAGGCCGGGCAGGCGGAAGATCCCCGTGAGGAGGATGAGCAGCAAAAGGTAAAGGCGGTTGGCCATGCTCAGCTCCCAGCTGGGCGTGGAGAAGACGCCCAGGGCGACGAGACCGGTGTAAAGGAGCACCTCGGGAGTGAAAAAGCCCACCGAGACGGCAATCTGGCCAATGAGCAGCGCCCCCACCAGGCCCAGGGCGGTGGCAAAGGGGGAGGGGGTATGGATGCTGGCCATGCGCACCAGGTCCAGGCCAAAATGGGCAAAAACAAACTGCAGGTAGATGGGAATGCTTGTTTTCTGCTCGGGGCCGATAAACTTGAGCGACTCGGGCAGGTAGCGCGGCTCCGACGCCAGGAGCAGCCAGACAGGGATGAGCACGAACGAGAGAAAAATGCCCACCAGCCGGATCCAGCGGACATAGGTGCCGATGATGGGGTTCTGGCGGAACTCCTCGGCATGCTGGAGCAGGTGGAAGAGGGTCACCGGCACGATCATCACCGAGGGCGAGGTGTCTACAACGATGATCACATGCCCCTCCACCAGGTGATTGGCGGCCACGTCGGGGCGCTCGGTGTAGCGGACCACTGGAAAGGGATTCCAAAAGGAGCGGGTAATGAATTCTTCCACCGTCTTCTCGGCCATGGGCAGGGCGTCAATGTCGATTTGCGCCAGCCTCTCGCGCACAGTGGCCACAATATGGGGATTGGCGATATCCTTCATGTAAATGATGGCGATGTCCGTTACCGAGCGCCGCCCCGCGTTTACAATTTCACACCTCAACTGGGGGTCCCGAAGGCGCCGCCGGATGAGCGCTATATTGAAAACCATCGTCTCCACGAAGCCGTCGCGCGAGCCGCGAGTTATCTTTTCAATGTCGGGCTCTTCCGGGCTGCGGGCGGGGTACTGGCGGGTGTCGATAAGCGTTCCCACCTGCTCCCCGTCAAGAAGAAGCAGCATGGGGCCGGCGAGAACCTGCCGGATGGCCTCTTCCAGGTCCTCCACCGGGCTGGTCTCGGCAAAGGGAATAACCTCTTTCAGCAGCTTTTCTACGGGGGCGGCGGCAATCTGCTCCCTCGATACAGCCAGCAGGGATTGGATTATAAATACCGAGACCTCGTTGTTGTTCAGGCCGTCCACGAAGAGAAGGGTTGCTTTCTTCCCCCCCACGGTGATCTCCTTGAGGATGATGTCAAAATTCTTTTTTCCCAGGTCGAGGCGCTCCTGCAGGTAGGCGATATTCTGTTCAAGCTTTTTATGGATGGTCGTGGACATTTTCTCCCTTCCCGCCGTCCTTCTTTTTTTGAAAGGCTAGCCCCTGGGATTAAAGATCAGCGCCGTTAGAAAGGCGAACAGGATCGCCGCGGTGATCCCGGTGCTGGTGAGCTCGAACATGCCCGTAAGGATGCCGATAAGGCCGTGGCGCGAGGCCTCCGAGAGGGCCCCCTTGACCAGGGCGTTGCCGAAGCTGGATATGGGCAGGCTGGCTCCCGCTCCGGCAAATTGGATCAGGCGGTCGTAAAGGCCCAGCCCTCCGAGAATGCCGCCGGCGACGACGAAGCCGGAAAGGATATGCCCCGGCGTAAAGGGGGTGAGGTCAAAAAGAAGCTGGCCGATGAGGCAGAAGAGCCCTCCCACGAGAAAGGCAGTGAGGTAGCTTCCCATGCTCCTTCCATCTCTCCTTTTCTTATTCTTAAGTGCCGCTCCGTGGGGCGGCCGGCATGGCTAGATCTCCAGGGCCACGGCATGGGCCACCCCGGGGATGGATTCGCCCTGCCCCAGGGTGGTGGGGCTGTGCAGCGCACCGGTGGAGACAACCAGGATTCTTTTCAGCTCGCCCTCTTTCATCCGCCTGTAGAGATGGCCCAGCACCACCACGCCCGAGCAGGCGCAGCCGCTGCCCCCTGCGCCGACATCCTGAAGCTCGGGATTGTAGATCATCAGCCCGCAGTCATTGTAATTGTCTTCCAGGCAATAGCCGCTGCGGGCCAGGAGCTTGCGCAGCAGCGCGGCGCCAATCTGGCCGAGATCGCCGGTGACAATGAGATCGTAATAGTCCGGCCTGCGCTGCAGGTCTTCAAAATGCCTGATGAGCGTGGACGCCGCCGCCGGAGCCATGGCCGCCCCGAGGCCGTAAGCGTCCTTTTCCCCCATGTCGACGACCTTGCCTATGGTTGCCGCGGTGATGCGCGGGCCCTCCCCGGCGGCGCCGATCACCGCCGCCGCCGCCCCGGTGACAGTCCACTGGGCCTGCCGGGGGCGCTGGAAGCCGTACTCCGTGGGATAGCGGTACTGGCGCTCGGCGCTGCAATTATGGCTCGAGGTGGCGGCGAGAACCTTTTGGGCAAAGCCGCCTGCCACGAGCATGGCCCCCCAGGAAAGGGCCAGGGTCAGCGTGGAGCAGGCGCCGTAAAGCCCGAAGAAGGGAATGCCCAGCGCGGCGGCGCTGTAGCCGGAAACGGTGATCTGGTTCAGCAGATCCCCGGCCAGGAAATAATCAATATCGCCGAGGCGGAGGTCCTGCTTTTTCAGCGCCAGCAGGCATGCCTCCTGGAGCATCTTCCGCTCGGCGGCTTCAAAGCTCTTCTCCTTAATCCGGAGGTCGGGGTAGACCAGGTCAAAGTCTTCCCCCAGGGGGCCCTTTCCCTCCATGGGCCCCACCACGGCGGCGGCGGAAGTCAAGTAGGGAGAAGGATCAAGCAGCACACTCTGCCGGCCCGCTTTTTGACTCATGCCTCTCCCCCGCGGCGGCCTAGAATATGGCCGAAATCAGCCCTGCAACAAAGGCTGTAATGACGCCGAACAGGATGACCGTTCCGGCCAATGAGAACATCTTGGCGCCGACGCCCAGCACCAGGCCTTCTTTCTTGAACTCAAGCGCCGCCGAGGTCACGGAGTTGGCAAATCCGGTTACGGGCACGGCCATGCCGGCGCCGGCAAAACGGGCCAGGCGATCGAAAAGGCCCAGCCCCGTCAGCAGCGAGGCCAGCAGGATGACCACGGCCACGGTGGGGTTGGAGGCATCCTCGGGCTTGAAGCCGAGGGCAATAAATCCGTTCTGGATGGCCTGCCCAAGGAGGGAGATGGCGCCGCCGCTGGCAAAGGCGCATAGCGCGTTGCGCCAGAGCGGCGGGGCAGGCCGCTCTTTCTTTACGAGCTCCCGGTATTCCTCGGGGGTGATGTTCAGCTCTTCGGGAACGGCAGCCATGGGCACTCTCCTTTAACGCCTAGCGATCTTCCCGCACGCCGAAAGCCAGCTTCAGGTTAACCTTGTATTCTACAATCTCGCCGTTGTCCAGGCTGGCGGTGCAGTTGACCACCTCCACCCCGGTAATCCCGTCAATGGTTTTGGAGGCCTCCCTGACGGCGTTTTTTACGGCATCGTCCCAGCTGATAGGAGATTCACCTACCAGTTCAATAACCTTGGCTACTGTAGGCAATTTGGCTCACTCCCTTTTTTTATTGTTTTTGGCAGCTGCTTGTGACATGGTGCGGCGGCGCCATCACGGGATAGGAACGGCGCGGCCTCTCCGGCAGGTGGAAGAAGAGCAGGTAGATTACCAGCCCGCAAAAGATGCAGAAAAGCGCCGCCCACGATAATATGGTTGCGACCTTGTCGCCCCGGCTAATCGTTTTTCCCTCCAGAGAAGCCTGCTTTTTTGGTGCCTTTTTAGTTTGCGGTAAAGAGGATTTTTTATGCGAGCTGGGATGCCTTTAGATCTCCGGCTGCATGTGGGCGCGCAGCCGGTGGAGGATCCTTTTCTCAAACCGTGAAACCTGGCGCTGCGAGAGGGCAAGGCGCCTGGCCGTTTCCGCCTGGGTCAGCTCATCGAAGAAGCGCAGCACAATGAGCCGCCGCTCCAGCGGGGTCAGCTTCATCATCCCTTCGCCGAGGGCCAGCCGCTCCAGCAGCCTCTCTTCATCGCTCCTCCCCTCCCCATCCGCCATCGCCTCCTCCTCCAGCGGCGAAAGGGGCAGGTAAGAATCCATAACCAGGGCCACCTCTTCGGGGGCCATCCCCATGGCGGCGGCGATCTCGCCCACCGTGGGTTCGCGCTGCAAATCCTGCACCATCTGCTCGCGGCACCGGTGCAGGCGGCGGGACTGCTCCAGCAGGGAGCGGCCCACCTTCAGGGGGGAGCCTGTGCGGCGGCGGTAAAGGCGCATCTCGCCCTCAACCCAGGCGAGAGCAAAGGTAATGAACTTCACCCCCCGCGCAGGGTTAAAGCGCTGCGCCGCCTTGAGCAGGCCCATCATTCCGGCCTGGAAATAATCCTCCCTCTCCCCGCTGTGGGGAGCCATGCGGAGGGCATAGGCCCTGACCAGCGGCGCCAGCTGCTTGAAAAGCGCTTCTCCGGCCTCCTTCTCCCCCTCCTGGAAGCGCCGGAGCAGCTCCCGGATCTGCTCCTCGGACATGAGCGCTAATACTCCTTCACCCTGCTCTTGGAGCGGATCTCTTTAACCATGGTCACCAGCGTCCCCTGCCCCGGTGCGGAGCGGATGGTGAGCTTATCCATGAAATTTTCCATAATGGTGAAGCCCATCCCGGAGCGTTCCAGCTCCGGCTTGCTGGTATAGAGGGGCTGGCGAGCCTTCTCCACGTCTTCAATGCCCACCCCCCAGTCCTCCACCTCCACGGTGAGCACATTCCCGTCTATGTATGCCCTGACGCTGATAAGGCCGACTCGATCCTCGTAGGCATGGATGATGGCGTTGGTAACCGCTTCGGAAACGGCGGTCTTGATGTCGCTGATCTCCTCCAGCGTGGGATCAAGGCGCGCCGCAAAAGCGGCTACCACCACGCGGGCAAAGGATTCATTTTCCGGGAGGCTCTCTATTTCCAGCTTCATAAAGGTTGATGTTCCCATGTTTACAACCTCCTTTTGGAAGGCACTCCCAGTAGCAGGTAGCGCAGGGCATCGGCTTCGCGATTAAAAAAAGGAATAATCCGGGCCAGGCCCGAGATCTCCGTTATCCTGGAGATGGCGTCGGGCACCTCGCATACCGCCACGCGCCCGCCCGCTGCATCGATCTTCCGGTAGCGCCCCAGCAGGGCACCCACGCCGGAGCTGTCCATGAAGGTAAGCCCACGCAGGTTGAAGAGGACGGCGCGGGAAGGGTGGCGGGCGATCTCCCGGTCAACCTGCTCCCGCATCTGCTCGGCATGGTGATGATCCAGCTCTCCCGTCAAGCGGACGAGCAAAACGGCCCGGTGCTGCTCCATCTCAATCTTCATGGCGACCCCCCTGTGCAGAGATAATGCCTTCAATAATGGAAATTAGTTCTGCGCTTCCCGTAAATTTCCTGCCGTTCCTGAAAAAATTTCGACATTTGCAGGGCGCAGGGCAGCCTCGCCCGCGCGCCAAGGGGACAAAAAGGACCGCCCCAGTGTCCCTCCCGCCTGCGGGTGAATATAAAAAAGCGGCTCTCGCGGTGAGCCGCTTTTCTTTTCCAACGGGTACAGGTTGAGCGGCTTATGGGCCGCCCCCGGCAGCGTGGGGAAAGGTGCGCCCTAGCGGCCGAACCTAAGCCAGCGGAAAAGCAGCCGCTGGAACATGGTTATGAGCGAAGCCCGCCGCACCTCCTGGCTCACCACCAGGTCCACCGCGGCTTCCTCGCCCTCGCCATAGCGCACCTTAAGCTCTCCCACTTTCTCATGCTCCTGCAGGGGAAGGGCAAATTCATAAAGCTCCACCTCTTCGGCGTAGTCCTCCGCCGCTCCCTGCGGCAGGAGCAGGCTCAGGTTCCTGGCCGCGATTACGGGGACTTCGGGCGGAGAGCCCTTGTCTACCGTCAGCCTGGCCACCTCCGTCCCCTTTTTAATCACGGGGACGCTTTTGAAGTTGTTGAAGCCGTAGTCCAGGAGAGCGCGGGCGGTGTCGTAGCGGTCTTTCGGCGTGTCGGCGCCCAGGACCACGGCCAGGAGGCGGGTATTGCCGCGGCGGGCCGTGGCCGAGATGCCGTTGCCCGCTTCCCGGGTGAAGCCTGTCTTAAGGCCGTCGCAGCCGGGATAGTCCACGATCATGCGGTTGGTGTTGCTTAAGAAGACCTCCCCGGCGCGAATCTGCCCCTGCAGAAAGTGCTCATCCATCCAGATGGTCGTCCACTTGTGAATTTGCGGGTACTCCAGCAGCGCCAGGCTCATGAGCATCACATCATAGGCGCTGCTGTAGTGATCGGGATCGTGAAGGCCGTGGGGGTTGCAGAAGTGGGTCTGCTCCATCCCCAGGCTGCGCGCCTTCTCGTTCATCAGCTCCACGAAGCCCTCCACGGAGCCGGCCACGTGCTCGGCCACGGCCACGGCAGCATCATTGGCCGAGCCCACGGCCATGCCGATGAGAAGGTTCTCCAGCGAAACCACGTCACCTTCGCTGAGGAACAGCTCGGAGCCGCCCATGGAGGAAGCCCGGGCGCTGACGCGCACCTGGTCGTCAAGGGAAACTTTGCCCGCGGCCAGCTGCTCCATGACGATGAGCAGGCTCATGATCTTGGTCAGGCTGGCCGGATAGAGCTTCTCCCGGCTGTTATGTTCCCAGATTATCTTCCCGCTGTTTGTCTCCATGAGCAGGGCGGCCTGGGCCTTGATCTCGAAGTCCGGCGCGGGCGGGTCCGTGCCGGCGGCGGTTCCGGCAGCAGGAAGAACCAAGAGAAGAGACCATAGCAGCAGCAGGAGCATAGCTTTCAGCTTCATGCGCCCATCCCCCTCTTTTTTTACTATTTTCTCCAAGGATGGCTGGGATCATACCGCCGCCCGCTGCCGGGCGCCGGACCCGGTTTACTAAGGCAGGAGGAAGGAGTGGCCGTACTCCAGGGGAGGAAGCTGGAGCCAGGCGGCGGCGGAGGCGCCGAGGTCGGCAAAAGTGGGGCGAGTGCCCACGGGAACGCTCTGCTGCAGCGAGGGGCTCCAGGCCATGAGGGGGACGTATTCGCGCGTGTGATCCGTCCCGGGGAAAGCGGGATCGCAGCCATGGTCGGCGGTGATGAAGAGCAGATCCGCCGGGCGGAGCAGGCGGAGAATCTTCTCCAGGTGGGCATCGAAGCGCTCCAGGGCGGCGGCGAAGCCGAGGCTGTCATTGCGATGGCCGTAAAGGGTGTCAAAATCTCCAAAGGTGCCCCAGATAAGGCCTTCCGGCAACTCTTCCAGCAGGCCCAGCAGGGCGGCGGCCACAGCCTCGTTGTCGCCGCCCGGCCGGTGCAGGGTAACCCCGCGGTGATTAAAAATATCGGCCACCTTTCCTATTGCCGCCACAGTGTAGCCGCCGGCGGCAGCCCGATCCAGCAGCGTTTCTCCCGGCGGCGAGAGGGAAAAATCCTTCCTGCGGGTGGTCCGCTTGAAGTCGCCGGGGCGGCCGATGAAGGGGCGCGCAATGACCCTGCCGACGGCGTGCTCCCCCTGGAGGATTTCCCGCGCTGCCTGGCACCAGCGGTAAAGCTCCTCCGGGGGAACGATGTCCTCGTGGGCGGCGATCTGGAAGACGCTGTCCGCCGAGGTATACACTATGGGCCAACCCGTCTGCAGGTGCCGCTCGCCCAGCTCCTTGATGATCTCCGTTCCCGAGGCGGCGACGTTGCCCAGGACGGGGCGGCCGATGGCCTTTTCAAAGGCCTCAATTATTTCCCTGGGAAAGCCGTTGGGATAAACGGGAAAGGGCCTCTTCAGCACCAGGCCGGCCATCTCCCAGTGCCCGCTGGTGGTGTCTTTTCCCGCGGCCTGGGAGGCCATCCGTCCGTAGTACCCCGCCCCGGGGCGCAGGACGGGCGAAGCGGAGGGAGAAGAGCCCGTGGAGAGGGCCATGATCTCATCCAGGCCCAGCCGCTGCAGGTTGGGGAGGTGCAGCGGACCCGCCGCGTCAATGACATGGAGCAGGGTGTTGGCCCCCGCATCGCCAAAAGCGGCGGCATCGGGAAGCGCTCCCACGCCCACACCGTCAAGAACGATGATTATTGCTCGCCGTCGCACCATGGCACCATGACCTCTTCTCAAGCCCGCGGGTGGGTCTTGTCGTAAACCTCGCGGATCTTGCGCCGGTTTATCTGGGTGTAAATCTGGGTGGTGGAGATATCGGAATGGCCCAGCATCTCCTGGACCGAGCGCAGGTCGGCGCCGTTTTCCAGGAGGTGAGTGGCAAAAGAGTGGCGCAGCGTGTGCGGCGTGATCTCGCCGCTGATATTGGATTGCCGGGCATATTTTTTCAGTATCTTCCAGAAGCCCTGCCTGGTCAGGCGCCGCCCGTGATGGTTTAAAAAAAGCGCCTTCTCATCCTTTCGCTTGAGCAGCTTGTCGCGGCACTTATGTAAGTATTCTTGAACATAGTTCACGGCCACGGAGCCGATGGGAACAATCCGCTCCTTCATCCCCTTGCCCCGGCAGCGCAGGTATCCCACTTCAGGGCTGAAGTCGCTCACGTTCAGGGCCACGAGCTCTGAAACGCGAATGCCCGACGCATAGAGAAGTTCGAGCATGGCCTTGTCCCGCAGGCCCACGTAGCTGTCATCGCGGGGCTGGCGCAGCAGCCGGTCAACCTCCTTGGGTGTGAGGACGCGGGGCAGTTTTTTTTCAATGCGGGGGGCCTTGATAAGCTGCGCCGGGTTGTCTTCCAGCAGGCCCTCCTGGACCAGGAAGTTGAAAAAAGAACGGATGGAAGCCACGTTGCGGGAGATGGTTGCGGGAGCCCGTCCCTCGTTCTTCAAGGCCAGCAGGTAATCGGCAATCGCCTGCCGATCGATTTGCTCCGGAGAGCTTATCTTTCTCTTTTCCAGGAATTTGAGGAACTTCTGCAGGTCCCGCCGGTATGATTCCAGCGTATTGCGGGCCAACCCTTTTTCCACCGACAGGTAATGGGTATAGTTCTCGAGCCACAAATGCATCCAGCAGTTGCCCCCAGAAAAGAAAATTCTTCTAATTATTCCACAGCCGCATTGGAAAATCCTTTTTCCCGCAGCGGCGGCAGCTCTTGTTTCAGCGCATCACCGGCAGGAGCAGCTTTATAAAAACCGGCGAAATATAGGCCTCCACCAGGGCCGCCACTGCCAGGAGCAATCCCACCAGGAGGAACATCATGGAATAGGGCCCCAGGTGCTCCTTCAGGGAGCAGGGGCGCTTCTCCAGCCAGCAGCGCAGGCGGAGCCACGAAAGAGAGAAGCCGGTAACGCCGGCGGCAATGAGCGTCGGGACCAGGATGAGGTTGTGGGGCAGGACGGAGCCGGCGGCAAAGAGGACGCCGCGCAGCGAGGCCCTCTGCACCAGGAAGCCGACGGTAAAGCCCAGGGAAAAGCCCCGCAGCCCTACCAGGCCGGCCACAAAGGGAAAGCCGAAGAGGAAGAGGCCCATGAACCAGGTGAGAAAAAGATATTGAAAGTTCAAGCGCAGCGCCTGCCGAAAGACGGCCCCCTGGTCGATGGCTCCCCCCTGGCTGAGGCTTTCGATAAAGTAGCCAAAGTAGCGGTTCAGCATGAGCTGCTGCTCTGCCCCCAGTCCCCGTAGGACCGCGGCCCCGGCCACGACACCTCCCGAAAAGAGGGCGGTAATAAGTATATAAGTCCCCATATTTTGCCTAAAGTATTCCTGGAGATCACGCCGGATCTCGTCCACTTCGCCGCCTCCCGGCTTCGGTTCGATTAACTTTATGCGGCGGCGGGAGCATTTATGCAGTCAGCGAGGCGGCAAACTGCAGGGCGATGATGGTCTTGGCGTCGTTGATCTCCCCCTTGAGCACGGCCTGCTGCGCCGCGGCCAGGTCAAGCCAGAGCGGTTCAAGGGCCTCCCCGGGGTCGGCGGCGGGAGTTCCTTCCGTCACCCCTTCGGCAAGGAAGAGGTGGATTTTTTCATCGCAAAAGCCCGGGGTGCTGTAAAACCAGGTCAGCTTTCTCCACTTTCCCCCCCGGCAGCCGGTCTCCTCGGCCAGCTCCCTTTGGGCGCAGGCCAGCGGCTCCTCCCCCGGCTCCAGCTTGCCTGCCGGCACCTCCAGCAGGACCCTGCCCGCAGCGCGGCGGTACTGCCTGACCAGGAGCACGCGCCCTCTCTGATCCAGCGCCAGGATGGCTACCGCCCCGGGATGCTCCACTATTTCCCGGAAAGAAGGCTCTCCGCCGCCGGGAGGGAGAACCAGGTCCCGGCGGAGGTTGATGATCCGGCCCCGGTAAAGATAGGTGGTCGAAAGCCCTTTTTCCTCCAACATCTTTTTCTCCTTCTCCATTTCTCCTCACCCTTTCCTTCTGTTCCGCCAGCCGCAGCGCCGCGGCGGCGGCTGCAGCGGCCGCCTCGAAGAAGCAGGGATCTTCCCGGAATGAGCGCCCCATGCTCTCCAGCGGGCCCAGCTCCATCTGCCTCACGATCGCTTCCAGGGGCGGCGGCGGGAGCAGCAGCAGCCGGTGGCGCGAGATCAGCTTCCCGGCGGCGAGCTGGCCCAGGCAAAGCCGCAGCCTTTGCGGAGGCATGAGCGGCAATACCAGCAGCGCCGGGGAGAGGGCCGCCACCGCCAGGGCAGTGAGGCTATGGTGGCTCAGGCCAAAGTGCCGCCGGCGCCTCTCGGCAAAGGAGATGCGGGGAATAAACAGGGGCGTTCCTCCCAGGGCGTTGACCCGGTTGACGTTGTCCCCCGCCTCCATGCCGCTGAAACCCAGGCGGCTGGCGGTACCGATGCTGCCCGGGCCCGGAGCGAGAATGATGAAATCGGCGCCGATGAGGCTGCGGCAGGCCGCCAGGGCGGAGTAGACATTCACCGCCTCGTAATCGCCGCCGAAGGCATGGCCGCAACTGATCGTGGCGCTGAGCAGTCCCTTTTCCTTCAGCCGGGCCACGGTGCGGCTGAAGGGAAGGGGCAGGGCCGTGGCGTCGGTCATGACATAGGCAATGCGGCAGGCGGGCCGGTAATACTTAAGCACCGCCGCGGCGGGGGCCACCATGCTGTGCAGCTCACCGATGAGCACCGGCGTTCCGCCGAGGCCGGCAAAGCGGGCCAGCCGCGCCCTGTTGCCCGCCGCCTGCTCCTCGCAGCTGAGCACGCGCATCTGCCAGGGCGTATAGCAGAGCTTCATGATGTGGCCGCGGCCCTGGAAGGGGGGCAGGGGACGGCTGAAGTTGAATTCCACGAAGTGATAACCGCCGCTGCCCAGCTCCAGGTGGACGGCCGTTGTGTTCAGCAGGAGCCGGTCGCCCCTCCCCACCGGGCCGGTGAGGAAGTTGTAGTTTAAGGCCCGCTCTACCCTGCCCTCAACGATGACCTCCACTTCGCTGACCAGGCGGCCCGGCTTAACTTCGCCGGCCACGCCAATTTGATGGCGGATCACTAAATTATACCACCTTTTTTATCTTCGCCGCCCTTCCGGATAATCCTGGCCCCTCCGACAGGGCGGTCTCCAGGTCTTGCCCTCCCCTAGGTGAGCCTCTCCCTGAAGCGGCCCAGGCCGTCGAGGCGGCGCAGAAGGGAATTTTTTTCAATGAGCCGGCTCAGAGAGAAGAATTCGCCGCAAAGGTGAACCCCGGCCCAGAATAGAAGCAGCAGCGCCTGCCAGGCAAGGGGTAGGTAAAGCGCAGCGCCCATGCCCAGGGCCGCTCCGAGGAGGTTGGAGCCGCAGTCTCCGAGCATCCCCGAGGCTTCCAGGTCCAGGGGAGCGATGGCCAGGCTTGCCGCCAGCAGGGGCAGCAGCAGCTGCGCCGCCGCCGCGGCAGGGCGGGCCAGGAACATGGTCAGGGCGGCGCCAAGGAAGAATACTTTTAAAGCCCGGCCGGGGCGGCGGTCGAAAAGATTGACCCCGTTGGCGCTGAGCAGTATGAGCAGCAGCGCCGCCAGGCGGCGCCAGTTGGGAAAGGGAAGGGAGCCGGCAAAGGCGGCGCCCACCAGGAGCGCCGTGATCACCTTCAACAGGCCGGAGGTGAGCCGCCCCTCCTTCCCGGCGCCGAAATGGCCCCGGAAGCCGCTGGCCATGTCCCCATCGCCAATGAGATCGTCCCAGAGCCCGTAGAGGGCAAAGCCGGTGAGAAGAAAGAGGCGGGCCATGGCCGGGGCGGGATCGCGGCCCAGCCAGAGTTCCACCGCCGCCACGGGAAGGCAGCCGAGCAGCAAGGCGGGACCGAGAGCCGGCGGGACGGCCAGACCGCGGTAATTTCGCCGGGCCAGGCCGCTGCGGTGGTAGAGCTCGATGAGCCGCCGGCCAATGGCGGCGGTCCAGAGAGGAGCCGCCAGCAGGGTCAGGGCCTCCCCATAACCGGGCCAGCTCACCGCACCCCTCCCCTCACCAGGCGTTCCCGGCGCCGCCAGAGCTCCTGCAAAAGCGCGGCACACTGGCGTCCCCGGTGCAGGAAATCGGTGAGCCGCCGCCCCCTGTCGCGGTGGGTCATGGAGGTGGGCACCTCCAGGATGCGGCAGCCCCGCTGCAGCAGGTCCATGGTTAGGGCCAGCTCCAGGCCGAAGCCGCGCGGCGGGAAAGCGAGCAGCTCCAGCAGCTCGCGGCGGAAGACCCTTTGCCCCGAGAGAGGCTCCTGCGCCTGCCAGCCGGTGGAGCGGCGGATGGACCAGGCGGCCAGCCTCTTCACCAGGCCCAGGCCGCCGCGGCGGCGATTCTCGGGGAAGCGGGCCACGGTCATCTCCGCGCGCTTCTCCAGCAGCGGCGGGAGCAGCCGTTCCAGCTCCACCGCGGATTCGCCCAGATCGGCATCGACCAGGGCCAGGTAAGGCGCCCGGGCAAAGCGGGCCCCGTAAAGAACGGCTGCCCCCTTGCCCCCGTTGCGGGGCAGCCGGAAAACCTCCGCCCCGGCCGCCGCCGCCTCCGCCGCCGTCCCGTCGGTGGAGCCGTCGTCGATGACCAGGATCCGCTTCACCTGCGGCAGCTTCCGCAAAGCCGCTATCGTCCGGCCGATATAGCCGGACTCGTTGTACGCCGGTATGAGCACATCAATTTCCATTCCCACCACCATCATCGCCCCTTCCCGCCGGAAGGAGCCCCTTGCTTCCGCCGCCGAAGCCGTAGTGCCCGCCGGCCTCGCCGGCAAGCATCTCCAGTAGGGCCATCTGTCCCCAGAAAGTATTGATATTGTCCACCAGGTTCGCCTCCGGGGGCAGCGCGGGCAGCGGCGGCGCCGCAGCCCCTTCCTCCCAGGGGAGAAGGGCAATGACCCTGGCCCCGGCCTCATGAAGCAGCAGCCAGAGTTCATGATAAAAGCTGCCGGGCGCAAGATCCGTCCGCTCCAGGAGGAGAAGGCAGCAGTCGGGGGGGGCCGTCTCTCCCCCTGGAAGCTGCAGCCCCAGGACGGCAAGATCCGCCGCCCCGGCCTCGCCCGGTGAAAGCAGCAGGGCCGCCAGCGCCTCCGGGGAAAGGGGAGCGGCTTCTTCCTCCCCCCCTTCGCTGCTGCCGCCAGTTGGGGGCAGCGGAAGAGAGGCCACTGCGGCGCCACGCGAGGCAAGCAGCCCCTCCAGCTGCTCCATCATCTCTCCGCCGCGGCCCAAAAGCAGAAGTTCCTTACCTTCCAGCGCTCCCCGGAAGCCCTGCAGCAGCAGCGGCTTGACCTCTTCCCAGCGCTTAAGCTCCCTCTCCTGCTGCCGCACCATCTCCTTGAGCCGCTCCAGGTTGTCCGCCATGAGCTCGATGAGGTCGCGCTGGTTGGCCACGAGGAAGCTTTCCCCCAGGGAGGCGCCGATTAAGATCCCCAGGGCCAGGGCCAGGAAAACGGCGCCGATGACAATCAAGTATTCCCGGTAATCGAAAATAAGCGCATCGCCTCCCCGGCCGTGGGTCCCTAGAACAGCAGCTTCAGGCGAAAAATCATGAGATTGAACAGGTGCCGTACCAGCGGGGAGAAAAGCGCCATTACCAGCAGGGGGGAAAAGCCGGCGCAGAGGGCCAGGGGCAGCAGCAGGCCCGCATTCCGCGGCTGGTAGAGCCGGCCAACCCCCTTGGCATCCACAAGCCGGTCTCCCACTTTAAGGCGAACCAGGATGGTGCTGGCCATGCCCCTTCTCCCCTTCTCCAGGAATTCGGTCACCGAAAAATGGGTCCCCACGGCCACGATGAGTGCCGCTCCCAGGTCATAGGCCAGCAGCAGGGCAATGTCTTCGCTGGTTCCCGGGGCGCTGAAAATATGGTACTTCAACCCAAGCCGCTCCAGCCTCTCCCGGCCGGGCACCCCCCGGCCGTCGGGGTAGGCATGAACGACCAGCTCGCGGGCCTGCCGCAGCGCCTCGTCGCTGACGCTGTCCATGTCGCCAACAATGAGATCCGGGGTGAGGCCGCATTCCAGTAGCGCATCGCCGCCTCCATCCACGCCCACCAGGACAGGCTTCTTCTCCCGCAGGTAGATTTTCAGCGCCCGGAGGTCTTCGCGGAAGCCCTTTCCCCGGATCACCACCACGGCGTCGCGGTTTCTAAAGGAGGTCTTTAGAGAGGGCAGGGGCATATGCTCCGTGATCAGGCGGCGTTCTCGGTAGGCATAATCGAGCGTATTGACCAGGAAATCTTCCATGACTTGAGCCCGGCGCTGCAGCGCCTCCCGGTATATCCGCTCGCAGGCACGCTCGGTAATGACATCGCCGCGGCCAATTTCAGCGCCCCGCCGATACACCGCACCCCCCACAATGCTGACCACCTCCCCCTCTTCCACGGCGTCAAAAAATTGCTCGCCCAGGTTCTCCACGAGGTGCACCTTGCGCTGAAGCAGCTGCTGCAGCGGTGCGGGGGGAAAGAGGCCGCTGCAAAAACAATCGGTGTTTAAAACCGCCTTCACCCCGCGGCGCAGCAGCCCTTCGGCCGCGGTCCAGTCCAGGTCCCGGTGGGAAATTAAGGCGATCTCGTGGGGACGAATCCTCTGGATCAGCTTCTTGGTCGAACGATCCTTGCGCAGCCGCCCGGCCCGGCAGGCCGCTTTCCCTGTTCCGGCAAGGGAGTAAAACATCCTGCAACCACACCCTCATTTATCTTTCCCCAATCCCTCCCAAACATATTAAACAAATCAAGCCAAAGCTTCCGCAAAGACGATGCGCTGCTAAATATACGCTTCCCACTTATGTCAACTTCGAAGCATAAATTGCTCCCGTTGCGGACAATTTAAAAGCGCTTACCTGCGCCAAAACGCAAGCGGAAGGAATTAGATAATCGATGAAAAGAGGCCAACTCAAGCATTTATTTTACATGATCTTAATTCTTCTCCTTTTCTGGACGGCCCTGGCAAGCTGGCAGCTAAAGGCCGGCATCGTGGAGAATATAAGGATTTACCCCGGCGGATCGTATTATGTAAACATTCGCATCCCCTTCCTCTACGTGCGCGGCGACGGCGATGATGTCATCCTGTTCAACGGCAGCCCCCTGCTAAAAGAACTGCAGCGGGTCAACGCCCCCATCAGCCTGCAGGGGCATAACCTGGGCCAGGCCAGGCTGGAGTTCTCCCTTTTTGGCTGGATTCCGCTGCGCCGGGTGACGGTAAACGTAGTCCCGGAGGTAAAGCTCATTCCCGGCGGGCATTCCATCGGGATCAAGCTTCGCTCGCATGGCGTCAACGTGGTGGGCTACTATTATTTCAACGTTTCGGGAAAAAGCGTCTCGCCGGCCCGCGACGCCGGGGTCAAGATAGGCGATTCCATCCTGGAGATTAACGGGAACAAGGTGAACGATGCGCCCAGCGCCGCGCGCATCCTGGAGGAAATCGGCGGCAAGAGGGTGGAACTGCTCATCAGTCGCCGCGGCAAAAAAATCAAGATCTCGCTGAACCCCCTTTACTCGCCGGCTGACGACGCCTACCGCATCGGCCTCTACCTGCGTGATACCGCCGCCGGGGTGGGCACGCTGACCTTCTATGATCCGCTGACTAAAAAATACGGCGCCCTGGGGCACGTCATTCTCGACTCCGAAACCCAGGAGCCCATAGACCTGTGCGAGGGTTCCATCGTTAAAGCCAGGATCATCGACATTAAGGCGGCCAAGCGGGGACAACCCGGCGAAAAAACAGGGGTTTTCGTTGACGAAAGATGGGGCAATATCTGTAAAAATACCGCTTACGGCATTTTTGGCGAGATCCCCGATTTTCAATACAACGCCTCCACCCCCTACCCCGATCCGCTGCCCATGGCCCTGGCCGGCGAAGTGCAGAAAGGACCCGCCGAGATTCTCACAGTCATTGAGGGTGAAATCATCCGCAGCTTTGCCGTGGAAATTGAGAAGCTGGCCCACCAGACCAATCCCGCAGACAAGGGTATGATTATCCGGGTAGTGGACGAAGAGCTCCTGCATACCACCGGCGGGATTATCCAGGGGATGAGCGGCAGCCCCATAATCCAGAATGGAAAGCTTGTGGGCGCGGTAACGCACGTTTTTGTCAACGATCCCACGCGGGGATATGGCATTTTCCTGGAATGGATGTACCAGGAAAGCAGAAATAATTACCAATAATTAATAATTTTTATATTTGGAAGAAGGAACTTACATCGATATGTCGAATATTTTGCAAAAGCCCCATCGTTTAAAAAATTCAAGGAGGGAAAAAGTGTGCTGAAAATTGTTGTAGCCGACGACAACCGCGAGCTCAACGGATTGCTTGCTTCCTATCTCTCCATGCAGCCCGATTTTGAAATTGTCGGGAGCGCCTACAATGGAAAGGAAGTCCTGGAACTGTTCCAAAACCACCAGGTCGATGTCCTTATTCTTGATATTATCATGCCTCACCTGGACGGAATCGGCGTGCTGGAGGCGCTCGCAGAGATGAACCTGGAGCATAAGCCGCGCATAATTATGCTCACCGCATTCGGCCACGAAAATGTCACCAGGAGGGCAGTGGAACTGGGCGCGGACTACTATATCCTAAAGCCCTTTGACATGGAGATCCTCCCCGAAAGAATCCGCCAGTTAAACGGCAGCGACCTTGTCCGCGAAACAGAGATGCCTGCCGCAACCGTGGCCAAAAAAGAGCAGCCCAGGATATCGCTGGAGGAAGAAGTCACCGAAATCATGCACCAGATTGGAATCCCCGCCCATATCAAGGGCTACCTTTACCTGCGTGATGCCATCATCATGGTGGTGGAGGATATTGATCTGCTGGGATCCATTACCAAGATCTTATACCCCGAGATTGCTCAGCGCTTCAACACCACGCCCAGCCGGGTGGAGAGAGCCATCCGCCATGCCATTGAGGTGGCCTGGGCCCGCAACAACATTGACGTGATCAAAAAGTTCTTCGGCTACACCATCAAGACGGAGAAAGGAAAGCCCACCAACTCCGAGTTCATCGCCATGATGGCCGACCACCTGCGCCTGAACAACAAGGCCCGTTGAAGATGTGAAACAGGGGCGGGCTTCCACGGCCGCCCGCCTGCCGGTGGAATGTCCATGGGGACTATTAGGGGGGGGCTGTCTTAAACAGGACAGCCCCCTGCTTTAAAGCGGAAACCCGGTATGAGATTCTTTGCTCCGCTCGGGATGATAAAGATGAAAAGCATAAACTTACTGTTCAATAAATCTTGAAAATAATTTAAGCAGTTCCTCTGCGTCTTTTTGCCACATGGCATCAAGTTCTTCTTCTGTATATAAATCATTTTCATCATAGCCTGCCTCTTCAATATATTGCTTAAGCAGGTTGGCCAGATGTTCCACTTCTTCCTGCGCATAAGGTTTGCCCAGGTTTGCCAAAACGTCATAAGCATACTTCCTGCACATTTCTAGAATGTCTCTGTACCCTTCATGGTAAAATTCTGAAACAAATTTTTTAACCGAATCCTCGACAAACTGATCCCATGCTCGTTTGGGAGTCAAAGGCCTTAACCACTTTCTCATATCTTTTCCCTGCCTTTCCGGCTTCCCTGCCCGCCCAAGCTGCGGCGGACTTATTGCGGCCCCAGGCCGCGCTCCCTTTTTATGCGCTGCGCCCGTTCGAGCAGGCTGTCCACGTGCTCCAGGCCGGCGCGATCGATGGCCGCCCCGTCAAGCATGCGCGCAATCTCGGCGCGCCGGTCCTCTCCAATTAAATGCTGCGCCCTGGTGAGGGTGCGCTCCCCGGCAATCTCCTTGTAAAGGCGCAGGTGGTGGTCTGCCATGACCGCGATCTGGGGGCTGTGCGTGACGCAGATAATCTGGTGATAAGCGGCCAGCGCCGCCAGCTTCTCGGCCACGGCCTGCACCGCCGCGCCGCCGATACCGGCGTCCACCTCGTCGAAGATGAGCACGGGGATTCGATCCTGCGCGGCAAAGATGGCCTTCAGGGCAAGCATCACCCGCGACATCTCTCCCCCAGAGATGATCTTCGCCAGGGGCTTAACCTCTTCGCCGGGGTTGGCCGAAAAGAGAAATTCCACACTGTCCATGCCCAGTAGCGTGAAGTGTTCCAGCGGGGAGATGCTCACGGTAAAGCGAGCATTGGGCATGGCCAGCTCCCGCAGGACGTCGGCCAGAAGAGGCTCCAGCTGCTCAGCCGCCTCGCGGCGCCGCTTGCTCAGCTCCCGGCAGGCCTCCCGCAGCTGCTCCTCGGCGGCGGCAATCTCCTTTTCCAGCTCGCGCGCCAGCGCTTCGCTGTTCCGCAGCCGCTCCAGCTCTTCAGCGGCCCGGCGCCCAAACTCGATGACCTCCGCCACGGTGGGGCCGTACTTTCTTTTCAAAGCCTGCAGCAGCTCCAGGCGACTCTGCACGGCAGCCAGCTCGGCAGGGTTGTAGTCAAAGGCAGCCCGGTAATCGCGCAGCTCCAGGGAGACCTCCTCAATCTGCGCCGCAGCGCTCTCCAGCATCTCCACCAGGGGGTCCAGCTTTTCATCAATCTGGGCCGCCTCCTCCAGCTCTCCCCGGGCGGCGGCCAGAAGATCAATGGCCGAGGGAACACCGCCGCGTTCGTCGCCCTGGAAAATCTCCTTGTAGGCGCCAGCCACAAGCCGGCCCAGCTTCTCCGCATGGGCCAGGATCTTCTCCTCTTTCAGCAGCCTCTCTTCCTCGTCGGGCTCGAGCTTCGCCGCCGCGATCTCGTTAATCTGGAAAGTGAGGATGTCCATGCGCCGCTCCCGCTCGGCGCTGTCCACTCCCAGCTCGGACAGCTGGGCCAAGAGCTCCTGCCGCCGCCGGTAGAGGCTCTCCACGCGGCGGCGGGCGGCGGCGCACCTCTCGCCGCCGAAGGAGTCAAGCAGCTCCCGGTGATAGTCAGGCCGCAGCAGCGACTGGTGCTGGTGCTGCCCGTGCACATCCACAAGGCGCTGCCCCAATTCCTTGAGAAAAGAGACGGGCACCGTCCTGCCGTTCACCCGGCCCACGCTGCGACCGCTGCGCGACAGCTCCCGGGCCACGATGAGCGCCTCTCCCGCAGCTATGCCGGCCTCTTCAAGAAGGGCGCGGATCTCCGCAGCGCAGGCGGAGGGACATTCAAAAATGCCTTCCACGTAGGCGCTCTCCTCGCCCTGTCGGATCTGATCCGTGGCCGCGCGTTCGCCCAGGAGCAGGTTGATCGCCCCGATGACAATGGATTTGCCCGCCCCCGTCTCCCCGCTGAGCACGTTCAGCCCCGGGCCAAACTTCAGGTTAAGCTCATCGATGAGGGCAAATTGCGAGACCCGCAACTCCACAAGCACCTGCTGTTCTCCCCCTTGCCTCTCCTCGCCGCTGTTCAGCTTTTGATCTTCTCGCGCAGCAGGCGGTAGAAGGAATTGTCTCCAAAGTGCACCAGCTTTACCTTCTGCTCCGCCTTCCTGACCGCAATCTCGTCGCCGTCCTCCAGGGCGAAGCCCACCTGCCCGTCCGCTGTCATGACCACCTGGGCCTGGCGGGAATCTACGCGCATGAGGATCTGCTCATTCACGGCGACAATAACGGCGCGGTTGTTCAGGCTGTGCGGGCAGATGGGAGTAATCACAATCAGTTCCAGGGAGGGGTTGACGATGGGACCGCCGGCGGAGAGGGAGTAGCCCGTTGAGCCCGTCGGCGTGGCCACGATGACCCCGTCGCCGGAATAGCATTCCAGGAATTCATTGTTAATGTAGGTGTTTACCGTGAGGATCCGGGAAAAGGGGCCCCGCGACACGACGATGTCGTTCAGGGCAATAAAGCGCCCCAGGAGGCGCCCTTCGCGCTGCACCGCGGCCTCGAGCATCATCCGCTCGCGGAACTGGTACTGCCCCGCCACGATATACTGCAGGTAGCGGTCCATCTGCTCCACTTCGATCTCGGCCAGGAAGCCCTTGTGCCCCATGTTGATCCCCAGTATGGGCACATCCCAGTGCGCCAGGTCGCGCGCCGCCCTGAGGATGGTCCCGTCGCCGCCGGCGACGATAAGCAGCTCCACCCGGCCGCGCCAGCTCTCCAGCCTCTCCGCCAGGGAGCCCGCCGCCTGGTAATCGGTCTGCCGCGGATCAGCCGTGAGCAGCAGGATGTTACGCCGCTTGAAAAAATCGCCGATGCGCTCTACCACCAGCGCCGCGTTTTCTTTCTTCCAGTTGGGAATGAGTCCGATGCCGCGCATGGCGCCTCCTTCTAGAGCAAGCCCTCCCGAAGCAGGAAGGCCGCGAAGAGAATACCCATGATCACCAGCAGGAGCAGCACCGCCTTCCGGGGCCACGGCCTTTCCACCGGCTCTCTGCTATAGGAAAAGCACACCTCTTCAAGCTCTCCTCTAGCCTCATGATAGCAGAAGACCCCATCCGTTTGAAAAAAAAGGCAGTCTAGAAGGAGCTCCCGCCTCAAGGCGCTCCAGGAGGACGGGCTGTCCGCCTTGATTAACTTTACCAAAAAGCTTTCGCCGCCCCTGGAGACAATGAAATCGCCCTCGTAATTAAAGCTCTTTTTCTTCCCGTCTACGGTCATGGTCACCGGGAGCGAGGGGTGCACTTCTTCAAGCTGGTAGCCGGCAGCCTGCAGCATGTTCCAGATCTTCTGCTCCCGGCGGGTCAGCGGCCTGTCGGCGCGACGCGAGGGCCTGGCGCTCTTCCTGCGTTTGCGGCTGTAGAGGAAAAAAATGAGATAGGAGCCGGACAGAAGCAGCAGCCAGAGATAGTCCTGCGGGCGCATGCCATCACCACCAGCCGTAGAGCAGTACTTAAACTATTCGCCGGGTCCGGTTCAATTCCTTTAACCAGCGGATTATTTTGCCAGTTCGCGGTGGGCCCGCTCGACCACCCCGGCGATCTCCGCCTCTATCTCCTTCCGGCAGGCGCAGCCGCCGTCGGTGCTCTTCCAGAGAACAAAAAATTCCAGGTTGCCCCGTGGACCGGGGAGGCGAGAGAAGGTGAGAGCGGAGGCGCAGTAGCCCCTGGCGCAGGCATATGCCACCAGTTCCTGAAGCACGGTCTTGTGCAGTCGAGGATCGCGGATGACGCCTTTCCCCCTGCCGGCCTCGGCCCGCCCCACCTCAAACTGCGGCTTCACCAGGGCCAGCACCAGGGGAATGCCGTTTTCCTTCAGCACCGGCAGGACCAGCTTCAGCGAGATGAAAGAGAGGTCCACCACGGCCAGGTCCGGGATCACGGGGAGATGCTGCGGCTTGAGATGGCGAATGTTGAAGCGCTCCATCACCGTCACCTGCGGGTGCTGCCGCAGCTTCCAGTCTAGCTGGCCGTAGCCCACGTCGAGGGCAATAACCTGGGCGGCGCCGCGCTGCAGCAGGCAGTCGGTGAAGCCGCCCGTGGAGGCGCCCACGTCGAGGACGGTGAGGCCGGCAACCTCCAGCCCCAGGTCATCCAGGGCGCCGGCCAGCTTCACCCCGCCGCGGCTCACGTAGGGCTGCGCGGGCTCCAGGAGCGTTATTGCGGCATCGCGGGGATGGAAGGTCCCCGGCTTGGTGCAGGGCTTCCCTTCCACGAGCACTCTCCCGGCCATGATTTCCGCGCGGGCGCGGCTGCGGCTGAGCCCGGGGAACCTCTCCTGCAGCAGCAGGTCCAGCCTCTGGCGCTCCCCTTTCTGCTTCAACTTCAAGGCGCACCTCCCGGCACCCCGACGCGGGTAAAGGAGAGCGCCTCCCGGTAGATGCCCTCCGCGTCGAGGCCGTAAAGCGAGAGGAGCAGCTCGCGCGGTCCCTGCTCGACGAAGCGATCATCTATGCCCAGGCGGCTCACAGGGAGCGCCAGGCCACGCTCCGCCAGGAGTTCGAGCACGGCGCTGCCGAAGCCCCCGGCGAGGATGCTCTCCTCTACCGTGAGCAGGCGGCCGCATCGCCGGGCCCATTGGAGGATAAGCTCTTCATCCAAGGGCTTGACAAAGCGGGCGTTGATCACCGCCGCATCAATGCCCGCTTCCCTGGCCAGCCTGTCTGCTGCTGCCAGGGCCGCATTGGCCACGGTGCCGGCGGCAACGATGAGCAGATCCTTCCCCTCCCGTAGCAGCTCCCCTTTCCCCCAGGGCAGCAGGCGAGGCTCACTCAAGGGTACCCCTTCGCCCTTGTCCCGGGGGTAGCGCAGCGCTGCCGGCCCGGGAGCACCGTAGAGGGCGGTATAAAGCATGTGCTGCAGCTCATCCTCGTTGCGGGGCGCCATTATCGCCATCCCCGGGATGCTGCGCAGGTAGGAGAGATCAAAAATTCCCTGGTGTGTCTCGCCGTCCTCGCCCACAATGCCGGCCCGGTCAACGGCTAGAACCACGGGAAGATTTTGCAGGCAGATATCGTGAACGAGCTGGTCGTAAGCCCGCTGGAGAAAGGTGGAGTAGACGGCGAAAACGGGCTTCAGGCCCCCGGCGGCGAGAGCCGCCGCCAGCCCGGCGGCATGCTGCTCGGCAATGCCCACATCGTAGAAACGCTGCGGGTAGAGCTCGGCAAAGCGGCTCAGCCCGGTGCCTCCCGCCATTGCCGCCGTCAAGGCCACGATCTTGGGATCCGCTGCGGCCAGTTTCAGCATCGTCTTCCCGAAAACCTCGGTATAGGTGGGGTATTTTTTTTTACTGCGCGGCAGGCCGTTGCCCAGGTCAAAAGGGCCGATGCCGTGAAAGCGCTCCGGCGCCGCCTCGGCATGGGGGTAGCCCTTCCCCTTCTCCGTGAGGACGTGCACCAGCACCGGGCCTTTCATCCGCGCCGCCTGGCGGAGGGTTCTTTTCAGGGCGGCGATATTGTGCCCGTCAACGGGGCCGAAATAGGTGAGGCCAAGCTCTTCAAAAATCATCCCCGGCGTGAGCAGGTATTTCAGGCCTCCGCGGAGCCTTTCGGCGGACTCCACCATCTTCTTCCCCACCAGGGGGACCCGGTTCATCAGCTGTTCGAATTCAGCCTTCAAGCGCGAATACTTGGGGTCGGAGCGGATCCTTCCCAGGTAATCGGAGATGGCGCCCACGTTGGAGCTGATGGACATCTTGTTGTCGTTTAAAACCACAATGAGATCAGCCTTGACATGGCCGGCGTGGTTCAGGGCCTCGTAGGCCATTCCCCCGGTAAGGGCCCCGTCGCCGATGACGGCGATAACCCGGTAGTTTTCGCCGTAAAAATCGCGGGCCAGGGCCAGGCCAAGGGCGGCCGATATGGAGGTGGAGCTGTGCCCCGTGCCAAAGGGGTCGTGCTCGCTTTCCGAAGGCTTGGGAAAGCCGCTCAGCCCGCCGTAGCGGCGCAGGGTGGGAAAGCGATCCCAGCGGCCTGTGAGAAGCTTGTGCGGGTAGCTCTGGTGGCCCACATCCCAGATGATGCGATCGCGAGGGCTGTCAAAGGTGCTGTGCAGGGCCAGGGCCAGCTCCACCACGCCCAGGTTTGATGCGAGGTGGCCCCCGGTATCCGCCACCGTGCGGATCATGTACTGCCTTATTTCTGCAGCCAGTTCTTTCAGCTCGGCGATGGAAAGGTTCTTCAGGTCTTCAGGAAGCTTCAGCTGGCCGGGCCAATTCCCCATGCGCTGTCACCTCGATTTTTTAAGGAAAAGGCTCCCCTTTCCCATTCTATCCACCCGGGCGAGAATCTTTCCTACAAAGGCAATAATTTCGGTGGAGCGGGTGATGGCCACGTTTTTGCCCCAGGCCTTTCCTCCCACGGTCAGGGCCGCCACCATGGCAGCCAGCAAGATCCCGCCGTAAACTTCCACCGTTTCGGCCTCAAAAAAGCTCGCGGCAGCCAGCCGCGAAATAATTACCGCCGCCAGCGTGCCGCTGACAATGCCGCTGATATCGCCGATGACATCGTTGCAGAAATTGGCCACCTGGTCGGCATGCTGCACCAGGTAGACCGCGTAGCGGGCGCCGTCCACCTTGCGGGCGGCCCTGGCATTAAGCGGCGGCAGCTCCGCCGCGGCGGCAGCGGTGCCAATGATGTCAAAAATTATACCCAGCATGATCACGGCGATCAAAATGAAGAAAGATAGCAGCAGCGAGTAGATGGCATTGAGCAGCAGCCGCGCCGCGATGCCGATAACCACAGCCAGGATAAAAGACCAGATGGTGATGCTGGCTATCCAGCGTCCCGATGGACGGTTGCGCTTTCCTCTTCCCACCTCGTCACCATGCCACTCCCGGCATCACCTTGTGCCGGATCGATTGTTTTAGCCGGCTTGGCCCATCCGGCCAAGCCCGATGGCATATTATGTACAAAAAAACATAAGTGGTAGCATGCCAGGTAAACGTTGCGGCTTAGGTCCAGCAGGTTTTCCCGAATAATCACCTCTCGTCGCCGAAGAGGCAGTTCCCTTTTCAGATTATTCCCGCCATGTCGCCACCGGCGGAGCTGGATTGCCACTTAGCTCGCACTTTAATCCCTGGCATGCCTCTCTTTCGAGAGCAGTCTAGGAGTTTTCCTCTCTGGCCCCGCTCCTCTTCTAGCCTCTTTTGCAGCGCAGGTTTCAGGAACTATGCTTTCCCCCCGCCGGCGCCACTCAAGGCAGGCTACACTGCACCCAGCTTTCACCGAATGCAGGTTCCTTCCCAAGCAGTAGCCGAAGCATGGCCACCGTCATTGGGTCTCCGCGAAGGCAGGGTCAATGCCTACATGCCCTTGTAGGTTGCCCCGTCCTTCTTAACTCCCAGCACCAGCCCCCGACTGGGCGTCGGCAGCCAGCACCAGGAACTTCATCGATGTGCCCTTAACGGATTTTTAGGCCCGTTTTCGAAGAGGTGGAGCCAACTAGAATACTGCACCACTTATGTTTTACTGGTAGAAAAATTATAGCACATCTCTGTTTATTTCTCAAGGAGCGGCGCCGGGCCGGCCGGCGCCGGCTCGACCAGCTAGCTGTTTTGCATTTCACAGGCCATGACCGTGTGCTTGCAGAGAACGATGGTTGTCACCGAGCCCACACCGCCGGGGACAGGAGTGATCTTCTCCACGATGGGCTCCACGGCTTCAAAGTCAACGTCGCCGCAGTACTTGCCCGGGTTGTCGGGATCCTCGTTAATGCCCACGTCGATGACCACCTGGCCCGGCTTGACGTAGCTGGGCCCGATCATCTTGGCCCGCCCCACGGCGGCAACGAGAATGTCGGCGTCGGCGCAGGCCTGCTCCAGGTTCTCGGTGCGCGAATGGCAGATAGTCACCGTGGCATGCTCGCGCAGCAACAGCATGGCCACCGGCTTGCCCACGACCATGGAGCGGCCCACCACGGTCACTTTCTTCCCCTTGAGCGGGATATTGTAGAACTTCAGCATCTCCATGCAGGCGGTGGGGGTGCAGGGCGGGAAGCCGGTCAGGTCGTCGGCGAAGACCTTGCCGGCGCTGCCCAGGGTCATGCAGTCCACATCCTTCTCCACCGGGATGAGCGAGCGAATCTTCTTCTCGTTGAGATGCTTGGGCAGCGGGGCGAACATGAGAATGCCGTGAATGGAGCTGTCGGCGCCCACGGCGGTTACCGACTTCTCCAGCTCCTCCTGGGAAACATCCTCGGGATGCTCGAAAACCTGGTACGCCAGCCCGATCCCGTCGCTCGTCTTCTTGATCCCGCCCTCGTAAAAGAGGTCATCGGGACGCGCACCCACGCGGATGATGCCCAGCTTGGGGGTAATGCCCCTTGCTTTCAAGGCCTCCACTCTGCCGATGAGCTCCTCTTTCATGGCATCGGCCACCGGCTTGCCCTTTAATTTTTCAGCCATTGTCCCAACCTCCTCCGTTTTTCTTATTTTTTGATTTTGCCGATAACCAGCTCCAGCGTCTTATCGGCAATTATGCACCCGTCCTCCAGGAGCTGCGTCATCTCCTTGTTGACCTCGTCCAGGAAGGCCTGGTCCTTGATCGCGCCCATGTTGATAAGGACATTGAGATAGGCACTCTGCAGGGCCGCTTTCAAAAAGACCACACCGCAGCCCACGTCGGAGATGGCCAGCAGCGAGCCGATCTCTCCCATGCGCTCGTGGATCTTGATGCCACGGTAGGCCTGGCGCATGATCTCCAGGGGCACGGAGAGGGCCACCTTGGAGCATTCCTCCAGGGTCTTCTCCTTGTAAGCGGCCTCTTCGGGGGTGTTTTTCGGCAGCGCGTAGGCCTTGGCCAGCGGGGCAAAGGCCTCGGCATCTTCATCCACCAGCTCCTTCAGCCGTTCAATGATCCTACTGCCCTCTTCGACGAGGGCCTTGACCTCGTCTTCCACCGCGGCATACTTCTTCTTACCCACGGTCAGGTTGCCCACCATGTTGGAGAGGGCCATCCCGATGGCTCCGCCCAAGGCGGCCGCTCCCCCGCCGCCCGGGGTTGGAGCGTTGGAAGCAAGCACATCCAGAAAGTAATCGCAGCTGTTTGCCGTCATGTCCATAATCGATAACCTCCTTTGTAGGTAATTCTTTGCTTTTTGGCCAGCGGCTCCTCGCCGCAGCACTTCCTCAAGCTTCGTGGAACAAAAAGGCCCACCCTAAGGGTCCCGCTTTACTTGCTGCGGAAGACGAGGCGGCGGGCCAGCTCCAGCAGCAGCTCCGCCGGCTGTCCCAGCATTTCCAGGGCTTCCAGCGCCTCGCGGTAAAGCGAGTCGGCGCGCCGCCGCGCGGCCTCTTTTCCCAGCAAGGCCGGGAAGGTGGCCTTGCCGCGGGCCTGGTCCGCCCCGGTGGCCTTGCCCATCTCGGCGGCATCTCCCTCCAGGTCGAGGAGATCGTCGGTGATCTGGAAGGCCAGCCCCAGGCGGAAGGCGTAATCGCTGAGCGCCTGGAGTTGCTCCCTTGACGCCCCTGCAGCGATGGCGCCGCAGCGCACCGCCGCCTGCAGCAGGGCGCCGGTTTTCAGGCGGTCGATTGTTTCAAGCTCTTCCAGCCCCACGGCCTTTCCTTCTGCTTCCAGGTCCAGAACCTGCCCCCCAACCATCCCGTCTCTGCCGGCGGCGCGGGCCAGCTCCAGGGCGATCTGCAGCGCCCGCTCGGGGCAGTTCTCCTGCAGGCCGTAGCCGGCTAGGAGCTCGAAGGCCAGGGTTAGCAGCGCATCTCCGGCCAGGATGGCCAGGGCCTCTCCGTAGACGCGGTGGCAGGTGGGCTTCCCCCGGCGCAGGTCGCTGTCGTCCATCGCCGGAAGGTCGTCATGGATGAGCGAGTATGTATGGACCAGCTCCAAGGCGGCAGCTACCGGCAGCAGCTTCTCCCCCGGATGTCCCAGAGTCTCCGCCGTGGCCATGGCCAGCAGCGGGCGCAGCCTCTTCCCTCCTGCCTGAACGCTGTAGCGCATGGCCTCCTGCAGCGTGGGCGGCGTCCCGCCGGAAGCGAAGAGGCCGGCGAGATAATTGTCTACCGCCTGCCGCCAGTGCTCCAGGCGGGCCCCGGGATCAGAGCTCTTCATCCCACTCCGCCTCCGCCTCTGCTCCGACGTTTTCTTCAGCCTCCAGTTCCTCCTTGAGCAGGTACTCCACCTGGAACTCGATCTCGGCCAGCTTTTCGCGGCAGTAGCGGGAGAGGCGCACCCCCTCCTTGAACTGGGCCAGCGCCTCCTCCAGGGGGATATCTTCATTTTCCAGGCGCGCGACGATCTCTTCGAGGCGCTTTATGGCCTCCTCGTAAGTAAGCTCTCCATTTTCTTTATTCCCTGTTGGGGACAAGCGGCAAACCCTCCTCCAGCTTTTCTGTGCGGCAGCGGGCGGAACCGTCCTGGAAGTGCAGCAGCAGGCGCTGGCCCACCTCCAACTGCCGCACCGATCTGATCACCTTGCCCTCTTCATCCTGGCAGTAGCTGTAGCCCCGGGCCATCAGCCTCAGCGGGCTGGCTCCTTCCAGCTTGTCTCCCAGCGCCGCCAGCTCCATCCCCTTCAGCCTGAGGTAGTGCAGCGCGGCGCGGCGCAGCCTCTCCTCGAGCGCCTCCCTCTGCTCGCGGTAGCGCCGCACCCTTTCCAGGGGACGGCGGTAGAAGCGGGCGGTGACAGTATAGTCAAGCAGCTGCTTCTCCTGCAGCAGCCGCTGCTGCAGCGCCTGCGCTATCCTCTCCACCAGCCCGTCGAGCTGCCGGATGAGCTCGTCGTACCGCGGCAGCGCCGCCGCCGCGGCCGCGGTAGGCGTGGCGGCCCGCAGATCGGCCACGAAGTCGGCAATGGTAAAGTCGGTTTCATGGCCAATGGCCGAGATAACCGGGATCCGGGAAAGGAAAATGGCCCGGGCCACCTCCTCGGTGTTGAAGGGGGCCAGGTCTTCCAGGGAGCCGCCGCCGCGGGCGATGATGACCAGGTCAATTCCCTCCATGGCGTTAACCCGCCCCAGGGCGCGAACAACATCGGCCGGAGCGTCGCTCCCCTGCATCAAGCTTTCCACAACCAAGACCCGCGTATAAGGAAAGCGCTGCCGCATGGTGGTGAGAATGTCCTGCAGGGCCGCCCCCGTGGGCGAGGTGATCACGGCAATGCGCCGCGGCAGGAAAGGCAGCTTCTTTTTATGCTCCTCCCGGAAGAGCCCCTCTTCCTGCAGCTTCTTCTTCAGCTGCTCAAAAGCCAGGTAGAGGGAGCCCATCCCCGCCGGCTCCATCTCCGTCACGTAAAGCTGGTAGATCCCGCCGGGCTCGTATACGGAGATGCTGCCGTAGAGCAGGACCTCCATCCCATCCGCGGGCTGGAAGCGGCAGTGCAGGTTGTCGCGGCGGAAAAAGACGCAGCGCAGCGAAGCAGAGCTGTCCTTGATCGTGAAGTACATGTGGCCAGAACGATGGTGCTTGAAATTGGAGAGTTCCCCCGCCACCCACAGGCCGCGGAGGCGGGGGTCTCCCCGGATGAGATCTTTGATCATGCGGGTTACTTCAGATACGGTGTAAACAGGTGCGCGATGCTCCATTTTTCAACTAGGAGGCGGCCGCTGTTTTTACCGCCCCGCCGCCGGCCAGGACATCTCCTCCTGCACTTCTTGCAGGCTGCCGTAAGCGGCCGCCGCGCCCATGGCCGCCGCGAGAGCGGCAATGACCCTCCACTCGGGCCAGGCCGGACCGGATGCGCCTGGTGCCACCTGGTTCTCCTTCCGCCGGCCGTCGCTGCCGGTGAAGCTGCCCTCCTTCAGGTACAGCGGCGACGCCGGGAAAACTACCTTTGCTTCCGCCGGGATATCGCTCCTGGAAGCACACATTACCGCCAGGAACTCCAGGCCGGAAGGAAGCTGCCCGGACACCCCGTCGAGGGCGGCAAAGAGCCCCTTGATCTCGCCTGCGGCTATGGCCGCCAGGATCTGCTCGCGGCTGTAGCCGCTCTTGCCGTTAAGGGAAACATAGCCCGGCAGCAGCTGCGGCGCCCCGCCGGCTTCGAGAATGCCGCGGGCGTTGCCTTCTTCGGCCAGGAAGAGAAGGCTGCTGCGGCCGCGCTCCACCAGGCCCGCGGCCTGGGCCGCCTGCAGCAGCGGCTCAATCCACTCCCCGCCGCGTTCAAAGAAGGAGGGGGCGACCAGGATGACGCTCCTGCCGCCGGCCAGCAGCTGCGCCGCCCGCCTGAGAAGGGCTTCCTCCAGGCCCGTCTTTTCCACCGCTTCCGCGGCCGGCTGGCCCTCTACCAGGACGGCCAGAGCCTTGAACAGATGGGCTTCGCGGCCCGGCTTCGGCTGGAGCAGCATCCGCTCCCATGCCGCCAGCTCCTCTCCTGCCGACCCAATTTGAACGAGGACGGCGCTGCCGAAGCGACAGGCCCTCTCCACAGCCATGGCCGCAACGGGAGTGGTGGCGGCGAGATCCTCCCCGAGCACAAAAATGGCCTCGCTATCCTTCAGGCTGTCCATGGCCGGTCCGGGTATGCCCGGGCCGGTGATTTTCTCCAGGGCCCAGAGGGCTTCCACCAGGGCCGGCTTCAGTCCCAGGTCCACGTGGCTGGTCCCCATGGCTTCACGAGCCAACTTCTGCAGGAGATAGCTCTCCTCGTTGCTGCAGCGGCCGCCGGCGATAACCGCCAGGGCGGCAGGGCCCCTTCTCTTCCTTATCTCCAGGAAAGCGCGGCTTGCTTCCTGCAGGGCCTCTTCGTAGCTCACTTCCCTGAAGCCCTCTCCATCCCGCAGCAGCGGAGCAGTCAATAGTGTATCGTCCTGAGGGGACGCGGCAAACTTTCCCTTCTGGCAGAGCCAGCTGCTCTTTTCGCCGCCGCCGCTTCCTGTCACACGCGCCAGCTTCTTCCCAGCAAAATCGCGCTCCACGGAGCAGCCCAGCGAACATTCCATGCACACCCCGGCAAAGGAAGCCAGCTCCCACTCGCGCCCGGCAACAGCCCTCTGCCTTTCGGTGAGGGCGCCCACGGGGCAGACATCGACACACTGCCCGCAGAAGATGCAGCCGGCCTCCTCCAGGCTGACGGGCTCGCCATGGCGATGGGGCGTCATGCGGCTCTCTATGCCGCCGCTGAGCAGGCCGAAGACGCTGCGGCCGGCGAATTCACGGCAAACCCGGTAGCAGCGCCCGCAGAGGATGCACTTGGCCTCGTCGCGGACAATGTAGGGGTTGTCATCCCGCGTTACCGGGAGGGGCCGGATCAGCTCCGGCAACTCCACCTGGTAGCAGTAAGCCTTCTCCTGCAGGTCGCAAGAGCCAGTCTTTTCACAAGTGAGGCATTCCTTGTAGGGGTGGTTCGCCAGCAGCAGGGTGATGATCTCCCTGCGCATGGCTTCCAGCTGCGGCGTGCTTGTCGTCACCACCATGCCTTCCTGCACCGGGTTGTCGCATGCCGTAACCGGGGCCCCCACCCCTTCAACCTCAACAAGACAGAGCCGGCAATGCCCCAGCGGCTTTAACCGGGGGTGGTAGCAGAGCGTGGGTATGTTGATGCCATTTTTCCTTGCCGCCTCCAGGATGGTGGTTCCGGCAGCGGCATAAATGCGCTTTCCGTCAATGGTTAAGGAAACTAATTTCATCTCCAATCCCCTCCCCTCGGTTATAATACCGCCATGCCCAGGCGCAGGCAGGCGGCACAGCGCCCGGCTTCGCGGAGCGCCACCGGCGGCCCGTCAAAGCCCAGCTCGACCTCGGAAAATCCCTTCAATCTCTCGGCAAGAGGCAGGGAGGATTCTTTCTCCCGCATCCGGTTGCCGATAAGCGGCGGCTTTTCCGCGGGATCGTAAACGCCAGTCTTTTCAATAAAGTCTTCCATAATCATCTGCTCCGGAAGAGCCGCCTCTCCCGTGCGCAAGTAGTGATCAATCGCTTCGGCAGCCTTGTTTGCCGAGGCCACCGCCTCGATGACCGTGCGGGCGCCGAGGACGGCATCCCCGGCGGCAAAGACGCCCGGCAGCGACGTGGCCATGGTCAGGAGATCGGCGGCAATGGTGCCGCGCCTGGTAATATCCACCCCGCTGTCCGGGGGAAGGAAGCTGAAATCGGCCACCTGCCCGATGGCGGGAATGACCATATCCACGTCGAGGATGAATTCCGATCCCTTTACCGGCACGGGGCGACGCCGTCCGCTGCTGTCTGGTTCGCCCAGCTCCATGCGGATGCATTCCATGCCCACGACGCGCCCATTTTCCGCCAGAATGCGCGTGGGGTTGGCCAGAAGGCAGAACTTAACCCCCTCTTCCTCGGCGGCAATGATCTCCTCCTCGTTGGCGGGCATCTCGGCACGGGAGCGGCGATAAACCAGGTAAACCTCCTCCAGCCCCAGGCGCAGCAGCGAGCGGGCGCAATCCATGGCCACGTTGCCGCCGCCGATAACGGCGGCACGGCGGCCCAGTTCCAGCTCCCGGTTCAGGTTCATCTGCCGTAAATAGGCAACGCCGGGGATGAAGCCCTTGTAACCGGCGTCTTCGCCCTCCACCCCCATGGTGGCACTGTCATGCAGCCCCGTGGCGATGAGGATGGCGTCAAAGCCCTCCTGGCGCAACTGCTCGAAGGTAATGTCCTTGCCCACCCTGGTATTGAGCTTGATTTCCACTCCCAGGGACTTTACCAGCTCAATCTCCTCGTTAAGGATATCCCGCGGCAGCCGGTAGCTGGGAATGCCTACGGCCAGCATTCCCCCGGCCACCGGCAGGGCCTCAAAAATAGTCACCTTGTGGCCCTTGCGGGCAAGGTGGTAGGAGGCGTTCAAACCGGCCGGTCCGGAGCCGATTACGGCCACTCTTTTCCCGCTGGAATTGGCTGTCGGTGCTGCCGCCCGGGAAGAACCGTTTCTCCTCGCAAAATCGGCGACAAATCTCTTGAGCACCCGGATGGAGAGGGCCTCGTCAACAAGCAGGCGGCGGCAGTTGGCCTCGCAGGGATGAACGCAAACCCTGCCAAGCACCCCGGCCAGAGGGGTCTTTTCGCGGATAATGGCCAGCGATTCTTCGTAAAAGCCGCCGTTGATCATGCCGATATAATGGGGGATATTTATATGAGCCGGGCATCCGTTCCGGCAGGGAGCAGTGAGCAGGGAACGGTAGGTAAAATTGTTCTCAGGTATCGGTTTTGACGAACCCAGGCAGGCTTCAAAATCATCTCGGAAATATTCCAGCGCATGGAGCAGGGGCACCGGCGCCGACTGGCCCAGCTCACAGAGAGAACTCTCCTTGGCCAGCCGCCCCAGGCTCGCCAAAAAGGTGAGATCATGCTCCGTTCCTTTCCCTTCAGCCAGCCTCTCCAGGCGATCAGCAATGACCCTGGTGCCAATGCGGCAGGGTACGCAGCGGCCGCATGATGCCTGCTGCACCGCCATGAAATAGTGCCGCAAAGCTGCCACGATATTAACCTGCGGATCAACAACGACCAGCCCCGCCCAGCCGATAAAAGCCTTCAGCGGCGTCCCCTCCACTTCCGCAGGCAGGTTAAGCTCTGTCAGTTCCGGCTGGTCGGCCGCTTCCTTTCCGCGCGCATCAATAAGCCGGCCTCTCCAGCTGCTGAATAAAACTTTGGCCATGTTCCCCTCTCTCCCTCAGGAAATTTGCGGAGAGTATGCACTCCCCTTCTTCTTTATTGTGAAATTGTTCACTAACCCTCCCTTCATGCTCCCTCTTATCAAGCCATACCTTTATAAGATTCGCCACATTTTGATTATTTTCCTTTTCTAATTTCCTCCCCGGCGGCGTAACGCCGCGCCGCCAGGACCGCCAGGCCGGCGGCATTGTCACCGGCAAAGGAGGGGGAGGCAAAATGAAAGGGCAGGCGGGGGCCTTTTTGGACGAGCCGCCGGCGAATAAAACTGTTGGCGGCTACGCCGCCGGCAACCAGGATGGCCGTGTAATCGCCTTGAACGCATGCGGCGTGGAGCGCCTGGGCAAGAGAATCGGCAATGCAGGTCTCCACCGCCCGCGCCAGGTCATGGGGGTCGACGCCCCGCTGCAGCAGGCGCAGCGCATGGCTGGCCGGGCCGGAAAAGCTAATGGCGGTTCCCTTTACCGCCACTGGGAGGGTAACGCCCCCGCTCCGGCCGCGGCGGGCCCAATCTTCCAGGGCCGAACCGGCGGGAAAGCTCAGCCCCATGGCCACGCCGACGCGATCCACGAACTGGCCGGCATGCAAGTCGCTGCCGCCGCCGATGCGGGCAATCTCCAGGCTGGCGCCCTCTTTAACCACCACGGAGAGCAGCTCGGTGGTACCGCCGGAAAGATGAACGGCGAGGTATGGGCCCGGGGGGAGCCCGCAGGACCAGAGGGCGGCGGCAATATGGCCCTCCTGGTGGGAAAAGGCATAAAAAGGGAGGCCGAGGGTCCGGGAAATGAGCGTCCCCGCAGCTTCACTGACTTTAAAAACGGGCATGTACGAGCCGGCCACGGGGCGCGGCCGCGTGGAAGCGGCCACAGCGGCCAGGGGCGCATCTTTGAGGCGGGCGGCTCCTTCTTCCCAAAGCGGGGGCAGGTTCTTGATGTGGGCAAATACCGCCTCGGACTGGCGCAGGCCCAGGGCCCCCCGGCGCACCGGCAGGGCCAGGCGCCTCTCCCAGAGGAGGCGCTCCTCCCCGTCCACCAGGGCCATGGAGGTGGTATAGGCCGAGCAGTCTATCCCCAGGAAAGAGCAGCTACTTTTCATGGCTGGAACATTCCGACGCCACCCGGTCGAGGATACCATTGATGAAGGCGGCGGTTTCCTCGCTGCTGCCGTACTTCTTGGCCAGCTCCAGGGATTCGTTGATGGCCACGGCATTGGGAATATCGGGACGGTAAAGAATTTCAAAAAGGGCCAGGCGAAGCAGGTTGCGATCCACCGCCGAGAGGCGACTAAGCTCCCAGTTGACCAGGTATTTTTGAATCAGGCGGTCCAATTCAACCAGGTGCCCGATTGTTCCTTCGACCATTTCCCGGGTAAAGCGCACTTCGCTCTCGTTCAAGTTGACTCCTTGCAGGACATAGCGCAGCGCCTGCTCGGTGGTGGACTTGCCCAGGTCAATTTGAAAGAGGGCCTTGAAGGCAGTTTCGCGGGCCAGTCGACGGGACAACGACACATCCTCCTGAGCAGAGCATGATTAATCGCGAGAAGAAAAAAGGCGCTCAATGAAGCGGCGCATGCTTTCATCGGCATCAATGCGCCAGCCGATGAAAACCCCCAGCGCGATAAAGGCAAAAACAAGGAGGGTTTTCCAGCCGTAATTGAGCACCATGAGGGCAACAATCAAGCCCACCAGTCCGCCGATTATTTTTCCCCAATTCCTGCTGAAGATGACCCAGAAGTTCATTTCCGGACCCCCTTTTGCAGCCTCTTAAATTCCTTTACTTAACCTTAACCGGAACCTGATCCAGGATGATGTTCTCCACGCTTACCTTTACCTCTTTGACGATGATCCCGGTGATATCCTCCAGGTAATTTTTGACGCTGTTTTGCAGCTCAGCGGTGAGATCGGGCAGCTTATGATCAGGCAGTACTCTCACATGCAGGTAAACAACCAAGCCCTGCGGCGTGTAGAGCACCCTCCTGCTGCTGTCACGAATCTCCCTCATCTGCTGCACCACGCGCAAGACCATGTTTTCCAGGGCCAGCAGGGAAATGCGCACCTCGCCCAGGGGCCCGGTTAGCAGCACCGCTTCCGGTTTTTTCTTGGAGGGACTGGTTCCAAGGAGCAGGGGGATGAAGCCCAGGAGCAGCAAAGCCCCGCCGGTGTAAAGAAAAGCCGGCTGCTCGTGAAAAGCCGGAAGATGAAGGCCAAGCCTGCCATGCGGATAGATGGTCTCCAGCATGAGGAAAAAGCCTATCCCGATCATGAGCAAGCCCAGGACAACAAGGAGCAACCGCCGGATGGCTGTCATTTTTCAATTACCTCCTTAATCGGCATGGCACATGGTTCTTCTACTTTAAGGCCGGCTCTTCGCGCTCGCCGCCCTTCTCTTTTGCCGGAAAGCTTACTCCCTGGACATGCACATTCACCTGCAAAACTCTCAGGCCGGTCATCCGCTCGATGGCATTTTTTACATTTTCCTGTATTTCCCAGGCCACGTCGGGGATGCGCACGCCGTAATTAACGACTATGTGCAGGTCCACCTTCGCCTCCTCGGTGCCCACCTCGACCTTGACACCTTTGGCCAGGTTGCGCCTCCCCAGGACCTCGGCTATGCCGCCGGCCAGGCCCCCGCTCATGGCGGCCACACCCTCCACTTCCGTCGCCGCCAGTCCGGCAATGACGGCCACCACCTCATCGGATATCCTGATCATACCCATATCGGAAGTTATCGTCCGCTCATTTTCGGCAGTCATGTAAAAACCTCCTCCAGGAGCAGAATGAGAAAAAGGAACACGGGGCCCAGGCGCCGGAGAGGCGGAATTTTCGGGCCGCCGGTTGAGCTTATTATACCAAACAGTGGCAGCCAGTTCAATTTTAGGGACGCGCCATCACCTGGATATTTTCGCGCTCCACACCCACGGCGGCAGAAACTGTTTCCGCGATCTGGATAAAGCTCTTTTCGTCAAGCCCCTTGTGTTTTACCAGCACCGTGGCCACCTCGTCGTGATAGAAGAAAATGGCATCCTCGTAGCCCTGGGCTTTAATCATGTTTTCCACCACCAGTTCCTGCTCGCGAAGCTGTACTATCTCCAGAAGCATTTTTTCCGCCTCCTCCTTGGCGGCAGCCCCGGCATTGGGGTTGTCGAGAATGGATTGCAGCATCTCGATGGACCGGTCCCTGGTTCGCTCGCGCTGCAGGCGATAATGATCAAAGAAAGCCGCTTCGTCCAGCTCCACCTCGCTGCCGCTTACAGGCAGGCCCGCCTCCGTCTCCAGGAGCTTTTCATCGGTAATTACGTCGATGCTCTCGAACCTCTCCTCTAGACCCGAGATAATCCACCAGGTCACACCCACCATTACCGCCAGGCAGCAGAGCCAGAGCAGCAGCCGGCGGTTGATTTTCATCAATCTCATCGCCCTTCACCTCCACATTTTCTGCCGCTGAGGAATCAAGGCCGCGCAGGAGCAGGATCAGCGCGGCAAAACCGTAATCCGGTGCGCGGGCAGCCCCAGCAGCGCCTGCAGCGCTTCAATGACCCTGGCTTTCACGGCCGGGTCGTCAACGCCCTCGGCTACAACAAGCACCCCCCGGTAGCGCGGCTTTTCCTCTTCGGCGACCAGGGGCACTTCATTGCCATGGGCATCCCTTAACAGCACATAGGTGGACCGCGTCGTCTCCTCGATTATTTCCCGCGTCCCCCCTTCGCTGTCGCCTTCGCTGGTCTGTCGCCGCGACTGCTCCATGTCGGTAACGAGCTCCTTTCTTCCCGACGTCCCCGGGGTCAGAAACAGCTCCACCTTCCCCACGCCTCGTATCTTGGACAGGATCGCCGCCAGCTGGGCGGCCATCTGCTGATCCGTCCAGGGCGTGGCGGCCTCCTCCGCGGGGGCGGCTGGCGGCGATTCCTTCTCGCCGCCGAAACTGAAGAAGGAGTTAAAAAGCAGCAAGGCCGTACCCACGACCAGTAGGATAAGCAGCAGGGACCCGCTTTTCAAGCGCCCGCCCCCCTTGCCGCCGGGGTTGAACAGCTTTTTCCACTCATCCCAGAAAGCCAATCCATTCTGCCTCCTTCTTCGTTCTATCCGGCGCCGGCTCGACAGGCCAGGGCAGGACGCTTTGCCACCCCTGTACGGGGCTTCACTGCCGCCTTACTCGCAAGCGGTTACCGTAACCTGCTCGGGGGAAAGCTGGAGCAGGGCCGCCAGGTACCGCTCCAGCTCCGGCAAGCGGCCGGCCGTCCCGGAACCGCCATCTTCGGCGCCCGGCTCCCCCACCACCACCGGCTCGATGTGAACCGGCGCCACTTTGCCCCTGTGGGCAGCCTTCTTCACCACGAGGCTCAGTTGCAGGGGCTCGCCGAAAGAGCCGCTATTGTAATCTTCTTCCAGAACAATGGCGGCTTCGGCAAGCTCCCACTCCCCCCAGGCGGCGATCTCCTTCCGGAGCTGCACCTCCAGCGCGGCGCGGCACTGCTGGAGCACCTGCCGGCGGTATGCTTCACCGGCCTTCTCCACCTGCTCCGCCGCCGCGGCGCCGCCGCCCGCACCGGCAAAAGGGGCGGCCAGGGCCGGTTCCAGCTCGGGCACCCTTCTCACCAGCACGGACATGGTCCCCACAACCATGAGAATAACAATGAGCCCCGTGACCAGCCTGATGTAGCGGTGGAACTCTCCCCGCGGCAGCATCATCTCCAGGAGCAGGTTTAGGAAGATTATGACCACGAGATTGCGAATGAGCCCGCTGATGAGCGCCGACATGATCTCGCCCCTTAACGAAACATGATCGCGGCATTGCCGGCGCTGACAATGGCCGTTACCGCCAGGAAGAAAATCAGCGCGGTGCAGGCCAGTGCCGCTAAAACCAGCGCCAGGGAGTTGCCCATCACGTTGATGCAGCTGCCCAGCTCCGATTCCCCGAGCGGCTCCACCAGAGCGGCGCCAAGCTTGTAGATCAAGGTCACCGCGGCCAGCTTCGCCAGGGGGAAAAGGGTCAGGAGAAAGAGCAGCACCACCCCGGTGAGATAGATGCTGTTTTTCAAAATGAGCGAAGCCCCGGCCACCGTTTCCACGGCATCGGAAAGAATTTTGCCCACCACGGGGACAAAGGCCGAAGTCACATACTTGGCCGTTCTCAAACCCACGGCGTCGGCCACGGTTCCGGCAACTCCCTGCACTGCAAGGATGCCCACAAAAATGGTCATGCAGATGCCCATCCCCCAGCCGCTCAGTTCCTTGAAGAAGCCGGATAGCTTCCCCACCTTGAACTGGGGGGAAAAATGATCGACCAGCCCCAGCACAGCGCTAAAGTAAATCAGGGGAAAGATGATGTTGCGAATGAGGCTGCCGAAAAAGTTGATCCCAAAAACCACCAGGGGATGGAGGACCGCCGAAGAAGCCACGCTCCCCTGGGCCGCCACGAGGGCCACGAGGGCCGGCAGGGAGGAGAGCGAAAAATCCACCATCTGGTCTATGGTTCTCCCGGCCATGCCCATGGCAGCCGTAAAGCCATGGAGGCAGATGCCCACGAGGACAATAAAGACAATGCTGCGCGTCAGCGCCGCCACCTGCTGCCGCTCGAAGGCGTTCTCCAGGTTCTTTAAGAAAGCCGCCGCTACGGCCAGGAGCAGGATCTGCCCCAGCAGCTTGAGGTTTAACAGCACCTCGCCGAAGAAAAAGCGCCCCAGGCCGCCGAGAAAGGCCCTCGGATCGAGGTCGCTTTCCCCGCCCTGGAACTGCTCCAGTAACTTTTGCCAGCTCAGTTCTGGGAGAAAGTGGCGCGCCTCTTTCTCCAGCTCGCTCCAGTAGCGATCGAAGTGGCTCAAGTCCAGGCTGCCCTGCAAATCCTGGACCAGGGGATCGGCGGCCGCGGCGAATTCGGGAGCAAAGATTAAAAGAATAAGCACCGCCGCTGCCGCCGCGGCTAGGCCCTGCCCAGGCGCCCTCATCGGGGAATCATCCTGAGAACGGATTCCATTATCTCCACGATCACCGGTACCGCCATGACCAGGATAATCACCTTTGCCGCCAGCTCCACGCGGGAGGCGATGCTGCCCTCTCCCGCGTCGCGGCAGATCTGCGCGCCGAATTCGGCCAGGTAGGCAATGCCAATCACCCGCAGCAGGGTTTGCAAGTAGACCAGGTTGATTCCCGCCGCTACCGCCGTTTCGGTGATGACATGGACGGCTCCGACAATGCGGTCAACAACGAGAAGCATGATGATGGCACCGGCAATCAGCGAAACCTGCATGGCCAGTTCAGGCCGGTATTCTTTCAAGATTAGCACGAGCAGGGCGGCAATCAATCCCAGCCCCACTACCTGCACGATTTCCATCTATCCACACTCCCTCGCCCGGCCTTTGTTCCTTCCGCCTGGAGGCCCCGGGCGGGAGCCTGACCCGCTAAAAAAGCTTGAAGATGGTCTTAATGCTGGAGAAGAGCTCATTGATCAGCTGCAGCACCATGAGCAGGACAATGACCACTCCCACGAGGGTCAGCATCTGCGCTTGCTCCTCTTTTTGCGCCTGCCTCAGGACGATGTTCAGCACGGAGATAAAGATGCCGATGCCGGCAATCTTGAAAAGAAGATCAATATTGACAGCGTTCAACTCGTTCCCTCCATCTAAAGGAGCAGGATGACCAGGGCGGCGCCTCCGGCGAAGCCAAGATAGCGCCACATTTTTTCATTTTGCCGCTTCTGCTCCAACGCTGTCTCCAGGGCCAACTCGAGGTGCTGCAGGGTCAACCCGATCTGCCTGAGCTGATCTTCCTCATCCGTAGCGCCCAAGGAAACTCCGGCGCCAGCCAGGATTTCCAGATCGGCGCCGGTAAAGGCGCTCTGGGGGTAAATCTCCGCCACGGCGCTCTCCCAGATCTCCCCGGCGCTGCGCTCATCTCCGGCAAGAAGTTTGGCCGCGGCGCTGCGGTAGAGTTCGCTCACAGGGGGCTCCAGCTGCCGGGCAACGGCTTGGAAGGCATAGGGCAGCAGGGAGCGGCTGTAGGCGATCTCGGCACTCAGCAGCTTGAGACTGCGCTGAAACTGCTGCAACTGTCTCACCCTCAGCGCAAGGGCGCGCGCCTTTGCTTCACCGAACGCCACCGTAGCCACCATTATGCATACGGTGCCGGTTAGCTTGCAGGCCAGCTCAAGCATTTAAAGCTCTCCTCTCCTTTTGAGCCCGCGCTCATGGAGGCTTGCCGGGCCATTCTTCCCCAGGTCGCAGAGCTGTTCCACCGTCCCCGCCCCCCGGCTAAAACCCAGTATGACCGCCCTTTCAAATACCTGCTCGTCAAGGAGGCGTCGCAGGCCCGGCCGGGCTCTCAGTTCCGCCAGGCTGCTGCCGTGAGCAGTGGCCACCACCATGACGCCGGCATGGATGACCTCTTCAATGGCGGTAATATCTGCAGCTCCGCCGATCTCGTCGGTGACGATAACCTCGGGGCCCATGGAGCGAAGCAGCATCATCATGCCCTCCGCTTTGGGGCAGGCGTCGAGAACATCGGTGCGCTCCCCCACATCGAGCTGCGGAAACCCCTGGAAGGAACCGGCAATCTCCGAGCGCTCGTCAACCACGGCAACTTTAAAGCCGGAGAAACCGAGCCCTTCCACGCCGTCACTAAGGCAGCGCGCCAGGTCGCGCAAGAAAGTGGTTTTGCCGCCGCGCGGCGGCGCCACGATGAGGCTGTGGTAAACGCGGCGGCGCCGGTAGTCAATAAAAAAACTCACGTAAGGGAGGGCAACGCCCTTGATCTGGCGGGCTATGCGGTAGTTGAGCCCGTTGATATGCTTCAATCGCACCACCCGGCCCCCCTCCACCACCGCCTGGCCGCAGAGGCCCACGCGGTGGCCGCCGGGAATGGTGATGTAGCCGCTGCGAAGCTCCTCGGCGAAAGCATAGAGGGAAGAGCTGCTGAGCAGCTGCAACGCCTTCTCCAGGTCCGCGCCGTCGGGCCGGTAGGCCTCGGCTGCAGGGACAATCTTTCCCCGTTCGTTTAGGAAGAACTCGCCCCTCCGCCCGTGCAGAGCCAGCGGCCGCTCCAGCCGCAGCCGGATCTCCTCCACCTCGCTCTCCAGCGAGAGGGGAGAGCGCTCCAGGATAGAGCGAATGCGTTGAGGGAGGAAATGGCCTACTTCTTCCCCGATCCGGCCCAAGCCCCCAGGACCTCCTTCCATCAAAATGCCGGACTTGGCTGCCCTCCCGGCCTGCCAGTAATGTATATGACGCAGCGGCAGTGAACTTGCATTTTAGAAATGGGAAGCCAGGAGCCGGAGGCCAGGGCAATTAACAGATTCAAGTCACAATTACATATGCGGGGACGGAACATGACCATGCGGCAACCAGGAGGTCGCAAAATGAAAGCAGGAAATTGACGAAAGCGATGTTGGAGCCTCTCGGGGGCGTGGAAGCCCCCCCAGGCCTCTGAGCGATGCAAGCACGTCGTGGATTTACGGGCGGGCGTGGAAGCCCGCCCCTGATATGGTAGTGCGTGTCAAGACCCCGCATAAAATTTTTTTCATCTCATGTTTTGTCCTAAAACTAGCCGAGACCCACCAAGGTCGGCATAAAATTTA
>Ga0116169_1000188_pt1 | contig 68988 bp, 62 predicted proteins | sample AD_UKC130_MetaG_FD_89796 | JGI IMG/M metagenome (GOLD analysis project Ga0116169, IMG submission 89796) | Active sludge microbial communities of municipal wastewater-treating anaerobic digesters from Canada - AD_UKC130_MetaG | ecosystem: Engineered > Bioreactor > Anaerobic > Digestate | place...
GACGCCAGCGGTATCGCAGCGACCCCGCAGGGAGTCTTCGGAAACCGTGATCATTAGCGTCGCGGCGACACCGCCGTGGTTGCCGAACTCACCAGTCGGCAAATGCCGCAGAAAGTCAGCGAACGCATTCCCGGCCCGCTCTTTATAGGACGGCGGCACATCGAGGGTGGCGTCCTCGAAAGTCAGTTCACCAGTATCGGTATCAAGAGTCGAGTTGCGCCGACGTGGACTGGTTTTCGCTTCCAGAGCCGAGCGGAGCATGTCGGCGGTCAACGCGTCCAAAGTGAAGCCGCCTTTGACCATGCCTTGTTCGTCGGGTCTAGTCATCCAAAACTCGGCCGACTGGACCGCCGCCTCTTCCTGGCGAACCAGATTCTGGTTTTCAATCCGGTCGGCCCGTTCACGATCCACGACCTCAACGGCGCGCCGGGCTTTGTGCTGGAGTTGCTCGAGCAGCATGCCTGGCGCAGCCTCAGCCAAATCAGTCTCAACCGCGGAACGCTCAGCAGCAGACAAGTCAATCGGGAGGTCAGCCAAAGCTTTGGCGACTACTGCCGCCTTGTCGGTACTCATCCCAGGTTTCGACAACTGTTCAGCCAGCACCGGAGCTTCATCGAGTTGCGCAGCAAGCTTCAGATGCTTAGCCGCACCCCGCCGCGACAACCCCGCCTCCGCAGCAACCAGAGAAGCCATCGACCCCGCCCCAGCCGCCTTATGCGCATCTTTACGTGCACCCGCAGACGTCAACGCAAGGCACATCGCTTGAGCGGCTCGGACGATCGCCTGACCGTGAGCAGCAAACCGAACCAACTCTTCAGCAGTAAGTGAATCCAGATCCGCGGCCCGCACCGCGTCGAGCGCTTCGGGGGCGCCGCTCAGCCACGATTCGGCGAGCCGCGGATCGGAGTTCATAATCCAAACCTAGTCGAACAAATGTTCGAAGTCAATAGCTTTTGTAGAGCCCCGTATAAACGTTTCGCCACCAACACAAGGCGTGTTGGTGGCGAAACGTCAACCTAGGTGAGTTTCGAAACTCGGCGTCAGGCCTGCAGTACGGCTTCGGCGTTGATCGTGATGGTGATCTTGTCGCCGATCATTACTTTGTCGCCTTCGAGCGGGATGTTGAAGTCGATGCCCCAGTCCTTGCGGCTGATCTGGCCGGTGGCTTCGACGCCGACGCGGGTGCCGCCCCACGGGTCCTTGCCCTCGCCGAGGAACTCAACAGTCAGCTCAAACGGCTTGGTGATGTCTTTGATCGTCAGATCGCCGGTGACGACGAAGTCGGAGTCCGACTTCTGCACGACGCCAGTGGACGCAAAGGTCATCGTCGGGTTCGTCTCGACGTTGAAGAAGTCGCCCGAGCGCAAGTGATTGTCGCGGTCGGCGGTGCCGGTGTTGATCGAGGCGAGTTCGACCGAGACGTTCACCGTCGAGGCGGTGATGTCGTCGGCGGTGACCAAGGTGCCTTCGAAGGTCTCGAACTTGCCGCGAACCTTGCTCATGATGTGACGAACGGTGAAGCCAACCTCAGTGTGGGTCGGGTCAAGCTGCCAGGTGCCGGTGGTGATGTCGCTCATTGCTTCTCCTTGGGAGTGAAGTCGGTGCGCTTTGTTGCGCTGTTATCAACCTAACAGATAGTTGAACTTTCAATCAAGTCGTTGAAGTTGTAAACTACCTCACATGAGCAATTCTGTGAAATCTGCCGAGCAAACTCGCTGGCTGGACGAGCGCCAGCAAGAGCACTGGCGGGCATTCCTCGGCGGGATCACGGTGCTGATGGATCAACTCGACCGCGACTTGCGCGCAGAGCACGGCATCTCGATCACCGAGTATGAAATCTTGGTCCGGCTTTCGGAGTCGCCTGACCGGTCTATCAGGATGGCCGACTTGGCGGCCTCGCTTTCGCACTCGCGCAGTCGAATCACCCACACCATCACTCGCCTAGAACGCGATGGCCTGGTGTCGAGAATCCAGTGCGATACCGACGGCCGCGGAGTAACCGCAGTGCTCACCGACAAAGGGTTCGAGACGCTAAGCACTGCGGCGCACACCCATGTGAACGGTGTGCGCAAGTACCTAGTCGATTTGGCCTCCCCCGAGGATTTCGCCGCCGTCGGCCGCGTAATGACCAAAGTCCAGAACGCCCTAGGCGGCCGAACCTTCTAGGCCTCGGCGCCAAGAAATCCCAGCGCCAGGAAAACCCGACGCTAAGAGACTCAGTCGCGCGTCAGGCGACGGTGAGTGACGCGATGCGGACGCGCCGCTTCGGCACCAAGGCGCTCGATCTTGTTGGCCTCGTACGACGCGAAGTTTCCCTCGAACCAGAACCAGTTGCCCGGCTCATCCTCGGTACCTTCCCACGCCAGAATATGGGTCGCGATGCGGTCGAGGAACCAGCGGTCGTGCGAGGTGACCACGGCGCAACCGGGGAAATCCAACAGCGCGTCTTCAAGCGAAGACAAGGTTTCAACGTCCAAGTCGTTGGTCGGCTCATCGAGCAACAGCATGTTGCCGCCCTGCTTTAGCGTCAGCGCCAGGTTCAACCGGTTGCGCTCACCGCCAGAAAGCACGCCGGCCTTCTTCTGCTGGTCCGAACCCTTGAAGCCGAACGAAGCGACATAGGCGCGGCTGTTCATTTCGAAGTTCGCGACCTTGATGAAGTCCAAACCGTCGGAGACTACTTCCCAGACGTTCTTCGTCGGGTCGATGTTCGCGCGGTTCTGATCGACGTAACTGATCTTGACGGTCTTACCGACTTCCAGTTCACCCGAATCGGGTTCTTCGGAGCCGGTGATCATCCGGAACAGGGTCGTCTTGCCGACGCCGTTCGGGCCGACGATGCCGACGATTCCTGCGCGCGGCAGCGAGAAACTGATGTTGTCCCAAAGGACGCGACCCTCGAACCCCTTGACGAGATTCTTCGCGTCCAACACCACATCGCCGAGTCGCGGACCGGCCGGAATGTTGATGTCAGTCGTGTCGATCTTGCGAGCCTTCTCGGCCTCGGCGGCCAGTTCCTCATAGCGAGCCAGACGCGACTTGCTCTTGGTCTGGCGGCCCTTGGCGTTCGAGCGCACCCATTCGAGTTCACGCTCGAGCATCTTGGCGCGCTTGGCGTCCTTTTGGCCCTCGATCTTGAGACGGTCCTTCTTCGTCTCCAAGTACGTCGAGTAGTTGCCTTCGTAGCCGTGGATCTGGCCGCGGTCGACTTCGGCGATCCACTCGGCCACATTGTCGAGGAAGTAACGGTCGTGGGTTACGGCCAGAACCGCGCCGGGGTACGACTTGAGGTGACCTTCGAGCCACTGCACGCTCTCGGCGTCCAAGTGGTTGGTGGGCTCATCGAGCAGCAATAGGTCGGGCTGCTGCAGCAGCAACTTGCACAGGGCGACCCGGCGGCGCTCACCACCAGAAAGGTTGTCGACCAGCACGTCCGCCGGCGGGCACCGCAGCGCATCCATCGCCTGATCGAGTTTGCTGTCGATGTCCCAGGCGCCAACGCTGTCGAGGTAGTTCTGCAGTTCGCCGGTCTCGGCACCGAGCGCGTCGTAGTCGGCGTCCGGTTCGGCCATTTCGGCGTAGGCCTGCTCGAGTCGGGCCATCTTGCCCTTTATCTCGGCGACTGCCTCTTCGACGTTCTCCAGCACGGTCTTGCCCTCAGAAAGCGGCGGCTCCTGGGCCAACATGCCCACCGTGGCTTCAGGGTCGCGCACGATGTCGCCGTTGTTTGGCTGGTCGAGTCCGGCCATCAGTTTGAGCAGCGAAGACTTGCCCATTCCGTTGGGGCCAACAACGCCGATCTTCGCGCCATGCAGGAACGAGAGCGAGACATTGTCCAAGACGACCTTGTCGCCGTGAGCTTTGCGGACATTGCGAAGAGAAAGTACGTATTCAGCCATGATGAGCACAAGCCTAGCCGCGAGGAGCTGGGCCTGTTCGTGCGCGGCTACTGCCCAGCAACCCCAAGGCCGGTACGCCAGCGCTCGTATCGCTCCAACTCGCCTGCGAGTTTGGCAATCACCACTTTGTTCGTGGTGTCCTCGATGGCCTTGGTGAGACGCTTGTCCGCTCGGTCGCGGGCCCGGCGAGCGCTAAACGCGCCGACCCACCGAGCCAGCACCGTCAAGACCACCGCGAAGCCCAAACCTCCCACCAGCAGCACTGCTGGCAGCGGCAGCGAGAACGAACGGGGCGCGTCGGGCCACGGGTCGATGGGCAAGTAACCCAGAGCAGAAACGACCAGCCACCCCAGGCCCCCCAGCACGACGGCAAAGGTCAGCCACTGCAGCGCGGCCACCAGCGTCCACCAAGCTGGCCGGCGCTCCAACCCAAGGTCAACTTGCCCGACGGCAGCGTCCAACTCGTCGATCACGTCGTTGGTGCCGCCCGAGAGCAAGCTCTGCGAGATCGCCAGGCGCCAGGGCCGCGCCATCGACTTGGTCGACTGCTCGACCAGGTCACGCACGCCCTGATCGGCTCGGGCGCGCTGGACCGACGGCGCAATCTGGCCTGCTTGGGCAACCGCATCCCTAGCCGACCGACCCATGCCCAATTGTCGTAACGGGTCGCGACGCAGTTTGCTGACCCAGCTAAAGACCGGCCAGTCGGTCGCTGCAGCCGCTCGCCGGGCGGTGGAGGCCTCGACTGCTGCGGCGATCTGCCGAACGCCCGCACACTCGACAAACGTGTCGATAAGTCCATCGGCAGCCGCCGGATCCAGGCCGGGCACTTGCGCGGTGCCGCCAATTTCGGCCAACTCACGCGCAACTTGACGAACGTCGGCCACCAGCCGTGACCTAGCGGACTTCTTGGAGTTGATCCGGTCGCGGATCTGCGCCCGAAGTTCACCAACGCCGCGGCCGGTCAGTGCACTGGTGGCGATCACCGGAACGCCAGCAAAGCCTTCCTCGGCCAGAATCCGCTCAATGTCGCGCACCGCTAACTCGCGCTCTTTCGGGTTGAGCCGGTCAACCTGGTTCAGCACCACAACAGAAGCTTCACGGTGGGTGGCCAACGGTCGCAAATACCGCGCATGGATGGCCTCATCGGCGTACTTTTGCGGATCCAAAACCCAAATGAACAAGTCCGCGAACCGCGAAACGTGGTCGACCACGTCCTTGTTTTCAGTCATCACCGAATCGTGGTCGGGCAGGTCGACGAGGACCAGTCCTTCCAACTCTTCATCGCGCGAACCATCCAGCACCCCGCGCCGGCTCAACTGGTCGCGCTTGGCGATCCCCATCCAGTCCATCAGTTTGGTTGCGCCGGCCGGCCCCCAAGCGCAGGCCAGCGCCGTAGCGGTCGTTGGTCGCAGGTAACCCACCTCGGCAACGTCGAGGCCGACCACCCGGTTGAACAGCGATGATTTGCCTGAGCCAGTCGCGCCGGCCAACACCGCAACGGTGTGCGAGTCGGACAACTCAAGTCGCTCTTTGGTGTGTTCGAAAACTCCGGCAGCGCTGCGCAACTCGGCCGGGTCTAGGACTCCTTCGCCGGCGGCTAAGGCCTCTCGCAGCGAATCGATCCGTTCATCAAGTTCAGTCATCGGCCACGCTCCGCAGGTGCCTCTTGCCAACTTGCGAGCACCTGATCGAGGTCCTGGCCGTACTTAGTCAACTGGTCTAGGTCTGGCAGCAAGTCACTGAACCGACGCGCCTCATCAGCGAGTAGTTCGTCGAGTCGGCGAGCCAAGTCGGCGCTGGCGGCCGTCACGAGTTCACGCACCGCCTGATCGCCGAAAACCGCGCTAAGGACCGCCTGACCGGCCGCAGCCGTGCCGCCAGCAATCACCAACTCGCCGCCGGTGAGACCTGCGGTACCGGCAAAAACCACCATCATCAGGGCGACCCCGGTCGCGTTCACGCCGATTGCCAACGCTTTGGCTTTGGTCTTCTTTTGAGCGCCGCGCTGCGCCACCAGATCAAAGACCGACTCCTGCCACTGGCGGGCGAGTCGTTCGGCTTTGACTCGCACGTCTCGCGAGGCGCGATCCAGCCCAGGGTTGGCCGTCAGCAACACCCGGCCAGCCAGGTTTTGTTCCCACGCCCGCGCGGCCTCCTCGGCAGCAAGCTCCGCCCGATCCAAGATCAGCAGATGCAGTCCGGAAACGGCCGCCGCTGCCGCCCCTTCAGGCTTAGCCAAACCACGATTGAAAAGTCGGTCGCGTACGCTGCCCACGGTTCGTTCGAGTTTGCCAAAAATCTCCGCCGAACCGACAAAAGCCTGCCACCTGGCCAGCACCTCACCACGCATCATCGTGCCGTCCGTGGCAGCAGCCATCAGGTCGGCGTGTGCCCGGCGATAGACCGTCTCCACGTCCTCATGCAAAAGTTCGGCGGTCTGCACCTGCTTGGCGAACAGGGTCGATAGGTGCTTACTGGACTCGACATCGTGAGAGATCGCGCCCTGCAAGGTCGACTCGACGATGACTCGGCGACGCGATTCGTCGGCAGCTAGGCCACGCAGCCACATCACGATCTGGGCCACGTCTCGGCCCGGCAGGACGCCTTCGGCATCTGGCGTGGATTCGGGCACGGAAAACAAAGCCACGTCGGCCAAACCATGCTCGGTGAGCATCCTGGCCAAGTGACGGCGCACCTCACCGAGCGCTTCGGGCGAAGTCCGATCCAGTACGACCGCAATCGAAGCTTTCCGGTCAGCCGCGCGACGCAAGTAATCCCACGGCACCTGATCGGCATACCTAGCCGCCGAAGTCACGAACAGCCAAAGATCAGCCGCACCAAGCAACTGCTCGGCCATATCGCGGTTGGTCTGATCAATCGAGTCAAAATCAGGCGCATCCAACACTGCGACCCCCGGCCAGAGCGTCGAACTGGCAACTTGGCGGATCGTGTTCGCCCGGCGACTGTTCGAGCCGGTGCGGACGTAGTCGGGCAGGATCTTGCCGGAGGTGAACCATCCAGTGTCATCGGGGTGATGCACAAGGACCGGCGTTCGAGTGGTCGGGCGAAGCACTCCAGTTGCGGTAACTCGCCGCCCCACAATCGAGTTCACCAGCGTCGACTTGCCAGCACCCGTCGAGCCGCCCACCACGACAAGTAGCGGCCCCTGAAGATTCTGTAGCCGCGGCACGACATAGTCGTCTAGTTGTTCGGCGATTTCACGTTGCAGCGCCCGGTCGCTGGCGAAGTCGGTCGTCTCAAGTTCAAAGGGCAACGCAGAAACGGCCGCGGACAATGCGGACAGGCGTGAAGCCAGACCGTCGTTGACCACGGCCTCGCGCTGGGGTTTCACGGGCAGCTCAGTCATGCAGAATCACGTCAATGATAGTTGAAAACACCTGATGGCCGCAGCCACGACGAAACGAGCAGTTAGCCCGCGTTCAGGGTGCGTGCCTCATCAACCAACATCACGGGAATACCACGGCGGACAGGGTAGGCGAGCGCACAACCGTTGCACAGCAACTCTTCGGCGTCGTTGTCTACAAACAGTCCCGAACGACACTGGGGACAGACGAGGATTTCCAACAGCGCTGGGTCGAGGTTCACGGAACCACCGTAGCCGAATCGTTGCGAACAATCCGAAGCGCAGGACCTGAATCTTCAGCTTCGGGCGCCGGCGCCGGCCGGCCGGCCTCACGGACTGCGTCCGCTAGCGCCACTAAATCGTCATGGGTTGGTTCGGGCTCAACGAACTCAGGAGCCAACCGAATTACGCTCCAACCCTGCGGCGCCGACATCCGTTCGGCATGGCTCGTGCACAAGTCGTAAGAATGGGGTTCAGCGTAGGTAGCCAACGGCCCCAATACCGCCACGGAATCGGCATAAACGTAGGTCAGCGTCGATACGGCCGGCTCAGAGCAGCCGGTACGCGTGCATCGCCGTTGCAGTCCCACGTGGCGAGGTTAGTCCGGCGCACCCAACTTCGGGCGTAGGCTCACCGCGTGGCAACTGAAACCGGGCCGACGAACCAGGATGTTTTCGGGCCTCGCCCAGGCCGGGCCCGCGACCGGAGAGGACGAGGTCAGCGAGGCGCGCTCTCGTTACCTGGCCCACTTTCGCCAGCCGGCTTGCCGATCCACCGAACACGGCGTGAATCCTTCGACACCGCAGTGGCCGCAATTTTGGCCCGGCTGGACCACCATTTCGAGCGCGAACCCGAACATGTTGAGGTGGCCGTCGAAGAGGCCCCGAGGCTGCCTGAAACGTGGACCGACCCGGTCCCGCTGAGCATAGTGAACCCGGCCCCGGCCGGGCACCGGATCGTGCTCTATCGCTTGCCGATCGTCAGTCGCGCCAGCGAGGCCGACGAACTCGACGACATCATCTGGACGGTGCTACTGCGTCGGTTGGGCGAGGTGTGGCATCACTCGGCCGAAGACCTCGACCCCCGCTGAGGTTTAGCGAACTGAAACTCCTGGGGCAATCACCGTCAGCGGCGCGGGTCGCACGACCGATGCGGCGATCAGGTTCTTGTCTCGCCAATTGGCCCCGACCCAGACTTTGCCTTCGCCAACAGGTCGAATGACCCGATAGGCCGAGTCACGCATCTTCGGTTTCGGCGCGAGCACGGCGGAGCCGGCAGCGACGTCAACTTGCGCGGTTCCTAACGACTCCATCTGAGCGGTGAAGTCCTCCACCTCGACCGTGGCCGCCGATTCGGCTGCGCTCACGACCAATTGGACCGGCAGACCAGCTAATTCGGTCGGCACCGCAGCCGGACCAGTCAGTGCGCTGGCCGGAACAACGGTGGCAATATCGTCTGCCGTTGCCACCGTCAGGCTGGCAACTACCGGAAGGTCTGAGGTGACGCTCAACGCAGACTGGGCCAACTCAACCTGTGCTGGCACCGCGACTACTCGCACCGACTCCGGCGGAACCGCGATGTCTTCGAGGCCTTGGGCCGAGAACGAACCTGCGGGACCGCGAACCTCCACTTTGACGTGCGCGGTGGAAGTCGACGGGTTCACCACGGCCAAGCGCGCGCCAGCAGTAGTCGGTGGACCAACCAGAACCTGCGATTTCGCCAGTGCCGAAGTCGGTGCAACCACCTCGATCCCGCCGGACCCAGCATCGGTAGCGATCGCCGACAGTGCACCGCGACGCCGCGAGACACGCACCGCGACGACTGCCTCACCGGCCGCCACCGCTTCAACCTCCACGACCTTGGTTTTCCCGCCTTCAACGACCAGCCCCGCGGTGTCGCTCGATTCGATAGCGCCGAGTTCACCCCACCAGCTCACGTCGGCCACGGCCCGTTCCGAACCCAAATTGACAAGCGTGATTTTTGCCGCAGTCCGGTCTGAATCGGCAAGGCCAACGAACCAGGCTTCGTCGATGATCGACGGGCAAGCCGAAAAGGCCGAACCCTCTCCTTGGTCTTTGGTGCCCCGGCCTGCGACGTACCCGACAGGCCCCGAGGACTTCCCTTCTTGCGACAGGACTAACGCTTGGGGCCCCGGGACTGCACTCCGCCAGCTAGCGGCGTCCGAAAAGACAGCTAGGTCTGCGGCAGTGTCAGGAATCGTTACCGCCTGGGCCGAGGTTCCGGCCTTGACTTGACCGGCCATCACGGTCCAATTCTGCTGAGTCGGGCAAGCCCAACTGGCCTGCTCAACTGGTACGGCGCGTTCTCCGCCGTCAACCGTTGCCGGCTCTGGTTCGGGGACGAAGGAGGCGACCACGACCAGCACCAAAGCCAGAACAGGCAGGACGAACCTGGGCGAAACTCGATTAGTCATTCGATCTCCTGAGCTTCTTGCGGCTCCTCGGTACTTCGATGCACCGGCAGTGCTGCGACGAAGACGACCAACCACAGCAGCAGCCAGCCGCCGGAGATCCACGGTCTAAGCGGTCCGGCCGTCGGCAATGGTTCAGGCTCGGCGTCAGAAGTAATGGCCCAAACCCGCGAGCTCGGCGAATCGCTGCCCTTCTGGGTCAGCCTAGGCGCAATATCAATTCGGCGCGCAAGGCCCAGATCAACATCGGGGGCGTAAAGATGATCTACGCCAAGCTTTGCCAATTCTTCAACGTCGTCGCTAGAGGGAGTGGTCAGCAGCGATTCAACGGCGTCGTGAAGTCGCTCCTCGCGATCAGCGGTAGTGCGAAGTGCCTCAGCACCTAGGAACGGCCCAGACCCCACGACGGCGTCGGCCACGATGCCTGCTTCTGAATCTCCGGTGAGCACGACCGTGGTGCCGTTGCCTGCTGCCAAGAAGGCGGGCACGAGTTGAACCGGGTCGGCCTGGAGTGGATCGTCGATCCCGCGCACGACCCACCAGCCACCTGCCAAGATCGGGAAGATCGCCAACATCACTACTGCTGGTTTAGCCCATTGGCGGTACTTGCGAGTTCGCAACATCGGCCACGCGAACAGCACTGCGGTCATCAGGCCGGCCAGCCAGAGCCCCGCGCCAAGCCCGGCCCAGGCGCGCACGGCCGGCGCTCCCGGATATGGCGTAAAGGTCGAGACCGAAGCCGCCAGACCGACAACCAGACCGGCGACTGCGACGATCCAGGCCACGGTCACCGCGCGCCTAGTCGGCGGCGGAATGAGCGCGGCAACAGCCAAAACCACCAACGGAATCGCGATCCAAGCCGGCGTGGCCCCGATGACACCGCCGGAGCCGCCTGCCACTTGAAGCGCGGTCGCCGGAGCATCGACCGGGTTTCCTGCCTCCCACCAGATTCGTCCGCTGAGAACTCGGTCGAACAACCACGGCCCAAGCAGGACGGTGCCGATCAGCGCGCTAAGCGCCAGTTGCCGTGCCGCAGGCCGCGCCACAAACGCGCACAGCCCCAAGGTCACCATCGCCAACAACCAGGCCACTGGTGCGAAGGCGGCGACGACCGCGATCAGCAGGCCGACAGTGATCGCAGGTGGCCAAGTCGGTTCGAGCACCAGCCGCAGCAAAATGTTGGCGAAAAGTGGCAAAATCACCAGCGCGATGATCGTGCCAACGTAGCCACCACTTGCCGCACCTGTCACCACGACGAGCAGCCCGTAGGAAACTGCCCACGTCATCCGTGCACCACGGTCGTCACTGATAAGTCGACCAAAGCGGTGGGCAGTTAATGCCGCGGCTGGCACCGCCAACACGATCAGCAGCCAAGTCAGCAGGCCGGGCGCGAACCACAACGGAACTCCGAGGGCTGAAAGGATGTTCACATAGGCGGGGGCTTGATCGGCGCTACCCAAACCAACTAGGTGCGTGCGCTCAAACAACAACGCCCACCACTGCGAGATCGAGCCTGCTGCGGGCGGCAGGACGTCGCTGGTCAGCGGTGAGCCCACCACCGAACGACCGGCCACGAGCGCGGCGGCGAATAGTCCCAAGACGCAGGTCAGCCACGGGTGCCGGCGCCACCACGGCGGCAGTTCGACCACTACGGGGTCATCGCGCTCGCCGTCTTCGCCGAGCGTGCGCAACCCCATCGTTTCGACTTCCTCCGGCCGCACCACGGTTTGAACCGTCGAAGCCGCGAGGTCAAGTCCGTGTTGATAAGGCATCCAAAAGGAGGCGAACAGGTCTTTTAAGTCACGGTTTGAACGGCGGAGCAACGGCTTTCTCGCGCCCCGCGCCCTGGACATCTGCCCGGGCTTGCCAAATACGTGACCGATAGCCACAAGTTCGCCGCGAGCACTGCGCAAGTCCTTTCCGAACAAAAAGCCAACAAACCGCAGCAGCGAGCCGAAAAGGAGCCTGGTGCTAACGAGCACGAAGCGATGGCGGTCGGCGTTGGCGAGCATCGTCCACAGGGCGGCTGCCCGGCGTTCACCGGAGTGCTCGACGATCCCGCCGCGTCGAACTCGGCGCCGATTCCTGGCGGCTTCAGCGTGAAACAGCACGGCCTTGGGTGCGGTCCTGACTCGGTAGCCGGCGCGATTCGCCCGCCAGCCAAAGTCGATGTCGTCGAAGAACAACGGCAGGTGCGGGTCCAGCCCAGACAACGACTCCCAAACGTCGCGGCGCACCAGCATGCCGGCGGTGCTGACCGCCAGAACGTCTTGAGCCCGGTCGTGCTGTCCAGCATCGGGTTCACCAGATTCCAACCCCGTTTCGCGGTGACCAGTCCCGGTAACAGTCACCCCTACTTCAAGAAGTCGACGCAGCGAGGGCCACTCGCGAATCTTGGGTCCGACGATCCCGATCGAATCATCCTTGGTCGCCTCATCAAGCAGGGCTGATAATGCGTCCGGGGCGCAGACTGCGTCATCGTGTAGCAGCCAAATCCAGTCGTACGCCTCAGTTTCGGACTCCAAGGCATGAGCGACTTGGGCGCCAAAACCAGTGCGGTCTTTGCTGACTACTACCCGGTCAGCATGAGCGTTTGCGGCCAATAGGTCGCGGGTGGCCTGATCGGTATTGTCGTGAACCAACACCGTCGTGTTGGGCCGATACGACAGCGCATCCAACGAAGCCAGAGTTTGCGGCAGCCAACGAGATCCGCGGTGGGCAACGAGTACCGCTACGACGCTCGGCGGCTTGGTTCGCCAGCGCTGGGTCGAGTCATCGGCGTGCATGCTGGCCAGCCTAGGCGGTCAGCGGACTGCGCCGGTAATACTCGCCCAGCGACTCAGGCGCGCTTTTTGAGCTTGCGCCGCTCACGTTCGGAAAGTCCGCCCCAGATTCCGAAGCGCTCGTCATGGCCGAGGGCGTATTCCAGGCACTCGGTCTTGACGTCGCAGGTGAGGCAGACTCGCTTAGCTTCGCGAGTCGATCCGCCTTTTTCAGGGAAAAAGGACTCAGGATCGGTTTGCGCGCACAAGGCACGCTCTTGCCACATGAGCTCGGGGTCGTCCCCTTCGATCCAACCGACGAATGACATGCATGTAATTACAGTACGGTCTCCCCAATACGTCAAGCCGAATAGCAAATTTGGTATCTCCCTCGGCGTGTCGCGATCACCGCAACCGATAGCGTCGCCGTATGACTGGCACTTTGGCAACGCTGTTAGAACCTGGCCCCAAGCCGCTAATTACCTACTATGACGCCAAAACTGGTGAGCGAGTCGAGCTCAGTTCAGTAACCATGGCCAACTGGGTCGCCAAGGTGGCAAATTTCCTAGTCGACGACCTAGAAGTAGAACGCGGCACGCGCTTGAGGTTGGCGCTGCCAAGTCATTGGCTGCGTTTTGTCTGGCTACTTGGCGCTTGGCGGGTAGGAGTGGTCGTTACTGACAACGACGCTGACATCGCCCTGACCGGGCCAGAACTGCAAGCCAGCGAGCCGATCAAACTCGCCGCTTCGCTGCGCCCGCTCGGCGCTCGCTTTGTTGACGAACCAGTTGGCTTCATCGACGTCGGCATTGCCGTGCCGGCCTGCGGAGACATTTTTGTCGACCTCAACCCACCTGAGGCCAACGACCTCGCCTTGGACGTGGGTGGATTGACGTTGACTCACCACGACCTGCTCAGCACCGAGCCGAGCCACGATCGCCGCGCACTGGCGCCGGCGAGTCTGACCCAAGACGCTCAAGCGCTAGTCGCGGCGCTGCTTGGCGGCGGCTCCCTCGTCATCGTGGCCGACGCGAGCGAAGCCGAATTTGCGCGCATCTGCAGCCAGGAGCACGCCACCGGCTCTTAGGCGTCAGACGTGGCTCACCCACAGTGTCCTAGACTCGTCTAGGCGTTGGCCTAGTTGGCGGCGCACCTAGACACTCAAAGGACTAAACCGCATGACCCAACCGGTCGAAGACCCAGAGGCGTTTGGCCTTACCCGGGTAGGCGGCCGACCCCCGTTAGGTACGTACCTACGGGATGTCGCTAGCCGCAAAGACTTCATCGTTTCGCTCGCCAAGTATCGAATCGAGGCCGAGAACCAACGGAAGCGTCTCGGCATGTTCTGGGTAGTCCTAAAGCCGCTGCTAAATGCACTGGTCTTCGGCTTGGTCTTCGGCATCCTGATGAAGAGCCGACGCAGCACACCCGATTTTTTTGAGTTCTTGCTTATCGGTGTCTTCATGTTCGAATTCTTCAGCTCATCGTTGGGTGCAGGCGCTAAATCCATCACCGGAAATAGCGCCCTAGTACAGAGCCTCTCGTTCCCGCGCATGGCGTTACCTGTTTCGGTGGTCACCCAAAAGTTCATGCAGTTGGTGCCAACGTTGACGCTGCTATTGGTCATCCTGATTGGCTCTGGGCACCTGCCGACTTGGAATTGGCTGTTGATGATTCCCGTCTTGGTTTTTTACTACCTCTTCTGTAACGGCCTAGCGTTCTTTGTCGCACGAATGACGGTCCACGTTCGTGATTTGACCAACCTCCTGCCTTTCGTCACGCGACTGTTCTTCTACACGACCGGCATCTTCTTCGCACTTGACGTCAGGTTCGAAGGTCACCCCAAATTCCTGGCGATAATGGAATTCCAGCCGGTATACGCCTTCTTGAGCCTCTCAAGAGAACTCCTATTGGATTCCGACCCGTTATATGACGTCCGGCTGCAGTTCTGGCCGATCATCGCCTGCTGGTCATTTGGCTTGCTAATTCTTGGCGCCATCTACTTCTGGGCTGCAGAGGAGCAATATGGCCGAGTCACCTGAGATCGAAACACCCGAGACCGAAACACCCGAAGTGTCCACTGAACGCAAGCCGGTCGTCGTAATTCAAGATCTCCACGTCGAGTACAAAGTCTTCGCCACCGGTAAACGAGCAACCGCGGCCGACACCACAAGTGGGATGTTCAAGCGGGCAAAGCGGATGCAGACCGTGCACGCGCTCAAGGGCATCACTTTCACTGCCTACGAAAATGACAGCGTCGGCATCATCGGCTCGAACGGCTCGGGCAAGTCGACGCTGATGCGGGCGATCACTGGGCTCACCCCAGCGACCCGCGGTGCCGTCTACGCCAGCACCCGACCCAGCATGCTTGGCGTCGGTGCGGCCCTGATCCGTGACTTGTCAGGTCAGCGCAATGTGATGCTCGGCGGTTTGGCACTGGGGTTCTCAAAAGCCGAAATCGAAGAGCGCTACGACGACATCGTCGACTTCGCTGGTATGCGCCAATTTATTGACCTGCCGATGCGGACGTACTCCTCAGGCATGACTGCCCGGTTGAAATTCGCCATCGCCACGATCCGCAATCACGAAATCCTGATCGTCGATGAGGCTTTGGCCGTCGGTGACCGTCAGTTCCGTCAGCGCAGTGAGGATCGGATCCGTGAGATTCGCGACAACGCGGGCACGGTGTTTTTGGTCAGTCACTCAATGCAGTCCATTAGGGACACCTGCAACCGGGTGATCTGGATCGAAAAGGGCGAACTGATCATGGACGGCCCCACCGACGAGGTCGTTACCGCGTACGAAAACGCCTAACCGATTCGGAAACGGCCGGTCAGCAGATGGCTGACAGATCGTCTGTGTTGTTGGCCGAGCCTGGCGTTGTCGAGCTCTGCGAAGGCGAGGGTGTCGAAGTTGGCGAACTCGTCGGCCCAGATGTTGCTTGAGCTACTTCCTTGGCCCGCTTTTCGCTCTTCTTGATTAGCTCAGCAACATCAGCGTGAATCTGGTTGAAATCAGGATTCACGGTCGAGTACTTCGGCGGAACAATCGACAAGGTCGCTACGGGCTGATTCTTTGCCTTCAGCGCGATGTCACCGAAGGACCCCAGTTCAGACGCCGGAATATCGGTGCTGAGCATCTCGGCCGACGAAGAAGCCAACTTGCCCGCATTCAGGATGACTTTTTGCGGACTTAGTTGCTGCAGCATGGCCTGCATCAGACACTTCTGTCGACCCATCCGGGTGTAGTCGTCAGACTGGACCCGGCTGCGGCCGTACCAAAGGGCCTGCTTGCCGTTGAGCCGCTGCTGCCCCGGCTGGATATAGAGCTGCTTCCACGAATCTTCCTTGCCGAACATGGCAATCGGCTCGCGGACGTTCATTTCGATTCCGCCGACCGCATCTACCAGACTGGCGAAGCCCTTCATATTCACCAAAACGTGGTAGTTGACTTGAAGACCGGTGACTCCCTCAACTGCGTCAATCGTCGCGGCAAGTCCCGGATCGGCTGCGTCCGGATAGAGGTCTTTACGGTTCGCTGCAGCCGTGTGCACTGCGTTCAGCAGGCACTCAGGACCACAGTTGAAGCCATATGGGTAAACGGTTCGCATTGGCGAATCTTCAGGAAATGGCACGTTCTGAAGGTTTCGCGGCAGCGAGATCATCACTGGTACGCCGGTGGCCGCGTCGACACTCACCACGGTCAGTGAGTCCGGCCGCATCCCGAACCGATCGGCCCCAGAGTCCGCACCAATCAGCAAAATGTTGTACCGGCCGTTCAAGGACGGACGGACTTCCGACTCATGGAAGACCTGCTCAACTACGTCCTTTGACGCCGAAACGGTGTTCCAGCCGAGGTAGGAAGTGGCAGTCACGACCGCGACCGCGGTTACGTTGACCACCGAGACAACAGCGGTGCGCCACCAGCCAAGGCTGTTTACCAACGCCAACCGCCACGCGTCGATGAACAGCAACATCCACAGAACCACGGCAACCAAACCCACGAGTCGGGCCGTACCGAGAACTCCCGGGTCAGTAACCCAATCGATGAGCTGTACTCGGTCCGGCCGGAACCGGAACCACATGAGCGAGAGCGAGACCAGCAAGACAACCCAAAGTCCCATGACAACTGCACCGAATTTGCGCGCTCCCGCGAGGAATTGGGCGCTGCCGGGCCAAACAATCGTGCCGATGATGAGGACTAACGCGCGCCGTAAGCCACCGCGTTGTGCCACCCGCGTGGGGCGCGCACCCAGAGCACTCACCGATCGGACCTCCTAGTCACTGAACCAACGCCCTATTAAAGCCCCAGCTGCCAAGCGCTGGGTCAGCAGGACTGGTCTAGGTTGCTGCTCTGGTTGGCTTTCTTCGGATCTTTGGCAACCGATCCGGCTCCCGAACCCTCAACCATCGGTAAGTTTGCCGCGACCAACGGTGCATTTAGGGCCGCGGCCCCTTCAGACTTTTCGATTGCGGTCTTGATCAGTCGGCGAACCTTATTGAAGTCCGGATTGCCGGTGTAAATCACCGGTGGCACCAATGAAACCGACGCGATTGGCTGCGACTTAGTTTTCAAAGCCAAGTCCATAAAAACGTTCAAATCTTGACGCGGAATGCTCGTATGGAGCATTGCCGAACTGGATTCGGCGATGTCCTGCATATTCAGCAGTACCTTTTGCGGACTGAGTTGCTGAACCATCGCGTTCATCACGCATTTTTGCCGGCCCATCCGCGACCAGTCGTCATTTTGGACTCGCGACCTGGCGTACCAAAGCGCCTTGTCGCCAGAAAGTTTCTGCTCACCGGCGTCGATATAGCCACGAATTGGCGAACCGATTCCGCCAATTGCGGTGCGTTCGCGAACGTTCAACCGCACTCCACCGACTGAATCGATCAGCTTTGAGAAGCCTTTCATGTTCACCATGGCGTAGTAGTTCAACTTGAGTCCGGTGATTTCCTCCACCGCTTGCATCGTCGCGTCAATTCCCGGCTCAGATTCACCAAAAAGGTCGGCGTGATCGTTAGCCCAGGTGTTGACCGCGTTTAGGTAGCAGCCTTCGCAGTCGAAGCCGTTGGGAAACTTCTTGTCCATCACCGAGCCGGCCGGGAACGGGATGTTCTGCAGATTTCGCGGTAGGCCGATCAGCACCGCTTTACCGGTTTCGGCGTCGATGCTGGCGACGTTCAGCGAATCTGGGCGCATCCCTGATCGATCTTTGCCCGAGTCCGCGCCCATCAAGAGCACGTTGTATCGACCGTGGTGCGGTTTGCTCACGGTGGTGGAAGCAAATACGGCGTCACCGAAATCATTCATGACCGAGACCGTGTGCGCGGCGAAGAACAGGACCGCAGCCGCGCCAACCGCCAAGAAAGCATGCAGTCCGGTGGTCAGCGCAAGATGCTGACGTTGCAGTTGTCTTGGCCGACCGAGTCGCCAAGCATCGATGATCAGCCCAACCCAACCAATCGCCAGCGCGATCAAGGCCCAACGGCCCAACGTCAACAAAGTTGGGCTCGTGGCTAAACCAAATACCAACTGGCGGTTAAAAAGCGCCATTAGGGCCAACAGCGCCAGTAGCGCCAAGACGCCAAAGAAGATCCGCATGGCGATGCGGCCAACGCGTCGATTGCCTTGAGCCAGCTGCGCCGAACCCGGCAGCACGACGGTCATCGCCGCCAAAGTCAGCGCTCGTCGAAGTTGAATACGCGAAGAAGCAGCATCCGCGTCTGCGTAGCTGCCGCCGAGTGCGCTCAGTCGATCGTGGTTCATTCAAGTCCTCACGGTGGGAAGTGCCCGAAGGTTTCCCCAGTATCAAGGCGAGGAGGGCTCTGCAGTCGGTGACGCGCCGAAAAGGGCCCAGCAGAATGGCGCGGTTGCATTTACAAGGTACCTTCGCAACATGTCCCCCACCGGCCCCACTTCCCCAGGCGGCTACGACTGGCTTTACGAAGACGAGAATGCCCCAAAGCCACCCGCCGGCCGATCAGCCTCGGGTTTACCGCCACCAAACCTGCCGCCACCGAACCTGCCGCCACCGAGTGGCCGCGGCGACGGCACACCGAAAAGGCCGAAGAAGCGCGGCCGACTACGGCTGTTTTGGCTGCTGCTGGCCATCTGGCTGACGTTTATGGTGGCCGTCCCGGTCATGGCGTGGTCAAAAGTCACCAAGGTCGGCGCCGAACCCGAAGGTGAACGTCCTGCTGCCGGCAGAACAACTACGTGGCTGCTGGTTGGCACCGACAAGCGGCCACAAGACCGGTCACGGGGGCGCACCGACACGATCATTTTGCTGACCTATGGCGGTGGCGGCCCCTCCGTGTTGACTTCGATTCCGCGCGACTCGATCGTCGACATTCCTGGCTACGGCCGGACCAAAATCAATGCCGCCTACGCCTATGGCGGTCCGCCGTTGCTAGTCAAAACCCTCGAATCTGAGACGGGCGTGCGAATCGGCGGCTACACCGAAATTGGGTTTGGCGGAGTCGAACAAATAGTTGACGCACTCGGCGGCATCGAGATCTGCCCGACTCAAGACATCGTCGACAAGGACGCGAAGCTCAACATCACGAAGGGCTGCCAAGAAGTCGACGGCAAGACGGCCTTGGCCTACTCACGTTCGCGCAAAGCCTTCGCCACCGGCGACATTGCTCGCGGCCAACATCAGCGCGAAGTTATCGGCGCGATCGGTGCCGCAGGCACCACCGCCTCGACCATCTTCAACCCGATCACCTACTCACGTGTGCTCGACGCCACGGCCAAATCACTGGCTGTCGGCCAAAACGACTCGATCTTCTCGTTTGGCCGGTTCGCCTGGAAACTGAGCCGCTCCATGGCCGGCAGCGGACTCAACTGCACCGTCCCAATCGCCGACCTATCGGTGCGGTGGGACAGCAAACGCGCCCTAGCCTACTTCGGTCACCTTGAGAACGGGACGACCGACCAACTTGGTGCACTTTGCACCGAGGACGGATTCGCTAAGTAGCCGCGGCTAAGGCAAGGTCAACGAGTCCCACACCTCATCTGCGCGATCGAAGTCGCCGAGCCCACGCGAAACGTAGGCCGCCGCAGACACAAAATGACCATTTTCGTCGAGCGTCAACCATCCTGCCGACCCACCGGCCCCACCCATGCCAATTTCGACTCGACCAGATTCGAGTCGATCCACTTGGAACCCCAGGGTCCAGGTGACCTCATGGTCCAGCACCAGATCGTGGCCGGTTACTTGCGGACGGAGGAACTCCGCATGCAGCGTCGGTCCCAGCAGGCCCGCGACGTGCCCGTCCGGTTGAGCGATGTCGGCGTAGAAACTGGCAAGGCCGGCTGCTGAGGCGTAGAGCGAGATCGCCGCAAAACTGGTCCGGCGAAAGCGTGTCGAGTTCAGTACCGCTGGGTCACGCAAACCGAACGGATAGCGAACCACTGGGCCCCAATTCGGGTCGGCGTCCACGGCCGTCTCCCAGTCGCCTGCAAGTGGCACTACGTCGGCGATCCGATTGTCTTCAACCTGCGAGACCGCGAGTCGCAAATCCCAGTTGGACTGTTGGGCGATCTGCCCGAATCGTTCGGCCAATGGCTCTGCGGTTAGCCGCCTGACGAGTTCATCGCAAAGGTGACCGTAGGTGTATGCATGTTCGGCCACGGTCGTACCGGGCTTGGCCGAAACCTCGGCGGCAGCCAAGCAGCCAACGAGGCCGGCGCGATTGTCGAAGTCGATCGTCGACGCCGTCGCCGGAAAAGCAGCCAAACCCGCCTGATGGCTAAGAACTTGCCTGATCGTGGTCGACTCTTTGCCGCCGGTGGCGTATTCGGGCCAAACCGTGGCGACGAACTCATCTGGTGAAGTTTCAGTATCGGCCAGCGCGGTCAGAACAGTAAGCGCCGCCAGCGGTTTGGCGCACGAATAAGTCATCGCCATGGTGTCGCTTCGCCATGGGTCACCGGCCACGCGCTCACCAATCAGCGCCTCATGGGTTTTACCGTCGGCGGTGACGACAGCAAAACCGCCACCTGGCTCGCGGCCTTGGGATGCCAACTTGGCCAAAGCGCTGGCCAAGTACGACTCAATTGTCACTAAACGCCGACGCCGTGAAGGCGTCCATTTGTTTGGCTGCAACGGCAAGCACCGGCGAATGCTCGGCGCCGCGATATTTCGTGTACTGGACGTCAAAACCACGTTGCGTATAGGCCTTCGCCAACGTGTCGGTCAGGATCATCGGCACCACCTTGTCGGCAGTTCCTTGAACGATCAGGATTGGCCCCTTTATCGTCGGGAAACTCGGGTCGTTGGCGTCAAGCAAGTCTTTTACTCGCGTCGGGTCGGCGCCCGGCTTAGCCATCTTGTGCATCGGTGTTTGCCCAAAGTTCTGTTTCTCAAATAACTCCGTCGCACAAGACTCGAGCGTCTTTGGCATTAGTTTTTGACCCCGCTCATTCACCAGATCGGCGATTGGCACCTTTCCCGGATAGGCAGTTTCCAGGCCGGTGAGAATCATCGCGACAAACCCGGCCGGCACGTTAACTTCGCCAGAAAGCGCAACCTCGGCCGCGAGCGACAGGTGTGACGGCGGGGCGATCGCGAGCGTGCCGACTACGTCTAGGTCGCGCGCGTAGAACGGCGCCAGCGACGAAGCCCACAGCGCCGCATGCCCGCCTTGGGAATGCCCCGCGATCAGCACTCGGTTGCTGATATCAGGGTTCAGCTCGCGGGCAGCGGTGACAATGTCAAGCACCGCCTTGCCCTCGGACGAGCCGATCAAATACGGGTGCACCCCTGGAGTTCCTAGGCCTTCATAGTCGGTGCCGACGACGGCATAGCCGGCGTCGAGCCAGCGGTTCAGTTGGCCAACAGTTAACGCTGCGCCGGAGTTGGCTGGCGCAGCGCTGACATCCAACCGAGTTGGCGCACACTGATCGGCAATACCTGTTGTGCCGTGCGCCCACGTCACCACCGGCCAACCACCAGCAGGCGCCTTACCTTTGGGCACCGAAACGAACCCGGAAGTACCGACCGTTTTTCTCCCGAGCCCTTCTTGGGCATAGAGCACCAGCGTGTTATTGGAGTTTCCATCACCAAGGTCGCTGTCAGACTCACGGGACCAAATCAGGTCACCGTGCTGGTACTGGCTCAGATCCTTTGGCGGCGTGTAGAAGGCGTCCCCGGCAGGCGCGGAAACTTCCTTCTCCTGTGAGCGGCACGAGGCCAGCGCGAAGGTCAGACCACTGGCCAAAACAAGGGCGACGAATCGTCGGAGCATTTGCCCAACCTATCGAAACCCTCGCCGGATTTTGGCCCAAATGCGTGTCAGAGGGTCGACTGAATCCCAGCGAGCAACTGACGCGCCATCACGATTCGCTGAACCTGGTTGGTTCCTTCGTAGATCTGGGTGATCTTGGCGTCGCGCATCATTCGCTCGACCGGGTAGTCGCGAGTGAAGCCGTAGCCGCCAAGCAACTGAACTGCATCAGTGGTGACTTGCATCGCCGTGTCTGAGGCAAAAGCCTTGGCAGCCGCGCCGAAGAAAGTCAGATCCTTGTCGCCTCGCTCAGAACGACCGGCGGCCGCATAAGTGAGTTGACGGGCAGCCTCAACCTTCATTCCCATGTCGGCAACCATGAACTGCAGACCCTGGAAGTCGGCGATCGCCTTGCCGAACTGCTTGCGTTCCTGGATGTAACCGAGCGCGTAATCGAGCGCTCCCTGAGCCACACCGACAGCCTGCGCAGCAATCGTTACTCGAGTGTGGTCGAGAGTCTTCATCGCGATGGCGAAGCCTTCGCCAACCTCACCGATGATCCGGTCGCCGGGGATGCGCACGTTGTCGAAGTAGACCTCACGAGTAGGCGAACCCTTGATGCCGAGCTTCTTTTCCGGTGCACCGAACGAGACGCCCTCATCGGACTTTTCGACCACGAACGCGGTGATGCCCTTGCTGCGCTTGGCCGGGTCGGTCTGCGTCAGCACAGTGTAGAACTCAGACTCGCCGGCATTGGTGATCCAACGCTTCGTGCCGTTGATGATCCAGTCGTCGCCATCGCGAACTGCGGTGGTCTTCTGGTTGGCCGCATCCGAGCCGGCTTCGGGCTCGGACAGGCAGTAGCTGAACCCGCCTTCGCCAGCGGCCAACTTCGACAGGTACTTGGCCTTGAGCTCCTCGTTGCCACCAATCTGCACCGGCAGCGACCCCAGCTTGTTTACCGCCGGGATGAGCGAACTGGAAACGCAGACGCGCGCGACTTCCTCGATGACCAGCACGGTTGCTAGCGCGTCGGCGCCGGCTCCGCCGTACTGCTCGGGAACGTGCGGGGCGTGGAAGTCGGCTGCCACGAGAGCCTCGTTCGCTTCGCGCGGGTAACGAGCATCCTCGTCAACTTCAGCGGCGAACGGCGCGATCTTGGCTTCAGCGACGTTGCGGACCGCTTCGCGGATCGCTTGGTGTTCTTCGGACAACGCGAAGAAATCAGACACAGCACACTCCCGGGGTTGAAACGAGGATTTCCGCCTAAATCTTAGGTCGGGCGCTGATCGGACGATTAGCCGGGGCGACCAGACCTAGCCACTTCACTGCGGTGTAGGTCGCCGGCGCTCAGCCTTCTCGAACTGCTGCGCCCTTGGCCCGAGCGGCCTCGGCCAAGGCCTCTTGGAACTGGAGCATCTTGGCAGTTAGTTCAGGGTCGCCGGCAGCGAGAATCCGCACCGCCAACAAGCCGGCGTTTCGGGCGTTGCCGATTGCCACAGTCGCCACCGGCACGCCCGCTGGCATTTGCACGATCGACAGCAACGAATCCATCCCGTCGAGGTACTTCAACGGCACGGGCACACCAATGACCGGCAGTGGGGTCACCGCGGCGAGCATTCCCGGCAGATGGGCGGCGCCGCCCGCACCGGAGATGATCACTTCGAGGCCACGTTCGTGAGCGCTGCGCCCATATTCGATCATTTCGACCGGCATCCGGTGAGCCGAGACCACATCGGCCTCATATTCGATGCCGAACTCGGCCAGCGCAGTCGCTGCGGCCTGCATTGTGGGCCAATCCGAATCTGACCCCATCACGATTCCAACGCGTGCGCTCATGCCGGCTCTCCATTCGTCAACAGTGCGGCGCTTCGCCGGGCCCGACGCTGCACCTCTTCAAGTTCTGAACCAACCGCGGTGACATGGCCTACTTTGCGACCGGGTTTGACCGCCTTGCCATACAGGTGAATTTTTACGTCGGGTTCGGCAGCCAAGGCAAGGGCTCGCGCGGCCTCAAGATCGGTGACTTGACCACCAAGAATGTTGACCATCACCGACCATTCTTGGCGCGGCTCGGTCGAACCCAGCGGCAAGTCACAGACTGCTCGCAGATGGTTTTCAAACTGACTGGTGATGGCACCGTCGATTGACCAGTGGCCGGTGTTGTGCGGGCGCATCGCCAATTCGTTTACCAAGACTCGACCGTCTTTGGTTTCAAACAACTCGACCGCGAGCATCCCAACCACGCCAAGCTCAGCGGCGATCGTGCGGGCGATGGCTTGTGCCTTCTCCCCCAGCGTCGGATCAAGGTTTGGTGCTGGGGCGACTACTTCGGCGCAAACACCGTCTTTCTGACGCGACTCGACGACTGGGTATTCGACGATCTCTCCCGATGGGCTGCGAGCCACTTGGGCGGAAAGTTCGCGGCTAAAATCCACCAACTCCTCAACCAGCAGGTCCGCATCGGCTTCGAACGGTTCGGTCAGATCCGTGAGCGAATCGACCTTCCAAACCCCTTTACCGTCGTAGCCGCCGCGAGCGGTCTTCACGATCGCCGGGAAACCAAACTCGGCGACCTCGGCCGGCGTTTTGACCTGCGCCCAACGCGGGCACGGCACACCCAACTCGCTAAGCCGGCGGCGCATTACGAGTTTGTCTTGGGCATGAATAAGCGCGTCGGGGCCTGGCCGGCAAGCGTGTCCGTCGGCGTCGAGTCCCCGCAACAAGTCAGTAGGTACGTGTTCGTGGTCGAAGGTGACCACCGGCGCATCGCCAACGGCCCGGCGCAGGTCAGCAGCAACCGTGTGGTCGCCCACTTCATAGTCGCGAATAACCTGCGCGGCTGAAACATCGTCGTCTTCGGCCAGCAGCGCCAGCCGGATCCCCAACGCGATCGCTGGGGGTTGCATCATCCGGGCCAACTGGCCGCCACCGATGACGGCAACATCGTGGCTGATTCTTGGGGTCGTCACGCGCACAGCCTAGGCGAATTCACCGAGCTCGGAACGAGCGGCGTTCGTTAACCGTGATCGGCGACAGGTTCCCAAATCCCTTGATCAGGCGCGGCGGCATTGTTCGCGTGTCGAAGGCATCGCCCAACTTGTCGGCAGTCGCCTGATCGACGAGGACTCGGTTTGCTCTGGCCACTTGGGACAGCCGGGCCGCTAGATTCACCGGCGGGCCAAACACGTCCCCCAACCGGCTCAACACACTTCCGGTCGCCAAGCCGACTCGGACGGCAGGCAACTGCGGCCGCACACTAAGCCCAGAAATGACCTCCAACGAGATGCGGGTCGCGGCCACCGGATCGGGATGAACAAACAACATGGCATCACCGAGAGTTTTGATGACTCGGGCGCCACCAGCGGTGATGATGTCGCCACACCGAGTCTCAAACTCCTCGACTACGAGGGCCAACTCTTCGTCATCGAGCCGGTTCGACAGGGCGGTGAATCGGGTCAGGTCAGCGAAACCGACCGTCATATCGGTGGACAGCAAGGCCTGGTCGTTTTCACCCAAAGCAGTCAGCCGCGAGGCCGCGGCCGCGAGGTGGCGGCGCCACACGTGGACCATCAGTCGCTCGAACCCGGGCACTGCGTTCGATGCTAAATCCAGGGCGGCACCCGCCCGACTTTTCGACTTGCCTCTCTCAATATCGGCTTCCAACTGGTCAACCAGGATGGACACTTGCCAGTCAGCCAACCGCGACATGGTTTGACCGAGTGCACGGGTGAGTCGAAACACCGTTCCTTCGTCGAGAATCTGGTGTTCGACGGCTAACGCTACGACCGCAGCCGCGGTCACATCGGCCTCCCCGAAAGCGGTTTCGTCTCCCGGATCAGGGAAGCCGAGGTTGCGCCACAACCGAGTCGCCTGCTCAAGGGTTAGGCCGGCCCGCTCTGCGGTCTCGGTGTTCGTGTACTGAAGCTGCTCGGCCAAAATCAGGTCGACCAGCGGAGTGTCATCAATGCTGCTCATCGCGACCCATCTCGGGGGCGTGCGTGTCAAGGATCGACCGTGAAATCTGACGATGCAGGTCCTCGATTTGCGGGATGTCGTGAAGCTCAAGACCCGCTTGCTGGCTGGCGTCGTGAATGATCAGCGTGCCGCACCGCAACATCCGATCGACGAGTCCCTTTTCGTACGAGACGTCATTTATCCGGGCCAGCGGGATGATTCGGCCACTGCGGGTCAGGATTCCTTTTTGCTCAATCAGGCGCCGGTTCGTCAACGTGTAAGTCCAGGTGAGCCAACGCAAAAACGGGTAGACCGTCACCCAGAACAACAGCAGCGCCGCAACTGCCAGCCCGGCCCACCGGGGGGCACCGCCAGCCGAATTACCAACCAGTCCGAGATAAAAACCAGTCGCGAGCATCAAACCCAAGCCGAGCAGGAACGGAATGATCAGCACCTTCACGTGGGTGCGGGTCTCGATTTGGACGACCTCGTCGTCTAGGAGCAACTTCTCGGAGAGCATGGCGATAGTTTCCCACGTCGTGCCGCGATATAGGCGGCTACTGGGGTCGAAGATGCGTTACATCGCCGGCAGACCAAGCCACACCGTCAACCACGAGGCAGCCATCGGCATCAATCTCAGTTGCCAGACCGAACACTTGGGAGCCATCTGAGCGCTCGATTCGAACCTGTTGGCCGATGGTGGCGCAGGCCGTACTGAAGTCGGTTGAAAGTGCCTCGAACTGGGCCGGGTCGCGCCATTGTTCGACTCGGATTCGCAGGTTTACCAACAAGGTCGGCAGAACCTCGTTGCGGTCGACGCTTCGTGATCCTTCGAGCAGCATCGAGGTGGCGGTCTCTACCGGCAGGTCACCCGCATCAAGTGCGACATTTAGGCCGATCCCGATCACCGCGGCCGGGCCCTGGGTCGTCTCTACCCGCTCAACTAGGACGCCACAGAGTTTGCGTTTACCGTCGGCGAGCACATCGTTAGGCCATTTGAGGCCAGCTGTGACTCCGAATTCACCGACAGTGTCCAGTACTGCCAACCCGGCCACCAGTGGCAACCATGACCAGCGGGCCGGCGGAACCTCGCTGGGCCTAACCAGCACTGAGACCGCGATCCCTTTTCCCGCCGCCATGGTGAAGGTCCGATCCAATCGACCTCGGCCGGCAACCTGATGGTCGGTCGTATGTACCGTCCACTCTGCGGCGCCTGCTCTTGCCGCTGCCGTTAGATCGGCATTGGTGCTCTCGGTCTGGTCGGTGACCTCAATCGTGAAGCCGCTCGCAGCGTCGGCTAGTCGGCGGGCGTCCAGTAGGGCAGTCATAACAGCCACCTTGGCACAGGCAGCCGAGAATGCCCCGGCTAAGGTGGACGCCATGACCGACGCCCTTGCCGATACCGAAATGGCGGTCCACGACGACCTCCACACCACGGCCGGAAAGCTTGCAGATTTCGAACGCCGCCACCACGAGGCAACTGTTGAAGTTGCAGAGCGCGCCGCACAGAAGCAGCACGCTCGTGACCGCAAGAGTGCCCGCGAGCGGATTGAAGAGCTTCTCGATGAAGGTTCCTTCGTCGAACTTGATGCGCTGGCCCGGCACCGCGCCACTGCTTTCGGCTTGGATAAGAACCGTCCCCTTGGCGACGGCGTCATCACCGGCTACGGCACGATCGACGGCCGCCAGGTTTGCGTCTTCGCGCAGGACTTCAGCATCTTCGGCGGCAGCCTCGGCGAGGTTTACGGCGAGAAGATCACCAAGGTGATGGATCTGGCGATCAAGTCGGGCTGCCCGATTATCGGCATCAACGAGGGCGCGGGCGCGCGAATCCAAGAGGGCGTCGTTTCTCTCGGTTTGTATGGCGAGATCTTCAAGCGGAACGTGCACGCTTCGGGTGTCATCCCGCAGATCAGCCTCATCATGGGCAACTGCGCTGGCGGCCACGTCTACTCCCCTGCGGTCACCGACTTCACGATCATGGTTGACGGAACTTCGGGCATGTTCATCACTGGCCCAGACATCATCAAGACGGTCACCGGCGAAGACGTCACGATGGAAGAGCTCGGTGGCGGTCGCACGCACAACACCAAGAGTGGAAACGCGCACTACCTGGCCGCCGATGAGTCCGACGCTCTTGAGTACGTCAAGGCGCTGATCTCCTACCTGCCGCAGAACAACATGGAGGAGCCAGAGCCGTTCGCCGAGGTCGCTGACCTTGAGCCGACTGACTTGGATTTGACGCTCGACACGCTCATCCCTGATTCGGCGAACCAGCCTTACGACATCCGCACCGTCATCGAGGCGATAGTCGACGATCAGGAGTTCTTGGAAGTTCAGGCGCTGTTCGCCCCGAACTTGGTGATCGGTTTTGGTCGCGTTGAGGGCAAGAGTGTCGGCGTCGTCGCAAACCAGCCGATGCAGTTCGCTGGCTGCCTCGACATTGACGCCTCGGAGAAGGCCGCGCGGTTCGTCCGGACCTGCGACGCGTTCAATATTCCGGTTCTGACCTTTGTGGACGTTCCCGGTTTCTTGCCCGGCACCGAACAGGAATGGAACGGCATCATCCGCCGCGGCGCGAAACTGATTTACGCCTACGCCGAAGCGACCGTCCCGCTGGTCACCATCATCACCCGCAAGGCTTACGGCGGCGCGTACGACGTGATGGGTTCGAAGCACTTGGGCGCGGACATCAACTTGTCGTGGCCGACTGGCCAGATCGCGGTCGTTGGCGCCTCTGGCGCGGTCAACATTCTTTACCGTCGCGAGATTGCCGCTGCCGAAGATCCTGAGGGCATGCGCGCGGAGTTGATGACCGAGTACGAGGACACATTGTGCAACCCGTACATCGCGGCCGAACGCGGCTACATCGACGGCGTGATCAAGCCGTCGACCACCCGCGCCGAGGTCGTCAAGGCGTTGCGGTTGTTGGCGACCAAGCGTGAGTCGCTGCCGCCGAAGAAGCACGGGAACATCCCGCTGTGACCTCCGACCAGACTCCTGCGACTCCCCCGCTGCTGCGGGTGGTCAAGGGTGACCCCACGCCCGAGGAACTGGCTGCACTGGTCGCGGTCGTTGCCGCCCGCCAGTCCGCCGGTGCCGCTACCTCGACGCCTAAGCCGCGCAGCGAATGGGGCCACCCCGTCCGCAGCCACCGCCGCACCCTCCGCGTCGGCCCCGGCCAGTGGCGCGCTTCGACCTGGTGACAGTTTCCCCGGCTAACCGGGTTTTCCGTCACTGATCGTGGGAAGTTTCCCCCAACCTGTGTCGGTTTCCCCGGCTAACCGGGGAAACCGACAACCTGCCAAGCACACGAGGTGGCCGGAGGTTTCGTAGTTTTGTGAAAGCATCTGGGTCATGACTTTGCGGCCGCGTACTGATGTTGGGGTCGCTGATTGGTTTGTTTCGGCCGAGGCTGAGTGGAATGTGTTGGCCACCCAGGGCCCACCTGGCTTTGCCGCTTATGCAGCCGTCTGGTTTGACGGTGAGGAAACCGCGCCGTATCGAGCCGACGACGAACTGATGGCCCAAGTAGTTGAACTTGTCGCCGGCGTCACTTCAACTACCGGCGAAGTGTTTTACGGGCTCTGGGACGGCTGGGGCGACTTGTACGACGGTGGGCGGATTTATCAAGCAGCCAATATCGGTTGGCTGAGTCGGTTACTTATCCAGCCAACAGCCCCACGGATTCGGCCCGCGCTAGAGGACCCCGTCATGTCAGGGCCAAGGGTGGGCTTGGCCGGATACCGCGAATACATCTTGTTTTCTGGATCGGCGGCACAGGTTGGCCACTGGCCGACAGTCCCGGTGGAATTTGACGTGCCACAAACGCTTCCCCCGGCCTCGATTACTTGGCCCCAGGACCGGTCGTGGTTCATCGCCGCGGACGTGGACCCCGAGTGGCTTTGCATTGGCGGTTCGGCCGAACTGGTTGCCCATGTCCTTGCCGATGAACGGTTCGATGCTGAACCAGTTTCGTACGGCGAACTACCCAAAGAGCGGAGCCCCGAATGAAGTTTGTCCTTGCATCAGCCTCACCAGCGAGACTGGCGACATTACAGGCCGCCGGCCTTGATCCCGAAGTGATCGTTTCAGGAGTTGATGAGAGTTCAGTCGCCAGCAAAACCCCAACCGAACTGGTGTTGAAGCTAGCTGAACTCAAATGCCTCGCGGTGGCGGCGAGCCGACCGGGCGACCTGGTGTTGGGTTGCGATTCGGTGCTGGAGTTCGACGGCCAAATCCTAGGAAAACCCAAAGACCCGGCTACCGCACGCGAACGCTGGTACCAAATGCGAGGCAACGTCGGCGTGCTGCACACCGGCCACACCCTGCGGTTGGGCGGCGAGGAAGTATCGCGGCATGTGTCCACCCGAGTCCACTTCGCTCAAGTAAGCGATGCCGAGATCGACGCCTACATCGCCACCGGCGAACCACTCGAAGTCGCGGGCGCATTCACGATCGACGGACTTGGTGGCGCATTTATCACCCGGATCGACGGCGACCACCACAACGTTGTTGGGGTGAGTGTGCCGGCGGTGCGTGAACTGGCGGCCGATCTTGGAATCGCTTGGCCGACTCTTTGGCGCTAACGCCGAGTACGTGAGCAGAAGAACACCACTAAAACTGGGTAAATGCCGCCGATTGCGACAGACTGGATCGTTGGGCAACTTTCCTACTGCCCATTGAGGTCAAAATGCGAATTGAAGCAATCGGCGTAACCGTGGATGGGCCGCACTCGGCTTTGCTTGCCCCCACCTACGCCACGATCCGTACTGGTCAGGTAACGGTTGTCGACGGTCCACCCGGCGCCGGCCACACCGCTTTTAGCCTGATCCTTGGCGGGCGACTCGTACCCAGCGCGGGCCGCGTTCTAGTCGACGGGGTACCCAACGGACAGCGCCTGCGAGACGAAGTGGCCGTCGTTGATGTTCCAGATGTCTCCGAGCCCGACGAAGTCGTCTCCTTGGCCACAACCATGGGCGAGGAGTTAGCGATGGCCGGACAGCGAGCCCGAATGAGCGACGTGCGAACTTGGCTCACGCAACGCAATGCCATCAACTGGCGCCACACTCGAGTCGAAGATGTGCCAGCCGAGATTAGGTTGCGCCTGCTGGCCGATGTGGCCGCGCACCGGCCCGGGGTTCGAGCGGTCGTCCTGTGCTGCCCGGACCGATACGGCACGGACGCGCAAGCAGCATTGGCTGTCGCGCACGAGGTGGCCGAACGCGGCCTGGCCGTCTGCCTGCAACTGGCCAGCAACACGGCTCGCGCCTTCGGCGATTCGCACGCAACCCTAGGAGGCGACCGATGACCTCAATTCGACTGGCATATAGCGAGCTTCGTCGCCTAACCGCTGGGCGCATGCCAACGCTGGCGGTGTTGGCAATCGTGTTGATTCCGACGATGTATGCCTCGCTGTACCTGTGGGCGAACCACGACCCGTACGCGCGACTTACCAGTGTGCCGGCGGCGATCGTAGTTGAAGATGTGCCAGCAGAAAGCAGCCAAGGTGGCCAGATCCACGCGGGTAAGGACGTGGCTCACGACCTGATCGAGGACGGCTCGTTCGACTGGCGCGAAGTGTCTGCTGCCGAGGCGGCTCTAGGCGTCGAAGATGGCACCTACCTGTTCGCGCTCACGATTCCGCAGACTTTCTCGCAGGCCTTGGCCTCAACTGCCGACTTCAAACCGGAAAAAGCACAACTGGTGTTGACCACGAACGAGGCAAACAACTACCTGTCGTCGACAATCGCCGAACAAGTGTTGACCAAAGTCAGTTCGTCGATCGCCCAGAACGTGAGCGAACGGGCCGCTTCGTCCTTCCTCCTAGGGTTTTCGAGCTTGCATGACCAACTCAAGCAGGCCGCCCAGGGCGCAGCCGAATTAGGCACCGGGCTGGAATCTGCCCACGACGGCTCCCAGCAACTAGCTACCGGTGCTTCGGCTCTGGCGGCCGGTCAAGGCAAGCTCCTTTCCGGTCAACGTGCCTTGGGCGTTGGCATCGGTGACGCCGAGCAGGCAGCAAAGAAACTCGCCGCCGGCTCAGCCAAGGTGGCCGACGGCAATGAGCAACTCGCCGAGGTCGCCGACTTGCTCGCCCAGACTGCCGAGTCGACACACAAAGACTTGGACACGATTCGGGCCGAAATTGAGAAAGATCTAGCAGCAGCAGGACTGACCGCGGAGCAGCAGCAGGCCGTTCTCGCTCGACTCGACCAACTGCGCAAACCGCTGACGGACCTAAACCAGAAGGTGCAAGACACGGACACCCAGATTGATCAGCTAGCCGCCGGTGCCCGCCAGGTCGCCGACGGGAACGCGAAACTGGCCAACGGACTAGGCACGGCCCACGATGCCAGCGGCAAACTAGTCGCGGGACAGCAGACTGCTCGCGACGGCGCCAGCAAACTCGCTGCCGGTGCGAGCGACCTCGAAACAGGTCTGGCAACCGCGGCCAAAGGTGCCGACAGGTTGGCCACCGGGCTTGCCGACGGGGTGGCAACGATCCCCGATCTTGACGCAAACCGGCGAGACCAGACTGCGTCGACTTTGGCCTCTCCGATCACCACCACTAACGTGGCTCAAGCCAAGGCCGATTCCTACGGCGCCGGACTCGCCCCGTTCTTCCTTGCCATTGGGGCCTGGGTTGGCGGCTACGTGATGTTCCTACTGGTTAGACCGTTGTCGAACCGGGCGATCGCGGCTCGTCAGTCGCCGCTGCGAACGGCGATCGGCGGTTGGCTTACCCCTGCTCTGCTGGCAGCAGCCCAAGTTTCCATCATGCTCACGGTAGTGATGTCGGTCGTCGGGATCGACTTCCTGCGGGCAACCCAAGTCGCGCTGTTCCTGCTGCTGGTCGGCGGGGCTTTCGTGGCGATCGTGCATTGTCTGAATGCTTGGCTCGGACCAGTCGGGCAGCTACTCGGGCTGGTGTTGTTGGTGTTGCAGTTGGCCAGCGCCGGGGGCACCTTCCCTTGGCAGACCTTGCCGGGGTCACTGCAGGTGCTACACCAGGTGCTGCCGATGTCGTACGCGGTCGATGGGATTCGCCACCTGATGTATGGCGCTTCGCTGGAGAATCTGCCACTAGATATCGCTGTTCTGATTGCTTACATCGTGGCCGGGGTCGCGCTTTCAGCAGCCGCAGCGTACCGGCGCCGGATTTGGCGAGTGTCTCAAATCAAACCCGAGATCGCGCTGTGAACTGTTCGCGACGGTAGGAACGCACGGGCTATTCCACCGGCAGGCCGAGGGAACGAGCGATCAGCATGCGCTGCACTTCGCTCGTACCTTCGCCGATTTCGAGGATTTTGGCGTCGCGATAGAAGCGTGCGACCGGGTACTCCTCCATGAAGCCGTAGCCGCCGAAAATCTGGGTGGCGATCCGGGTGGCGGTGACGGCCGACTCCGAGGTGTAGAGCTTGGCCACCGAAGCGGCCTGCTTGAAGGCTGCACCGCCAATGCCGGCGTCTTTCATGGCTGCGGCTTGATAGGTCAAGGCGCGCGAGGCGTCTGCCATCACCTTCAGGTCCGCGATCTGGAAGGCGACCCCCTGCTTGCGACCGATCGGGCCGCCGAAGGTCTGGCGGTCGCCCGCGTATTCCAGGCAGGCGGACAAACAGGCTTCGATCAGGCCCAACGCCAACGCCGCGATCGCCACCCGGCCGTCGTCGAGGGTCGCCAGGAATTGTGCATAGCCGCGGCCGCGCTCACCGAGCAGGTTCTCAGCTGGGACGCGAACGCCCTCGAAGGTTAGCGGATGAGTGTCACTGATGTGCCAGCCGAGTTTGTCGTAACCGGGGCCAACAATGAACCCTGGCGTTCCGGCCGGCAGCATGATCGTGGAAATCTCGGGGCGGCCATCTTCGCGGGTTCCGGTGCGCGCGGTGACAGTGACAACAGAGGTGATTTCGCTGCCAGAGTTGGTGATGAACTGTTTTGCGCCGTCGACTACCCACTCGTCACCGTCGAGGACCGCCTTGGTCGCGGTCGCGCCGGCGTCCGAACCGGCGCCCGGCTCAGTCAGACCGAAGCCGGCCACTCGCTGACCGGCAACCAGGTCCGGCAGCCAGCGTTCCTTCTGCGCCTGAGTGCCGAAGGTCTGGATCGGGTTGATGCCCAAACCGACCGCAGCTTCAAGGGTGATGCCCATCGCCTGATCGACTCGACCAAGCTCTTCGATGGCGACGCACAGGCTCGTGAAGTCGCCGCCGGAGCCGCCGTACTCCGGCGATGACGTCAGCCCGAACAGGCCCAGGTCGCCCATTTGCTGCACCACGTCGACCGGAAAGTGATGGTCCTTGTCCCATTGGGCGACATGTGGGGCGATCTTCTCGGTAGCAAACGCGCGCACCACGTGGCGGAAGTCTTCGTGCTCGGGTGACAACTCAAAATCCATGACCGCAGGTTAGCACTCGCTAACCTGCGCGATTGACTGTTCCCAAGCCAGAGGGCGCGAGAACACCGCCGGTTCGACTCCATTAGAATCGACAAGCACATCTCTCGCAAAGGAGAACCCGTGAGCAACCCCCTCCAGAAGGTCCTGATCGCCAACCGTGGCGAGATCGCCGTACGCGTCATCCGCGCGGCAAAGGACGCCGGCATTGCCAGTGTCGCGGTTTACGCCGACGCCGATCGTGATGCACTGTTCGTACGTCTGGCCGACGAGGCCTACTCCCTGGAGGGCGCAACGCCGGCCGAGTCGTACCTCGACTTCGGCAAACTGCTCGCCATCGCTGAGCGCAGCGGCGCAGACAGCATCCACCCCGGCTACGGCTTCTTGTCTGAGAATGCTGACTTCGCCCAAGCCGTTATCGACGCTGGCCTGATCTGGATCGGCCCGCCGCCGGCCGCGATCGAGGCCCTCGGCGACAAGGCCAAGGCCAAGCAGATCGCGCTGGCCGCTGGCGCACCCCTTGCGCCCGGTTTGAAGGATGCGGTCAAGGACGCCGACGAGATCGTTGCGTTCGCTCAAGAGCACGGCCTGCCGGTCGCCATCAAGGCCGTCTTCGGCGGCGGTGGACGTGGCCTCAAGGTCGCCTCGACGATCGAAGAGATCCCCGAACTTTACGAATCGGCCGTCCGCGAGGCCGTCACCGCTTTCGGTCGCGGCGAGTGCTTGGTAGAGAAGTTCCTCAACAAGCCCCGCCACGTCGAGACGCAGTGCTTGGCTGACTCGCACGGAAACGTAGTCGTCATCTCGACCCGCGACTGCTCGCTGCAGCGTCGCCACCAAAAGCTTGTCGAAGAAGCACCTGCCCCGTTCCTCAGCGACGACCAGATCGAGCGTCTCTACAGCTCGAGCAAGGCGATCTTGAAGGAGGCCGGCTACGTCGGTGCGGGAACGTGCGAGTTCCTCGTCGGTGAAGACGGCACGATCAGCTTCCTAGAAGTCAACACTCGCCTGCAGGTCGAACACCCGGTCTCTGAAGAGGTCGCCGGGGTTGACCTAGTTCGCGAAATGTTCCGCATCGCCGCTGGCGAAGAACTCGGCTACGACGACCCCGCCCTGCGTGGCCACTCGATCGAGTTCCGGATCAACGCCGAGGACGGTGGCCGTGGCTTCCTGCCCGCCCCAGGCACCCTCACCCGCTGGAACCCGCCGTCGGGTCCGGGCGTTCGTGTCGACTCCGGCTATGAGCAAGGCGAAACGATCCCCGGTTCGTTCGACTCCCTGGTCGCCAAACTGATCGTCACCGGCGCCACTCGCGAGCAGGCCATCGAACGGTCGCGGCGTGCCCTCGACGAGTTCGAGGTCGACGGCATGCCGACCGTCATTCCGTTCCACCGTTCAGTGCTCGACGATCCGGCCTACAACGCTTCAAACGGCTCGTTCGACGTCTACACGACGTGGATCGAAACCGACTACGACAACCAACTCGAGCCGTACAACGCGGTCGCGAGTGAACTGGACGAACCTGCCGAGCGTGAGCGCGTCACCGTCGAGGTTGGCGGCAAGCGCGTCGAAGTGGTCCTGCCAGGTGGCCTAGGCGCCGCAGCGGCCGCTGGTGCGGGCCAGAAGAAGGCCAAGCGCAAGGGCGGCAAGTCCGCTGGCGCGGTCGCCTCGGGCGATTCGCTCACCTCGCCGATGCAAGGCACGGTCGTGAAGTTGGCCGTCGAGAACGGCCAAGAGGTTGCCGAAGGCGATCTGGTTATCGTGATCGAAGCAATGAAGATGGAGCAGCCGATCAACGCGCACCGCTCCGGCATAATCACCGGCTTGGACGCTGAACTCGGTGTCACGGTCGGCGCAGGTTCAGTGCTCTGCGACATCAAGGACGCCTGAACTCTTCACGAACAACCCAAAAAGGTCGGCCCCGAGCAGTTGCTCGGGGCCGACCTTTTGAGTTCTAGAAAACCTCAGGACGCTTTGCGAAGGCGATCGCGGGCGGCGTCGCGTTCTGCCGGTGAAACGCCGGGGGTCTCGGCGGGCGCATGATGATCGACCTCGCCGAAGGCCACCCCGGCCGCCCACACGATCAAGGTAACGACGAGCCAAGTCGCCCAACCGGTGATCTCAAAACCAGAGCTCGGCACTATCCAGTCGGTCAAAGCCAGCGCGACTGCGGTGAGCAGCAGCCCGCCGGTGATCGTGGTGACCCTGAGCCACTTCGAGCCGAGCCGTACCGCGGCGACCCGCAGTACGACACTCAGCACGGTGAACAGCACCACCGCGATCAGCCACCAAGTGGTCGTCAGCGCGAAACCGTCGAGCAGCCAAGCCGAAACCCCAAGCGCAAGCGCATTGGCCAAGGCGGCGGTGCTGATCGTAATCAGCAGTCTGCGACGAAACATAGTCTGAGTATCTCACTTGCGAACAAGGAAACCGAACCTGTCCGAATTCAGAAACCGAACCAATCCGACCGCAAGCCAAAGGCCCAACGGGCGTCAACTCCCGTGATGGTTTTGGAACCCTTGGAGCCTTTGATCGTCAAAGAAAGCACTCGCCCGCCAGACTGACCCAGCCCGTTTCGTTTCGTGACAGTTAGCGTCCGCAGAGTGCCCACAGACGGATACTTGGCCGCAATTGTTTTTGCGCTGACCTTGATCGTCCACGAGTAGTTCTTGTTGCCGCTCCAGCTGTCCCAGGGGTCGCTGACCGCCGACAGATAGGCGAACGAACCTTTGTTCGTGTACCCGCCTGAGGAACTCGAGAACTGCGTGAACGCGGGCTTACCGCCGTGGGTAAGAATCTTGCCCTTCGTGCCGTCGACGGCTTGGTTGGACTTTGTCGCTTCGGCGGCGAAGCCGCCATAGACCTGGCAAGAAGTCGTATCGCAAATATCGAAGTGCTTAGTCGAACCGAGGTAACGCGAAGCGTACGTCCGAGCAGCAACCGACTGTGCCTTCAGCGCCTCAATACTCCAGGTGGCCGGCATCTCACGCGGCACCACGCCACGCAGGTAGTCCTCAAGGCTCAACACATTGATCGTGTCTCGAGTCGTCGATCCCGCCTTCGGCACCGCCGACCGCAGCGCACCGCGATACGCCCGCAGCGACCCATTTGGCAGTACCAAGTTGATGGTCGTTGGCCCTTCGAACTGGGCGTTGGCGTTGAACGTCGCGAAGGTGTACCACTTGGAGCCGGACTGGTAGTACAAAGAGTTGTGCGCCTTGTTCGCCTTAGCGGTATCGATTGACCAGTTGGTGACCGAAAGCGAGCCGACCTTAGCTGGCAACGCAGTTACCACGTTGTTCGAGAGGTTGCGAATCTTCAACCCGGCCGTGTGCTTTACGTTCACCGAGTTTGAAGTGTCGGCGGTCAGGTTTACCCGAATGACTCCGGCTTTGGTCTCCAACTTCGTGCCCGGATAGTACTTCGCCAAAATGGCATCGAACTTGTATCCAGCGCGTGCGCCGCCTTCGGCGCCGTACTGACTCATCCCGATTCCGTGTCCGTAGCCGTGGCCGCGGAAGCTAACTGAGCCGCCGGCAGGCACCGTAACCGTGTTGACCGCTGCCGGGGCTGTCGTTGGTGCCGGACTTGGTGCCGTCGCTGGCTTGTACCCGACGGTAATCCCGATTAGGTATGGCGCTGGCGTAAGCGGACCAAGCCGCTTACGGGCTTTCGGATCGGCAACTGCAACCTGAACCTGATAGCGGGTCCCCTTCTTAAGCTTGGTCACCTTCAACGAGTTCTTGGTGGTGAAGAAGTAGCGGGTTCCGGTTGTCGAACCGAGTTTCACAATCGAAAGACGGTAGCCAGGTGCTTTGGCTTGGGAAGCCCATTGGAATGACAGTGAGGTCTTTGCTCGAGCCGAAACCTTGAATGAACTCGGTGCGGTGTAGACCACTGGAACGGCTACCGGCGCACCGGCCGCCGAGGTTGCTTTGGCGGTGTAGGCCGCTACTCGGTCCCTCAGCCCGCCAACGGAATTTATCCAGGCGTAGGCAATTGCACCTGGGCAGGCGGTGGACTTGACGTCACGGTGACCGTTGATTACTTGATACTTTTTCCCACCGACCGTATAGGTGCCCTTGGGGTTGGCCTTGAAGTACGCCAATCGCCAGCCGAGCAGCTTGACCATCGCCGATTTCATTTCTTCGCTAGGCGCCGACTTCTCGAAGTGACCCATCATCGAGACACCGGTTGCCCACTGGTTTACCGCGTCAACACCGGAGTGGGCAGCACGAACCTGATTGAGCATTCCACCCTTGCGACCTTCGAAGACCTGGCCAAACCGGTCGACTAGGAAGTTGTAGCCGATGTCGCACCAGCCGTGCCCCTTGACGTGATACGACTGATAGCCGCGAACTAGGCCCGCAGATTCGGCCTTTGTGTAGGTGTTCGAACCGGCAGTGTGGTGCACCACTACGCCAAGTGCCTTTGGCTGAGTTGTCGGCGAGTCGCAACTCGTTCCCGGTCCCGCGCCCCACTGCTTGCGCGTGATGATCGTTGGCATCGGCACGACCGTAGGGGTGCCGTCTGCGGCGACCGTTTCGGTTTCTTCTTCATCCTCAGCGGTGAACGCAGCCGACCGAGCCGAAGTTACCGTCTCTGGTTGACCGGGATCGATCGTGGTGACCTTGACGCCCGTTGGAGTTCCGGCTGCAGCTTGAACATCGACAGCGATACCGTCAGCGGCTTGAGCGGTCCACAGCGGCACAGTGCCCGGACGGCCGCCCTCTATGCTCTCTTCTGCCTCTAGCGTCTCCCAAGCGCCCCACGAGCCGTTTGTGCGCACTTGAACCCGCACGGTGACGTCTTTGGCGCTTGCTGACGCGTCCCAAGTAACACCGGCCATCCGGAACGGTTCGACTTCGGTCCGCTTGATTGCGGCCGCGCCGGGTGTCGCCGGATCAACCTTGACCGCGGTCTGCTCTACGGCGACTTCTTCGGGGATCGCCGCATCGTTAACTGGTGCGGGGCTTGTCGAGGCCGGACGCACCTCGATGAGGTCGGTGCCGGCGGCCTGGGCGGCGACCGGCGTGAGCACGAGGGCACCGACCAGCGAGGCGGCAACCAAACTGAAACTGCAGCGGTTCAGCCTTGAATGCATGGGGGAAGTCCATTCTTTGGCGATTCACATCTGTTACTTAAGCGAGCACAGGCATCAGAACACACATTTTGGATGCATTCCAGCGTTTGTAGGCTGACCTGCGAAACAACACTGGTGTTATTTGCCGCCAAAAGGCGGTTCGTTCAACTTCTACTTCAGAGTTGGCGATGCAGTCGCCGCGCCACTTCGCCGACCGAACCAGACAGCGAAGGATAGACAGTAAACGCGTTCGCGACATGATCGGCAGTCAGCGAGGCAGACACCGCAACAGCGACCGTGTGAATCAACTCGCTGGCCTTAGGCCCGACCACGACGCCACCGATCAGGGTGCCAACGCCCTGGCGGGAAAACAGTTTGACGAAACCGTCATGAACCCCGAGCATTTTTGCGCGCGGGTTGGTCGCCAGCGGCAGCATCGCAGTGTCGACAAGCAGTCCTTGTTCGTCGATCTGACGTTGACTGACCCCAACGGTGGCGATTTCGGGAGAGGTGAAGATATTGCTGGAGACTTTCGTCAGATCCAGCGGGTGGACCGCATCGCCCAGCAGGTGCGCCATCGCGATCCGCCCCTGCTGTGCGGCCACCGAGGCCAGCATGAAAACGCCGGTGCAGTCGCCAGCGGCATAGATCCCGGGCACGGCAGTTCGCGAAACTTTGTCGACCTCGATGAAGCCGCCTGCGTCAGTGCCCACTCCTACGTCGGCTAAACCCAAGCCAGCGGTGTTCGGTATCGAACCCAGCGCCAGCAGGCAGTGTGAGCCACGAACGGTCCTGCCGTCAGTCAACGTCACGATGACCTCATCGCCGTCGCGGACGACCGATTCCATCCGCGAGTTGTCCATCACCGTCATGCCACGACGGGTGAATACGTCTTCAATCAGGTTGGCTGCGTCCGGGTCCTCGCCCGGCAGCACGCGCGACCGACTTGAAACCAGTGTGACTTTGGCGCCCAGTCCGTTGTAGGCGCTGGCAAATTCAGCACCGGTGACACCCGAGCCCACGACGATCATGTGGGTCGGCAACTCACTCAGGTTGTAGATCTGCTCCCACGTCAGGATGCGTTCACCGTCGGGTTGGGCCGAATCAACTACGCGCGGATGGGCGCCAGTGGCGATCAGGATCCCGTCGGCCACTAGCGTCGCGTCGCCGGTCGCAGTCGTGGCGACGACGGTGTTGGCGGCCACTACCTTGCCTGTTCCAGAAAGTACGGTGACACCGGCTGCGGCCATGCGTTCGCCGATGTCCGAGGACTGCGCCGCGGCCAAGTCCAGCACTCGCTGGTTGACCGCGGCCAAATCTGCACTAACTGAAGTTGGCAACTCGACGCCCAACTCCGCCGATGACCCGACCTCGGTCAACAGGTCCGAGGTGGCAATGAGCGTTTTGCTGGGTACGCAGTCGGTCAGCACGGTGGAACCGCCAAGACCATCTCGATCGACGATGGTGACTTCTGCCCCCAACCGCCGGGCGATCAGGGCCGCTTCATAGCCGCCGGGTCCGCCGCCAATGATCGCCACATGAGTCACAGGCTTATTGTTCCACCGGTCCGGTTCGCCGACACGGCGAGCACACGCTTATGCGTCAGGCGGCGGCTATTGTCGCTCAGCGGGCGTAACGCGGCAGGTGCTGGGAAAGTTCGTTGAAGAGCGCGCCGTTTAGGCCAAAGACGACCTTCACTTCGGCCACTACACGCTCTTTGCCTTCAGCGGTCAAAGGCAACGCGTCGAGGCTCGCGCGGTAGCCATCCTTGTACAGCTTCGGCTTCTCGATCGCGTCAAACTGGTAGAACGCAATTCCCTTGCCTGCTTCAAGTTCAAAAGCCCGCGCCAAGATCCGGCCGATGGCTTGGCCGCCGGACAGATCGCCCAAGTAACGGGTGTAGTGGTGTGCGACGAACAGCGCAGGGTCGGCTTCACTCGCCTTGATCCGCGCGACGTAGGCGTCGACTGCGGGGCTGGAAATCTGGGGGATCTCGCCGCCTGCAGTCCAAAAAGCTAGGTCCTCGTCAATGGCAGCTAGGCGGTTGAGTACGGGGTCGATCAGTTCGCCAGCGACCGGATCATCGGCGAGGCGCGCACCCACCTCTTCGAGTGCTGCGTAGATCGGCCGGAGCATCGCGAGGTACTCGGTGTACCCGGTCTCGTTGACTTTCGAGTCCAGCAGCGATGCCATGAAGGAAGACCCTTCAGCGTCCTTGTGCTCGGCTTGGGAGCCTTCGCGCATTTGGACGGACAGGCCGACTTCGGTCGTCACGGTCATTTTGGCACCTCTCGTTTGGTCAGGTTGCCCTAAGTATATGACACAGTGTCAGATACGAACTGACGAGGTGTCGTCATCTTGGTCACACCTAGAGTCGGTGCGGCACCACAATCAAATGGCCGCCCGGATTGTCGTCGATCACGTGGACTTCAATCCCGTAAACCTTCGCGACTCGTTCGGCCGTCAGCACTTCACGCGGGGCGCCAATCGCCACCAATTCGCCGCCGTCGATCATCGCGATCCGATCGGCTCGGGCGGCGGCCAAAGTCAGATCGTGCAAAACCACCGCAACTGCTCGACCGGCCTTGGCCAACTTGCCGGTCACCTGCATGACCTCTTCTTGGTGGCGCAGATCCAAGGCCGCTGTCGGTTCGTCCAGCAGCACCACTTCAGTGCGTTGAGCCAGCACCCGAGCTAAGGAAACCCGCGCCTTTTCGCCACCAGAAAGAGCGGTGAACCGCCGGTCGACGAGGTGGGCGATGTCGGTCAACTCGATTGCTTCGGCGATGGCCTCGTCGTCCTCGGCTTCGCTAGCGTGTCCGAGCCACGGATTGCGACCCATCTCGACTACTTCACGAACGGTGAACGGGAAGCTCACCTGGTTCGATTGCAAAAGCACCGCGCGGACCTTTGCCAGATCTTTGGCGTGCCATTGGCTGAGGTTCTTGCCGTTGAGTTCAACCTGACCTGCTGAGGCCGGAACGTCGCCGGTCAACGCACCGAGGATCGTGGACTTGCCGGCGCCGTTTGGGCCAACTAGGGCCAGGACCTCGCCGCGGCGAACTTCAAGATTGATGCCAGAAACGATTTGCCGGCTGCCGAACCGGCAACCCAAGCCTGTGACTCGGTACGCGATCTCGGTCATGCCCAACCTCCCGAACGAGATCGGGTTGCCCGAACTAGATAGAAGAAGAAAGGGCCACCGATCAACGAAGTGAGTAGACCGATTGGCAGGTCCGAGCCCTCCACCAACGTGCGGGCCAACAGGTCGGCCCAGACGACCAGGGCGGCACCACCGATCACGCTCGCCAAAAGCAAAGTCCGATGAGACGGCCCAAGCAGCATGCGCACTAGGTGCGGCACGACGAGGCCAACGAACATGATGATTCCACTGAAGGCGACCGCCGCGCCGGTCAGCAAAGCGACCAGGGTGATTGAGCCGATCCGCAGCCGTTCCACCCGAAGGCCTAGATGTGACGCGGTTCGTTCACCCAACGCGAGCAGGTCGTAGCGGCGAGCGAGCAAAACTGCAGCTACCGTCGCCGGGATGCCGACCACGGCGACCGTGATGACTTCGCCCCAACGCGTTCCGTTCATCGAACCGAGCTGCCAAAAGACGATCTGCTCGCGTGAGCCGGAGTCGGCCGCGAACATCACCAGCGCAAGCCCGGCACCGGCGAAAGCGTTCACGGCGATACCGGTGAGCAGCAGGGTCACCACCTCAGTTCGGCCCCCCACTCTCGCCGTGGCGTAAACCAAAATGGTGGCGCCGAAGCCGCCGACAAACGCGAATGCGGCCACTGACCAGCTGCCCAATGCGACCGCACCGAACGCGATCGCCACCGCCGCACCAAATGCCGCGCCGGCCGAAACGCCGACCACACCAGGTTCGGCCAAGGGGTTACCGAAGATCGCCTGCATCACCGCACCAGCAACTGCCAGCGCCGCACCGACAAGGATGCTCATGGCGACTCTGGGGAATCTGATGTAAAGCAGAGTGTTCTCAGTGATTTCATCACTGGGGCGCCAACTGGTGTCGATGCCTAGGCCATGCAGGGCAGCGCCGACCACCTCGCGTGGGCCAACAGCCAATTGACCCACCGACGCTGAAACGAAAATGCCAGCAAGAAGTAGAACGACGAATCCGCCGATGACCGCAGTTCTGCGGCCGGAAGTCACCACGGTCGAATCAGCCTCAATCTTGGGGGACGTAGATGGCGCGAGCCAGCGCTTCGAGAGTCATCGCCGAACGCGGACCAAACGACAGGATATCGCCGTCGGCCATGTCCACGATTCGCTTGTTCTTGCCGGCCGTCGTCAACGCGATGGCGGGCTTCTCGGCCAACAGCCCGTCGACCCCGCCCGCGGAGTCGAGTCCGTGGGTCATCACGAGGATCAAATCGGGATCAGCCTTGACCATCGCCTCGTCGGTTAGTGGCTGCATTGCCCGCCAGCCGAGCTCCTCGGCAACGTCGAAAGCGCCGAGCCCGTCCAGCAGGCTACTAACGCCTGCTTCTTTGCCGAAAAGGTAGTAGACGCCGGAGTTTCCGCGGACATACAGAAAAACGACCCGTAACTTCTCGGACTCGTTGGTGGGGGCGAACCGCTCAATCTCGGTCCTCACCTCGGCAATCTCTGCCTCAATCCGGTCGGCGAGTTTTTTGCCGGTCGCCACTAGCCCTACTGCTTGACCTACGTCTTTGGCTAGTTGAGCCGCACCGGCAAAGCTGGGATCATTCTCAACAAAAATCACCGGAACGCCGGTATCGGCAAGTTGTTCGACGACATCGCGCGGCCCCATTGAACCGTCAGTAATGATGACCGTCGGCTTTTGCGCCATCACTGCTTCGGCGTTTACCGCGTGGCCTTCTGAGGTGATCAGCGGCAACTTTTCGGAACCGGGGAACTCAGTCGAGATGTCGCGAGCGACTAGGTTGTCGCCGAGCCCTAGGCCCCAAAGAGTGCCTGCGATCGAACCGGCCATGTCGAATGCAACGATTCGCGAAGTGTCGGTCACTGTCACCGTCTTGTCGCCGCCGCGAAGATGCGAGACGACTTTGGCCGGCAACTTCGCCTTTTCAGTCGACTCAACGACTTCAACATCACGATCGCGCAGGACCGCAGTGCTAGGCCCGGTGATTTCTTTCGGCTTCTTTAGGGGTTCTAGTTCGCTAAGTGCCGGCTGCGGCGTCGAGTCGGACCCTTTTCCTGTTGTCTCGTAGTCGCCACAGGCCGCCAGCGAGGCCATTAGTAAAACGATGACCAATGCCGAGAGTTTCTTGGTCATGCAGGCGCTCCCGGAATCCGTCGACGCATGATCATCACGGTAATTAGTGCTGAGGCTGCCGCCCCAAGCACCATTCCGCCAACCCACGGCAACCAACTGGGGCCGTTTCCGCCGCCGCTGGTGGGCGTTACGACAACCTGTTCGTCGGTTTGCGTGCTGGCCAAATTGGTGGCGGCACAATCTGTGGCAACAGTGAACGTCAACGTGACTGGGTCGAGCGCCGCGCCGGCGGCGTAGTTGGGGAAGACTGCGTTCCCGGCCGCAGTGAGCGTTGTCGGAATGTCCGTGATCGTCACAACTTGACCGTCGGTGGTCATCTTGCCGGCAGCCAAGTCAAGGTCAGCAAATTGAACGCCAGCTGTGGTGGTGCGGTCATCCTTGCCTGCCATTGCCGCGTCCATCGTCCCGCCGGAATAGTCCACGGCTAGGGCTGCAGTTTCGTTGTCCACAAACGTGACGACCGGGTTGGAGATCGACGTGTCCAACGCCCCGCTATGGCCGGTGAACTTCACCTCGCCGGTGAACTTGAGTTCGCCAGAATCGCCGTCTTCGGCCTGGACGCCAACACCCTTACTCCAGGTGAATTCGGGCGTTTTGTAGCTAGCGTTTCCGCTGGTGGACCAGTCGCCGTTGGCAATCGACCCGGAAACATAGGCCCGGAACGACTCCTTGAAGCCCCAGTCGAGGCGGCCGTCAGTGAGTTCACAACCGACGATCTTTTCAGCCGCGCCAATCTCCAATACAACGCCACGGCTCACCGAACCTTGGAAGGTCAGCGTGTGTTTTCCCGGTTCGACCGTCGCCGGAATGACGCCTTGCCAAGTGGCCTTGCCGGCCCCATCTGCGGTCACGTCTTGGGCGAGGATCGTCGGGGTCGAATGGAGCACGACCCGGATGCCCGTTTCGTTTGGCGCAAAGCCTTCACCCGAGACGGCGATCTCGTCGCCGGCGTTCACTTCGTCTTGTTTCACCAAAAGTCCGGTGGTCGCTGGTGGTGAAGTCGGCGCGGTCCAGTTGCTTGCGGTTGAGGCCGCCGAGACCACGCTCGTTCCGGCCGCAGTTGCGCGACTGGATTTGCTCGCGCTCGACCCGATCGAGAAGGTCACCGGGTCCATCGGTGTTCCCGGCGGGTAAAACTCACTGCCGTCGCGAGCGAACAGAGTCGACCCGGCCGGGGTGAGTGCCGCCGGTGCGCTGGCGTATTGCACCCATCCGGCCGCCGTGGTGCGTTTCGCTGCGCTCAGGGTGACGACGGCAACGTTGACTCTCCCCTTGCCTGCAACGTGGGCGGTGAGCATGGCCGAGTTGGCCGAGGTCACCCGAACGGCCGGGGCAGAAAGCGCAAGATTCAACTCCCCGTGATGGCCCGTGAATTGGACGCCACCGCGATAGGTGGTGGTGCCGACCGGGTTCGGCGCTTTGGCGCTCGTGCTCGATTGGCCGAACCAGTATCCGCCGGAGGTCGCCTTCGCCCCAGCTGAAACGGAAACACTTCCTCTGGCGATCGGGCCGGTGATGTAGGACCTAAAACTCGTCTTGACGCCCCAGACCAACTCGCCGGACTTTGCCTTCGGGCTGGTGTTCGGCTTGGGTTTTGGGCTCGGCGAGACGGTCGGCTGAGTGGTCGCTGCCGTTGTGGGCGCCGTGGTTGGTTCGACCGTCGGCTCAGCAGTGGGTGCTGTTGTCGGTCCGGTGGTCGGCTCAGTCGGCTCTGGCGTAGAGGCGACGTCGAAGGTCGCGCTGATCGGATCCAACTGCTCACCTGCGGTGTACATCGGGAAACCGTCGTAGATGAAGGCCGCTTCGCCGGCTTTGGTGAGTGTTGCCGGCGCGGCATTGACCTTCACCGTGGTGGCAGTTTTGGTGACCCGGCCGGCCAGGTTGACGGTGGCGAAAACGACGTCGGTTTTGCTTGCGCCGGTGCTGTCGAGAACGTCGACGACCAATTGTGCGCCGCTTGCCTTGTTCACCAGCCGCGGGTTGGAAATGGTCACGTCCAGCTCATTTTTGTGGCCGACAAAACGCACTGATCCTGCGGTACGAGCCTCGCCAGCACTATCGGACCAGTCACCCGTGGCATTGACGAAGGTGGTGACCGAGCCGTTGTCGGTTGCACCGCCGGCGACGGTCACCGAGCCGTGGGCGATGTTGCTGACGATGTAGCTGCGGAAACTTTCCTTTACGCCCCAGGTGATCGAGCCGCCGGTGACCGGTTCGCTCGGTTCGTTCGCGTCCGCGGTCATCATCGGCAGCGAAAATACTGCCAAAACCAATGCAGCGGAGACAACCACTGATCGCCGCCATATTCCGGCTCGATTCGACTGAATCGGGTCGCTCATCGTCAAACTCCCATCGAGTCCATCGTTTGGACCCCGTCGCCAACCACTTGACCCACCCTAGTCTAAGGTGTGCCTTACCTACATCGGTCGGCGGGTAGTCGGCCCAATCTGGAAGGAACCCAATGAGGTCCAAATCCCTCGTGCGCAGTCGCCGCGCATTGGCGTGGAGTTCAGCAACCGCACTAGCCGCAGGCCTGCTCGCGTTCGTCCCCACCTCGGCGGCACAAGCCGACGAAACTCCCGTAGTGCCGACCGTCAGTGTTTCAAAAGTCTCGTTCTTCGCCGATGAAACGGCTACCGTCACGGTAACCGGCACCGGGTTCAACCCCGACTCGGCAATCGGCGCCCGCCCGCCACTTGCTGGCAAGAAGTCCGGCGCATACGTGATCTTCGGCAAATTCGCCGCCAACTGGAAACCGTCAGCAAGCGCACCATCGTCTGCACGAAAGGTCGCCAACCAGGTGTGGGCACTACCCGAGCCCTCACTGAGCGAACCGACCCTAGCCACCTCCTGCGCCAATGGTGGTTGCGTCGAACTGAAGCCAGACGGATCCTTCACAACCACCATCTCGGTCTCGAAGGCAGCAGCCGACGCCGCAGCTGGAACCGATCAAAACCTAGTCAACTACGGCATCTACACCCTCGCCGGCAGCGGCGCAGTGGTCGCCGACTACGAGACCTACACCCCAATCGAGTTCAAGTCTCCTCAGATTGAAGTTAGCGACCACACTTTTTCCACCGACGAAGCGGCTACCGTCACGGTAACCGGCACCGGGTTCAACCCCGACTCGGCAATCGGCGCCCGCCCGCCGTTGAAGGACAAGAAATCCGGCGCATACGTGATCTTCGGCAAATTCGCCGCCAACTGGAAACCGTCAGCCGGCGCACCATCGTCTGCACGAAAGGTCGCCAACCAGGTGTGGGCACTACCCGAGCCCTCACTCAGCGAACCGACCCTAGCCACCTCCTGCGCCAATGGTGGTTGCGTCGAACTGAAATCAGACGGATCCTTCACAACCACCATCTCGGTCTCGAAGGCAGCAGCCGACACCGCCGCTGGAACTGATCAAAACCTAGTCAACTACGGCATCTACACCCTCGCCGGCAGCGGCGCCGTGGTCGCCGACTACGAGACCTATACCCCAATCGAGTTCGTTAAGCATGAAAGCAATCTTCAACTAGCGGACGCGGTCGCGTTCGCGGGTTCAACTAAGTCGCTGACTGCCACGCTTGCAACAGGTGCAACCGGCAACGTGACGCTTTCGGGCTTGCCCGATGGCAACCTAGTTAGCCCTGTCGATGACGGGGTGGCCACGTTCACTGTTCCGGCGAATCTTCCCATTGGTTCCTACGAACTTTCCGTTTCGTACGAAGGTGACGATAACTACGCCCGATCTGAACACACCGCTAACCTTCGGGTCGTCACCTCAACGCCGAGCGTGACCGTGTCGACGACCGAGTTCCAGGCAGACGAAGTAGCCACGATTACCGTCGAAGGATCTGGGTTTGACCCGAGCGCCGTGACATCACTTACGCAGCCACTGGTCAACCGACCCGCAGGCGTATCCATCACCTTCAGCAAGTTCTCCGAAGAGTGGCAGCCCAGCAAGAGTGCCCCCGCAGAGAATCGTCTGCGTAACAACAACTCGCTCAAATGGGCGGTGCTCGCTGAAGACTCCGCGGCCGTCGGCGGCCCCGCAGCAGGTGCGATCGAGTTGAAATCAGACGGTACGTTCACGGCAGAATTGACTGTCGACAAGGCCGCTTTAGACGAACTTGTGCCTCAGCAGGGTGCAGATCAACCAATGCGCTACGGCATCTATACCTATGCCGGTGGGGTCAATACGAAGCACGAGCCTTACGAGACGTTCACTCCGATCAAGTTCAAGACCACGGTCGACACGGCCGGCCTGAATACGACGTTCGGCAAGGGTGGAAGCCTCACCCTTACGACGTCGGCCGAAGGAACTGTCAACGTGCCTGGCCTGGGCGAAAAGTCCACCACGGACGGCAAGGTCACTTTCTCCGTCCCGACGAACACCGCAGTCGGCTCGAAGACCTACACCGCCACGTTCACCCCAAGCGATGGCGCGTTCCTGACCTCAACCAAGTCCTTCACGGTCACCGTCGCTAAGGCGACCGTGAGCACTTCGGCCAAGGTCACCAAGAAGCCGACGAAGCGCAAGACTGGGTCGGCCACGATCTACGTCGCCGGAGTTCGTGGCGTCACCGCACCATCAGGGGCAGTCACCCTGAAGCTAACCAAGGGCAAGAGCGCCAAGTACGTTCGCGCCACGGTACGCAACGGCGCGGTGAAGGTCAGTTTGCCCAAGCTAGCCAAGGGCAAATGGACCGTGCAGGCCGCCTATGGTGGCAACGCGAACTACAACGCGCGCGGCTACGCAGTGGTGGGATCGATCAAGGTCACCAAGTGAGCTGATCTTCACTACCTAAGCTCGAGGGCTGACGTCACCTGGTGACGTCAGCCCTCGACTTAGTTGTGGCCAAAGCGCAATCGGAGCCGCAGCTTTTGGGGTCTCCCTCCCAGCCGTTCGCCGCGAGAACCGCTGCCACTTTCGCAGCGGTTGCACATGGACGCTCAAAGACCTGGCCCCAGCCAAGCCGGATTGCCAACCGGCCTTCGGACGCAATTTCAAGATCGCGCTCAAGGTCGCGATCGCGCTGTCTGCTTGAAGAATGAAACTGCCGACCGTCGAGTTCGATTACGGCAAGTCCAGCTAAATCGACATCGCGATACTCCACACCATTTGGACTGACGTGGCGGAACTGCCTCGTGCCAACCGGCAATCGGTGCGGCCGTTCAACTTGGTCGAGGTAGCCATGCTCAAGTACTGACCAAGTACCGGTCGCGAGGTCTTCAATGACTCGACTCAGGAAACCTCGCCGGCGTATTCGAGCACGACTGCTTAGGGCCGCGCTAAGGCGTTCAGCAGTGGTCCGACGAGAGCCAACCGCGGCCGCCAAAACCGCTACTGAATCAAGTTCACGGCGCTCACTCGAAGCCACATCCAATACTGCAGTCTCCAAAGACAAGCGAGGCGGGCTCAACGTCCACTGGGCATGGTCGGCCAGGTCGGCTTTCCGATGCACGACCACCCCCAGCGGAGCCACAACGGTCCGCCGCGAATCCACCGCCACCTGAATCGGTCCCCCACCTGGCCAGTCGCCGAGGCAGGCGCGAAGTGCGGAGGTCCCGCAGAGCACCGCCGGCCACACCGCGAGCACTCCCGCCCACGCACGCTGTTCCCACGTGAGCTCGCCGGTGTGGTTGACGTACACACCTCGATGAACAGGTACCAACTCACGGCGGCGCACCAATCGCCTGATGTCATGTGCAGCCAAACCATTTGCCCGAAGTTGCCATGCGGCCACCACGTCAGCCTGCCCAATTGCGAAATTCATATCTGATCGTGCCCCAGTAGGAGCGGGCCAAGTCGAGCATCCACAGGCCGAGTTCGAAAAACCAGATCCGAAATCACTAACGCTCGAAGGTTCAAGTCACCTGGTGACTTCAACCCTCGACTTAGTTGTGGCTACGAACCTGCCGAAACGGCCGCGAGTACGAACTTCGTCGTGGTGTCGGCTGAAGCGTGGCGGGCCGACAAAGTGGCGTGCAACAAGGAGACGGTGGCTCGAACGTCATCGATCTCGAACTCGCCCGAGGCGGCTCCGTCAGTCAGAATCTGGCGCAAAACTCGCTCGACCGCAATAACGTGCTCGCGCATCGCTCTGGCCGAAGCCGGCGACAGAATTGCTCGCAATTCCGGGCCCAAACCAATGTGAAACTCGGCCGAGGTGTCGACGTGGTGTCGGACATAGACCTCGAGTTGACGCGTCGGCGAGTCAACTCCGACCAATAGTTCCTGAAGTTGCGCTAGGTAACGGTCGGTCTCTTCACTCGCGAAGGCGACTACAACGTCCTCTTTGTCTTTGAAATGGTTGTAGAGCGCCGAGCGGCCAACCTCGGCCCGAGCAGCGATGTCGGCCATCGTGATGGCGTCGAACGACCGATCGTTCAACAAGTCCACTACCGCAGCAAACACTCGACGACGAGTAGTGGCGCGATGCTCCGTCAGGGAGCCTCCGATGATCTTCGGCACCGTCGTAGCGTACGCCCGCATCGGTCCGCGGGCCGTTATGGTGGCCAGATGGATCCGTACGAACTTGCCCGTCAAGCCGCTGTGACTCTGCGCGAGCGCACCGGCGGCGAACACGACATCGCCCTAGTGATGGGATCGGGCTGGCTGCCAGCGGCCGAAGCCCTGGGCGAGGCCGAATATGAAGTGCCTACCGAAGACCTGCCGGGCTTCAGCAAGCCGGCCGTCGCCGGCCATGGCGGCACGATCCGGTCGGTTCGCGTCGGCGATAAACGAGCGCTCGTATTCCTGGGGCGGACACACTTCTACGAGGGCAAAGGTGTCGGCGCGGTCGTCCACGGTGTCCGAACCGCGGCTGCGGCCGGAGTTAAAACGATGGTTTTGACCAACGGCTGCGGCGGCCTGAACCCGGCTTGGACGCCAGGCACCCCCGTCCTGATTCGCGATCACCTGAATCTGACGGCCACCTCCCCCATTGTCGGCGCGAACTTCGTCGACCTGACCGACCTGTATTCGCGGCGCCTGCGCGACATCGTGCACGAAGTTGATCCGTCGATCGACGAAGGCGTCTACGTCCAGTTCCCCGGACCGCACTACGAGACTCCTGCCGAGGTGAAAATGGCCGGGATTCTCGGTGGCGACCTCGTCGGCATGTCCACCACGCTCGAAGCGATCGCCGCTCGCGAAGCAGGCATGGAAGTCTTGGGGATTTCCCTGGTGACGAACCTCGCCGCCGGAATCTTGGACCAGCCGCTCAACCATGCTGAGGTGCTCGAAGCGGGCCAAGTGGCCGCAACGCGAATGGGCGCCCTGCTCGCCGAAGTCCTCCCCCGCATCTGAACTGCCCTTACGGTGGACTAATGGACATGTTTGAAGCAGCGCGAGCGTGGTTGGCCCAAGACCCAGACGAACAAACCCGCGCGGAGTTAGCCGACCTAATCTCCACCGCCGAATCCACTGGCGAAACCGCAGAGCTCTCCGCCAGGTTCAGTGGACGGCTCGAGTTCGGGACCGCTGGTCTGCGCGGCGAACTGGGGGCCGGCCCGATGCGAATGAACCGCGTTACCGTGGCGCGCGCTGCCGCCGGGCTCGCCGCCCACCTGCGGAAAACCGAAACCGACCCGAGCATCGTCGTTGGCTACGACGCCCGAGTGAACTCCGAGATTTTCGCGCGCGACACCGCCGAAATCATGCAAGCCGCCGGCGTGCGCGCCCAACTGCTGCCAGAGCACCTGCCCACCCCGGTGCTGGCTTTTGCGATCGGCCATTTGCGGGCATCTGCCGGCGTGATGGTCACCGCTTCACACAACCCCGCGCGCGACAACGGCTACAAGGTCTACCTGGCCGACACCAGCCAGATCGTGCCGCCGGCTGATGCTCAAATCGCCGCGTGTATCGACGCGGTCGGGCCGGTGAACGAACTGGCACGAGATGGCGACTTCATCGTGTTGGGTCCCGAGGTCGCCGAGGCGTATCTGACCGCCGTGACCCAAGCCGCGCCTACCGGACCACGTGAACTGCTCGTGGCTTACACACCCATGCACGGCGTCGGCGGTCGACTGTTCGTCGAGGCGGCGACCCGCGCCGGTTTCGCCGCCCCGACTGTCGTAGCTGCTCAAGCCGAACCAGATGCGACCTTCCCGACCGTGGCGTTCCCCAACCCCGAAGAGCCAGGCGCGATGGATCTGGCGGTCGCCTTGGCCGACCAGATCGACGCCGACGTCGTCATCGCGAGCGACCCGGACGCCGATCGGTGCGCCGTCGGCGTGAAAACCGAGTCGGGCCACCGTCTGCTAACGGGCGATCAGGTCGGCGCGTTACTGGCCGAGTCGCTGCTCGAACGCGGCGTAACGGGAACCTATGCCGCCTCGATTGTGTCGTCCGAACTCGTTGGCAAACAGGCCGCCGCCTACGGCCAGCCGTGGCGCCAAACCCTCACCGGATTCAAGTGGATCGGCAAGGTCGACGGCCTAGTTTTTGGCTATGAAGAAGCACTCGGCTACTGCGTCAGCCCTTCGATCGCACGCGACAAAGACGGCATCAGCGCTGGCCTGCTGATCATGGCGCTGGCCGCCAAACTCAAGGCCGAGGGCCGCAGTTTGACTGACCTGCTCGCCGATATTTATTGCCAGCACGGCTGGCACGCGACCGGTCAGCTCGCTTTGCGCACCGAAAACTTGGCGCTGATCACCAATGCGATGAGTCGCCTGCGGACCGAACCGCCGACGACTCTTGGCGGCCAAGCCGTCGTAGCCGTCGATGACCTAGCAGATGGCTACGCCGGACTGCCGCCAACTGACGGAATCCGGCTCGCGCTGGGCAACGGCCGCGTGATCTGCCGGCCATCGGGAACCGAACCAAAACTCAAATGTTACGTCGAGTCGGTCAAATCCGATCAGGTCAGCGCTGAGGCCGAAGTCCAAGGAATCATCGCAGACCTTAACCGCTACTTCACCTTTTGAAGCCCCCTCCCCGCGCCCAAAGCAGGCATAATCGGATGGGTGGAAGGGACCAGCTGATGAGCACCAAATCCGTACTCGACGGACTCAGGGGCGTCGACCAAGTAGGACTTGAGGCTAGAGCGGCCGCCTTGTCAACGAGGTCGATCAAAGCCAGTTCGAAACAGTGGGCAATAGACCTCGCGATCTCTATGGTCGACTTGACCACCCTCGAAGGCGCCGACACCCCCGGCAAGGTTCGCGCCCTGGCCAACAAAGCGCTGCGGCCAGACCCAAGCGACCCGAGCTGCCCGGCCACCGCCGCGGTCTGCGTCTACCCCGACATGGTCGAGTACGTGCGCGAAGTGGTCGGCGATAACTTGCATGTTGCCGCCGTCGCCACTGCGTTCCCTTCGGGGCGTGCGCCAATGGAAATCAAACTTGCCGACGTGGCTGCCGCCGTGGCGGCCGGCGCCGACGAAATCGACATGGTGATCGACCGGGGTGCCTTCCTCGCCGGCGATCTGGCGAAGGTTCACGAGCAGATCATCGCGGTCAAGCAGGCCTGCGGCTCGGCCCACCTGAAAGTCATTTTGGAGACCGGCGAACTGCAGACCTATGACAACGTTCGTCGCGCCTCGTGGCTGGCGATGGACGCGGGCGCCGACTTCATCAAGACCAGCACCGGCAAAGTTCAACCGGCGGCAACCCTGCCGGTCACCCTGCTGATGCTTGAAGCGGTTCGCGACTACCGCATCGCCACCGGCCGTCAAGTCGGCGTCAAACCAGCCGGCGGAATCCGCACCTCCAAAGACGCCATCAGCTACCTCGTGGTCGTCAACGAAGTCGCCGGCGAAGACTGGCTTGACCCCGACTGGTTCCGGTTCGGCGCCTCCTCCCTGCTAAACGACCTACTGCTGCAACGGCAGAAAATGCTCACTGGCCGGTACAGCGGCCCCGACTACGTCACCTTGGACTGATTCTGATGCCCGGTTTCGAATACGCTCCAGCGCCCGAGTCGCGCGCCATCGTCGATTTGGCCGCCAGTTACGGCCTGTTCATTGACGGCGAGTTCACCGACGGCGGCGGCAACGCTTTTAAGACAGTGAACCCGGCGAACGAAGAAGTCCTCGCCGAGGTTTCGTGTGCCGATGCCGGCGACGTCGATCGCGCAGTCAAGGCCGCTCGCCGTGCCCACACCAAAGTTTGGGGGCCGATGCCCGGTCGCGAACGCGCCAAATACCTGTTTCGGATCGCCCGGATTTTGGCCGAACGCAGTCGCGAGTTCGCCGTCCTAGAAACTCTCGACAACGGCAAGCCGATCAAAGAGTCGCGCGACGTTGACGTGCCGCTGGCGTCTCAGTGGTTCTTCTACAACGCTGGCTGGGCCGACAAACTCGAGCACGCCGGACTCGGCCCGAACCCGAAATCGCTCGGGGTGGCCGCCCAAGTCATCCCGTGGAACTTCCCGCTGCTGATGCTGGCGTGGAAAGTCGCGCCCGCTTTGGCCGCGGGCAACACGGTCGTGCTCAAACCAGCCGAAACCACACCGCTGAGCGCCCTGCTTTTCGCCGAGGTGTGCCGCCAAGCCGAACTACCGGCGGGCGTAGTCAACATCATCACTGGCGCTGGCGAAACCGGCCAACTGCTGGTGGCGCACCCGGACGTGAACAAGGTCGCGTTCACTGGTTCGACGCCAGTTGGTCAAGAGATCGCCCGCACGGTCGCGGGCACCGACAAGGCGCTGACCCTCGAACTCGGCGGCAAGGCCGCAAACATCGTCTTCGACGACGCGCCGATCGACCAGGCCATCGAAGGGATCGTCCGCGGGATCTTCTTCAACCAAGGTCACGTCTGCTGCGCCGGCTCGCGGCTGCTCGTCCAAGAGAGCATCGCCGACGAAGTCCTCGAACGCCTCAAGTCGCGGATGCAAACGCTGCGCCTGGGTGACCCACTCGACAAGAACACCGACGTCGGCGCGATCAACTCGGCCGAACAACTCGCCCGGATCAAGGCCTTGGCCGCCACCGGAGACGAGGAAGGCGCCGAGCGCTGGAGCGCGCCGTGCGAACTGCCCGACCGCGGTTTCTGGTACGCGCCAACGATCTTCACCGGCGTCACTCAAGCGCACCGCATCGCCCGCGAAGAGATCTTCGGCCCGGTCCTTTCGGTGCTGACCTTCCGCACGCCAGCTGAAGCGATCGAAAAAGCCAACAACACGCCATACGGCCTTTCGGCCGGGGTGTGGACCGAAAAAGGTTCGCGGATTCTGGCGATGGCGAACGAACTTCGCGCCGGCGTCGTCTGGGCGAACACGTTCAACCAGTTCGATCCGGCCTCGCCGTTCGGCGGCTACAAGGAGTCCGGTTACGGCCGAGAGGGTGGCCGACAGGGGCTGGCCTCCTACCTGCAGGAGGCACGATGAGCGACCGCGTAGAAGTCCGCAAGACTCACAAACTGTTCATCGGTGGTGCATTCCCACGTTCGGAATCGGGCCGAACCTACGAGGTGCTCTCAGCTCGCGGAAAGTTCTTGGCGAACGCTTCAAAGGCCTCGCGCAAGGATGGGCGAAATGCGGTCACTGCCGCTCGCAAGGCGTTCGGCGGTTGGGCTAAGCGCACCGGCTACAACCGGGGCCAGATCCTGTATCGCGTGGCCGAAGTGATGGAAGGTCGCCGCGACCAGTTCGTCGCCGACGTGCGCGCCGCCGAAGGAGTCTCGGAAAAGCGCGCCAACGCGATCGTCGACTCGGCGATTGACACTTGGGTTTGGTACGCCGGTTGGGCCGACAAGATCGCTCAAGTCGCGGGCAACGCGAACGCCGTCAACGGCCCGTTCTTCAACTTGACCTCACCCGAGCCGACTGGCGTGATCGCAATCGCGGCACCACAAGAGTCCTCGCTGCTTGGCCTCGTTGAAGTGTTGGCGCCAGTCCTTGCGGCCGGAAATTGCGCAGTTTTGGTGTCCTCGAACGATCGCCCCCTACCGGCGGTCACCCTGGCCGAAGTGCTCGCGACCGCCGATGTGCCCGGCGGAGTAGTCAATATCTTGACCGGCGACATCGCCGAGATCGGCCCCTGGTTGGCGACCCATCAAGATGTCAACGGCATAGACCTCACCGGTGTCGACGATCCTGAGATTGCTCGCTCCTTGGAGGCCGACGGCGCGGTAAACCTCAAACGAATCGTCCGCCCCGGGACACCCACCGGTGAGTCGTTGAGCCGGATCACCAACTTCGTTGAGGCCAAGACGGTCTGGCACCCGATCGGCGTGTGAGCACGGTCCCAGGTGAGCACAGTCGCGGTTTAGATATCCTCACCCAATGCCGCATGTCGTGATCTTGGCCGGACCGTCGGGTTCGGGTAAGTCTCATCTGGCCGAGCGACTGGGCTGGACCGTGCTGCGGCTGGACGACTTCTACTATCCGATTGACCAAGTCGGACTGCCGGTGAGCACCCTGGGGATTCCCGATTGGGACGACGTCGGCACCTGGAATATCGATGCGGCGATGAGCGCCATCGAAGAACTGTGCCGAACTGGCCGAACGGCCGTGCCGATCTACGACATTTCAGTCAGCCGGGCGACCGGCACGCGCGAAGTGGTACTGACCGGTGACCGGTTCATCGCCGAGGGCCTGTTCGCTGCCGTGATCGTCGCGCCATGCCAAGATGCCGGGCTACTGTCAGCGGCGATCTGCCTAACCCGGCCTCGACTCGTAGTTTTCGCTCTTCGGCTGGCTCGCGACCTGCGCGAGTCACGCAAACCACCGCTGACTCTGGTACGTCGAGGATGGCGACTAATGAAAGACCAGCCGCGAGTCGTAGCCGAAGCAGTGGCCGCGGGCTGCAAACCGATGAGTCCGCGGCAGGCCTACCGCCAGCTCAACTCTGCGCAGCAAAACCAGGCTTGACCACGTCGTTGATTAGCGTCAAGCGCTCATCGAACGGCAAGAAGGCGCTCTTCATCGCGTTGACGGTGAACCAACGCAGGTCGCCGACGCTGTAGCCAAACGCATCAACCAACAGGCTCATCTCGTTACCGATGGAAGTACCGCTCATTAGCCGGTTGTCGCTGTTGATCGTCACCCGAAAACCAAGCTCGGCCAGCGGCCCGATGGGATGATCGGCGATCGTTTTCATGCCCGCAACCGCGCTGGTTTGCAGGTTTGAGGACGGACACATTTCCAACGGGATCCGAGTATCGCGGATATAGCTGGCGAGCCGGCCGAGTTTCGCTGGCTCGCTCGTGAAGTCAATGTCGTCGACGATTCGCACGCCATGGCCCAACCGGTCGGCTCCGCACCGCTGAACGGCCTGCCAGATCGACGGCAGCCCGAAGGCTTCACCGGCATGGATCGTGAATCGCACGTTCTCGCGGCGCAGGTACTCGAACGCTTCGAGGTGCAAGATCGGCGGGAAGCCATCCTCGGCACCAGCAATATCGAAACCGAAAACTCCACGATCGCGGTACTGCACCACGGTCTCGGCGATTTCGAGTCCGCGTGAGGCGTGCCGCATCGCAGTCAACAGTTGGCCAACCACCATCGGTCGGCCCTGTTCATTGACTTGACGAACACCCTCATCGATGCCGGCCTGAACCGCCTCGACCGTCTCGCCGATAGTCAGTCCGTCGCGCTGATGCTGTTCAGGCGCCCAGCGAAGTTCGGCATAGACGACGTTGTCGGCGGCCAAATCCAAGACGGCCTCGCGGGCAACTCGCGCCAAATCTTCGGGTCTTTGCATGACCGCGACGGTGTGTTCAAACGTCTCCAAATAGCGCACCAGCGAACCTGAAGAGGCCGCGTCGGTGAACCACTGACCCAATTCTGCTGCCGGGGCTGGAAGTTCATGTCCGATCTGGGCGGCAATGTCGGCCACCGTGCTTGGCCGGACTCCGCCGTCGAGGTGTTCGTGCAACGCCACCTTGGGCACTGCTGCAATCTGGGCTGCAGTGGCTCTCATGGCGTGTCCATCAACAAGGTGACGGTTTCGGCGATGCAGGCCGGCTTTTCCGACCCTTTGATTTCTACAGTGTGCTGAATCGTCACTTGCTGCCCTTTCTCGATGTCGCGAACCTCGAGGACCTCAACGCGCACCCGGATCTTGGAGCCGACCCGGACCGGTGCCATGAACCGGACACGGTTTAGGCCGTAGTTGACTCGGGCCCGATCGCCGGCGAATGCATACACCTGCGCGCTCAGAAACGGCAGCATCGAAAGCGTCAGGTAGCCGTGGGCGATGGTTGCGCCGAACGGGCCATCGGCCGCGCGCTCTGGGTCGATGTGGATCCACTGGCGGTCCCCGGTTGCGTCGGCGAACATATCGATTCGATCTTGACCAATTTCAACCCAAGAACTGGAACCGATCTCCGTCCCAGCGGCAGCAGCAATCTCGGCGCGGTCGTTCAAAATGAGCATGCCTCGAACCTATCTGGTTGGTGGAGTCAGCTTTCAACTCTGGCAAGTATCAGCGGTTTAGCCGCAGTGAACTCATTGCCAATCGAGTAACTGTCAGTCAGTGCCGCCAACGCCAACTCGAAGCGTTCTGGGGTGTCAGTGTGCAGGGTCATGAGTGCGCTACCGGCCGTCACGTGATCGCCGGGTTTGGCGTGCAACTCGACTCCGGCACCTGCCTGGACGGCCTCGCCGGGGCCCGAACGGCCAGCGCCGAGCCGCCAAGCAGCAACCCCGACAGCCATCGCGTCAAGCGAGGTGAGCACACCGGTATCAGATGCGGTGACGGTGAACGTTTCGCGAGCGGTCGGCAGTGGCGCGTGCGGGTCGCCGCCTTGCGCGGCAATCATCTTGACCCACGCGTCCATCGCCCGACCGTCGGCCAAAGCGTCCGCCGGATCGATTTCGGTTCGCCCAGCACCTGCAAGCATTTCGCGGGCCAAGGCAATCGTCAGTTCGACCACATCGGCAGGCCCGCCACCAGCAAGCACTTCAACTGACTCGCGAACTTCGAGGGCGTTCCCGGCCGTGAGCCCAAGGGGCGTACTCATCTCCGTTAGCAACGCGACCGTGTTCACGCCGGCGTCAGCACCGAGTGCCACCATCGTTTCGGCCAGTTCGCGAGCCGACTCTTCAGTTTTCATGAAGGCGCCAGAGCCGACCTTGACGTCCAAGACGAGCGCCCCGGTTCCTTCAGCGATCTTCTTGCTCATGATCGAACTGGCGATCAACGCGATCGATTCGACCGTGCCGGTGACGTCGCGCAAGGCATAAAGCTTTTTGTCCGCCGGCGCCAAGCCCGAACCGGCAGCGCAGATCACCGCACCGACATCACGCAGTTGGGTCATCATCTGCTCGTTTGACAATGCCGCCTGCCAACCGGGAATCGACTCCAGTTTGTCGAGCGTGCCGCCGGTGTGGCCGAGCCCGCGACCAGAAAGTTGCGGCACGGCAACCCCGCAGGCGGCAACCAGCGGGGCCAGCGGCAGAGTGATCTTGTCGCCTACCCCGCCAGTGCTGTGCTTGTCTGCCGTTGGCATCGGCAGCGACGAAAAGTCCATCCGTTCGCCGGTAGCGATCATCGCGGATGTCCAGCGCGCGATTTCGCGCCGGTCCATCCCGTTGAGCAAGATCGCCATCGCTAGGGCAGACATTTGCTCGTCGGCAACTACGCCACGAGTGTAGGCATCAACAACCCAGGAGATTTGTTCATCTGTTAGTCGTTGACCGTCACGCTTGGCGACGATCACGTCAGTTGGCGCAAACGGTTCGGGCGTCATTTCAGGTCCGTACTGTCGAATGCGTCAGGCAGGATTTCGGTTAGCGGCTTGACCCCCGAAGAAGTCAAGAGTTCGCAAGTCGGACCGCCGTTCTCCCACAAGATCTGCCGACAGCGACCGCACGGCATGACCGGCTCACCGTTGCCTTCAACGCAGACGACCGCCCGCAAGCGGCCACCACCGGTTGAATGCAGCGCCGAAACCATGCCGCACTCGGCACACAGCGCAACACCGTAGGCGGCGTTCTCGACGTTGCAGCCCAATACGACACGGCCGTCATCGACCAAACCGGCGGCACCGACTTTGTAGTTCGAGTACGGCGCATAGGCCCGCTGCATCACCTCGGTGGCGTAACCCTGCAACGCCTTCCAGTCGACCGGTGCGTCGGTCGGAGTGAATCCGAACTCGCTCATCCCGCACTTCCCTTTCGATAAACCTTGCCATCGGCGGCAGGCATCCGCAGGTTCTGACTAAACACCGCCAGAACCAACAGCGTGGTCACGTATGGGGTCATAGTGGCCAACTCGCTTGGAACTTCAGTGGTGGTGAAGTAGATGCCAGCAACCACCACGCCAATGACTGCGGCGATCAATGCCGAGCGTTGCCCGTGTTGGCGCCACTGCCAGATCGCCAGCAAAATCATGAACACTGCGACCAACAGCAGCAGTGCGTGCACGCTTTCGCCGCCGCCACGGAGTCGAACCGTGTCGGTGTAACCGAACAAGGTCGCACCCGCGAACAACCCACCAGGGCGCCAGTTGCCAAAGATCATCGCAGCCAGACCGATATAACCGCGACCGCCGGTCTGCCCATCGCGGAAGGCGTTGGCTGCCACGAGCGCCAAGTAGCCGCCCGCCAAGCCAGCCAAGCCGCCGGAGGTGATTACCGCGATGAACTTGTACCGGTAGACGTTGATGCCAAGCGATTCGGCTGCCGCCGGCGACTCGCCACAAGAACGAACTCGTAGACCAAACGAGGTGCGCCACAGCAGCCACCAGGTAAGGACGAACAGGCCAATCGAGATGATCGTCAGCACCGAAATGTTGGTGACCATGGCCCGCAACAACGCGGCCGCATCGGAAATGAAGAACCAGTTCTGGTTTTCGATTTCGCCGAGAGGGTCAGACAGCCAAGAAATCGTGATACTCGGCAGTTGCCCGACCGGCGGCGACTGAGTCTGGCCGCCGCCAGGAACACCCGTGAAAGCCAAGGCAGCCAGGTACTGAACCGCGCCCAAAGCGATGATGTTGATCGCGACGCCAGAAACAATGTGGTCGACGCCAAAATAAACCGTGGCCACCGCGTGCAACAGACCACCAGCTGCGCCCAACAAGATGGCCCCGAATACGCCCTGCCACGGACCGTAGAAGTAGCCGAAGTACCCGGCGCCGAAGGTTCCCAGAATCATCATGCCTTCGAGGCCGATGTTGACCACGCCAGAGCGTTCGGACCAAAGTCCACCCAGACCGGCCAAACCGATTGGAATCGCGGCAATCAGGGTCGCGCGAATTGTGCCGGACGAGGACAAGTCATCCACGCCGGTCACGATCCGAAGTAGCGAAATGACTGCGAGGACCGCGGAAAGGCCGAGGAGCATCCACGGCCAAGTGAGCTTTCGGCCACTGCCGGCGGTCGGCTTAGTGAGTGAATCTGTGGCAACGCTCATTTGGCCACCTCCTTCGGTCGGACTTCGGCGTCCAAAGCAGCCGCCACCTGCCGTTGCTCAAGGCGGACTGAATAGCGACGAACAACCTCATAGGCGATGACCACCGACAACACGATCACACCTTGAGTCACCTTGACGATGTCTGGTGAGACGTCAAGCAAGATCTGCAGCGGGTTTGATTGCTCGTCCAAGTAGGCGAACAGAATCGCACCCAAGGCGATCCCGGCTGGGTGATTTCGACCGAGCAAAGCCACTGCGATGCCAGTGAAACCGAGGCCGGCTTGGAAGGTCGAACCGTAGGCGTAATCTTGACCAAAGAGCAATGGCATGCCCACCAGTCCCGCGACGGCACCTGAAAGCAGCATGGTCGTCAGGATCATCTTCTTGACGTTGATTCCTGATGAAACCGCGGCCGACTCCGACGAGCCAGCAGCGCGCAGATCAAAGCCAAATCGTGTCCGATTGATCAGCACCCAGTAACCAATGCCGACAATGGCGGCGACCACGATGAAGCCGTAAACTTCGCCGCCGAACATCGGAATCCCGGGCACGCGACTGCTCTCGGGGACTGGCTTGGTGGAGATGATGTTGCTGCCAGGTTCGCTCACCGCAACCTTGCGCAAGAGGTAAGCCACGACTGCGGTGGCAATGGCGTTGAGCATAATCGTCGAGATGACTTCAGAGACACCTCGAGTGACGCGCAGCAGTCCGGCAATCCCAGCCCACATCGCGCCAACGAACATGCCGGCCAGCACTGCAAGCACGACGTTGAAGTAGCCGGGCAGCCAAGCCTCGCCCGCGACCCAGGCCGCCGCAAAGGAGGCGATCCGGTACTGACCGTCGACGCCAATGTTGAACAGGTTCATCCGAAAGCCGATCGCCACCGCGACGGCTGAAAGGTAGTAGACCGTGCCGGCGTTGAGGATGTTGACGATCGACCGGTTACTCGGCCAACTCAAGATCTGGCCCCAAACCCCAATCCAGTCGTCACCGGCGAGGATGAGCACCAAACTGGTGACCACAAAGGCGGCAAAGAGTGCAAGCACTGGGGCGGCGAACGCCAACCCAATTCTGGATAGTCGCGACTGAGTCATGAACTCTCCTCCTCGCTGGCGCCGGTCATGGCAGAGCCGAGGCGCTGCGGTGTGACGTCGTTGGGGTCAAAGTGGCCGACGAGTCGGCCCCGAAGCAGCACCGCGATCGTGTCTGAAAGTCCGATCAGTTCGTCGAGGTCTGCCGAAATCAACAGGACGGCAAGGCCGTCACGGCGTGCACGCTTAATGTGCCCCCAGATCGCCGCTTGGGCGCCGACGTCAACACCTCGAGTCGGATGTGAGGCGATCAGCACGCTGGGCTCGCTGCTCATTTCGCGGCCGACGATCAACTTTTGCTGGTTGCCGCCGGACAACGCCCCGGCGAGCGTGTCGATGCTTGGGGTGCGCACATCGTATTCACGCACGATTCGTTCAGTGTCGGCGCGGGCGCCGGCGCGATCGATGAAGGGACCGCGCACATTCGGTTTGCGCGTCTGGTGGCCCAGGACCCGGTTCTCCCACAGCGGCGCGTCCAACAAGAGTCCTTGGCGATGGCGGTCCTCAGGAATGAACCCGATTCCTGATTCGCGCCGTTCGCGCGTCGACCAATCACCGATGGACTTGTCGTTCAGTTCGACCTGACCGGTGGCTTCTGGGCGCATCCCCATAATCGCCTCAACGAGTTCGGCCTGGCCGTTGCCTTCGACGCCGGCGATCCCGAGGATTTCGCCGGCGCGGATCCGGAAGGAAATGTGATCCAAAAGCGGTCGGCCACCACCTGTGCTCGGCAACGACAGGTCGATAACTTCGAGCACTTCACGATCGGTGACGGTCGAGACTTCGGTGCTCGGGTTGGGCAGTTCGGAGCCGACCATTAGTTCGGCCAGTTCGCGGGCCGAAACTGAACCGCCAGCAATAGTGGTGACCGTAGCGCCGCGGCGGATCACCGTAACCTCGTCGGCGACTGACAGCACCTCATCGAGTTTGTGGCTGATGAAAATCACGGCTAGGCCCTCGGCCTTTAGCTCGCGCAGGTTGTCGAAAAGTTCGTCAACTTCTTGGGGAACGAGCACGGCGGTCGGCTCATCCAAAATGATGATTCGGGCGCCGCGATAGAGAACCTTGAGGATCTCGATTCGCTGGCGCGCACCGACACCAAGTTCCTCCACGAGGACATCAGGCGCAATGTTTAGTCCGTATTGGGCCGATAGTTCTTCGATGCGCTCCTTGGCTTTATCGCCGATTCCGTGCATCTTTTCGGCGCCGAGGACGACATTTTCCAAGACAGTCAGGTTGTCCGCCAGCATGAAGTGCTGAAACACCATGCCGACGCCGTGAGCGATCGCGTCTGATGGCGAGGACAGCGAAACTTGTTCGCCGTCAATCTCGATCGTGCCCGAGTCTGGCTTTTGGACGCCGTACAGGATTTTCATCAGCGTCGATTTACCGGCGCCATTCTCGCCAACGATCGCGTGGACGGTGCCCTTTCGGACATCGATGTTCACGTCGTGGTTGGCGATCACACCCGGGAAGGTCTTACCAATGTCACGTAGCCGAACGACAACTTCGGCCTGGTTTGCAGTTGGGTATTCGGGGGTAGAGGTCGTGCTCACGGTTCACCTCATTGTCAATTGGGTTATGCACGATGGCATGGCCCGGCCCCACGCGTTGCGCAGGACCGGGCCACTGTTCTCAGCTAACTGAGGACAAGATCACTTGGTTGGAACCGTGATCTTGCCATCGATGATCTGCTGCTTGTAGTCATCGAGCTTCGACACAATGTCGTCAACGTGGCCACCGGTGGTGGAGTAGCCGACACCATCGACCTTTAGGTCGTAGACGCGCAGACCCGTATCCGGCGTGCCCTCCTGGACGCTCTGCAGGTAGTCGAACACGGCGACGTCGATGTTCTTGAGCATCGACGTCAGGATCGAATCACGAACCGAGGCATCGGCAGTCTTGGCCTGATCGGAGTCAACACCAATTGCCCACTTCTTCGCATCGGTTGCGGCCTTGAATACGCCACCGCCCGAACCGCCTGCCGCGTGGTAAACGACGTCGGCACCCTTGTCGTACATTCCGGTTGCGGCAGTTTCGCCCTTGGCCGGGTCACCGAAGCCGCCGAAGTCCGGCGGAGTCGTCAGGTAGACCGACTGGATCTTGATGTCGGGGTTGACGGCCTTGGCGCCAGCCTCATAACCAGCCTGGAACTTGTGGATCAGCTCGGTGTCAACGCCACCAATGAAGCCAATATCGCCGGTCTCGGACTTCAACGCAGCTGCGGCACCGACGAGGAACGAGCCCTGCTCTTCAGCGAAGGTCAGGTTGGCGATGTTGTCGCCGGCGACCTGGTCATCGACGATGGCGAAGTTCACGTCGGGGTTGGCTTTAGCGATCTTGCCGACCGCGGCCGAGTAGGCAAAGCCTACGGCAATGACCGGGTTGTATCCGGCGTCAACGAGCTGCTGGAGGCGCTCTTCGCGAGCCGACTCCGGCTCGCCGTTTTGCGCTTCGGCATCCTTGACTTCGAAACCAAGTTCGCAGGCTGCCTTGTCCATGCCCTTGGCGGCCGAATCGTTGAAGGACTGGTCGCCACGACCACCGACGTCGAAAGCCATACCAACCTTCACGTCGCCCTTCTCTACACAGTCCTTGTCAGCGGCGTTATCGCCGGAATCGGACTTCTTGGAACAGGCTGCACCTGCGAACAGCAGGGCTGCCACTGCGGCCACTGCGGTGACCTTCTTGAATCGACGCACTTGTTCTCCTCCTCAGGGGCTGCGCCGCAAGTGGGCGCAAGTGTGGTGAACCTGACATTAGGGGTATCTGGTGGCATCCGTCAGGTGGTCAATGGCGCGAGGAGACAACTTTCACCCAACCGTAATCAAAGCCGCATGTACTCACGGTGGCTAGGATCGGGCTATGCCTTTCTCCGGACCCATCGTTGTCGGCCATGACGGATCAGTGTTCGCTGATCACGCCCTGAACTGGGCATTGGAGATTGCTAGTCGTGCACAAATGCCAGTGACGATCGTTCGAGCGTGGACGATGCGCACCGCGCCGAAGCCCAAGACGCAGGAATTCGGCTACGTGCCGCCGGTCTCAGATTTCGCCGACGCGGTGCAGGAACGACTGACCGAACAGACCGCGCCAGCGTTGGCCAAGTTCCCCGACGTCGACGTAACTTTCAAAGTCGAGCGCGGCCAACCGGCGAACGTCATCGTCGATGCGTCCGTAGGCGCGTCGCTTTTGGTGGTCGGCCCGCGCGGCTTGGGCGGGTTCAAGGGACTCGTGCTCGGTTCTGTCAGCGAGCATGCCGTCGAGTCCGCGTCTTGTCCGGTCGTCGTCGTTCGCGGAACCGAGGATCCGGCCGCCGCCTCACCAGAAATCTAGGTCATCAGGGAACGATTGCGGCGCTTGCCAACACCAGCGCACCAACGCTGATGGCCCGTTCGTCAACTCGCAGGTTTCCCTGGTGGATGTCGTAGGTTGGCCCGCCGGGAGTCCGGGTCCCTAGTCGTGCCATCGTGCCGGGCAGCGTCTCTACATACCAAGCAAAATCCTCGCCCCCGAGACTTTGGGAGGTAGTCGCCACCCCTTGCGCACCGAGCGAGTCGGTTACCGCGTGACGGAGTTTCTCGGTCACCGCAAAGTCGTTGACTACCGGCGGCACGCCACGGGTATAGGTCAAATCCACGCCGACGCCAAATGGCTCAACGATGTCTGCGATTAGGCCACGGACGAGGTGTTCGGCGTCGTGCCAAGCCGAAGCATCCAACATCCGCAAGGTGCCCTTCAACTCGCCTACCGCTGGGATCACGTTCGCCGCGTTTCCGGCGCTCACCTGCCCCCAGACGAGGCTCGCGCCCGCGCGCGGGTCGAACTTTCGCGACAACACCGCAGGCAATTGAGTGATCAGGCTGCCGAGCGCGAACGTCAAATCTTCAGTCAGGTGCGGGCGGGAGGTGTGGCCCCCGCGACCGTTCAGAACCACATGAATCTGGTCGGAGGCGCCAGTGATTGCGCCCTCACGGATACCTATCTGGCCCACATCGAGGGACGGATCGCAGTGGAGGGCAAAAATCCGGCTGACCCCGGCGAGTACGCCTTCGGAAAGTAGCCTTAGCGCCCCACCTGGCATGACTTCCTCGGCCGGTTGAAAGATGAGCCGAACGCGCATCGGCAGCCCGACTTGCCGATCGGCTTCGGCTAGGGCGGTCGCCGCCCCCACGAGCGCGGAAATGTGAACATCGTGACCACAAGCGTGTGCCACACCCGGGTTCTTCGAGCGCCACGGATCCTGAGTCGTGTCCAGAATCGGCAGCGCGTCAAGGTCCGCACGCAAGGCGACGATCGGGCCGCCGACTGGCCCAATATCGACCGACAACCCCGTGCCCTCGAACCGCTGCGGGCTCAACCCGATCTTGTCCATCCACGCCGCGACCACGTCGGTCGTGCGCTCCTCCATCCACGACAACTCCGGGTACGCGTGAATGTCACGGCGCAACTCAATGAGGTCGGGCGTGACTTCTTCAACCACTCGGGCGATCGTCTGCTGCAAGTTCATGGCTTGATGAGTCTACGCCGGTTTGGTGGTGTGCTCTGGCGTGTCCAAGGGGTGACAGTTTCCCCGGTTAGCCGGGGAAACTGTCACTGATTGGGGGAAACTTCCCATCATCGGTGACTGATTACCCGGTTAACCGGGGAAACTTCGCCCAGGCTCCGGTCGGGGCGGCGGTGCAGGTAGGCGAGGGTGGCGGCGGCGATTCCTAGGCCGGTGGCTAGGCCGCTTACTACTACGGCTTCGCGTGGACCGACGTGTTCGCCGATCCAGCCGATCAGTGGGGCACCGAGCGGGGTACTGCCGAGGAACACCATCAGGTAGAGCGCCGCAATTCGACCGCGCAACTCGGGCAGCGTAGTCAGCTGGATCACCGCGTTCGCGGTTGTCGCCGCCGTCAACACGGTTAGCCCGATGAAGGGCAGCACCGCCACATACGTCCAGAAAGTTGGCATCAACCCGGAGATGACCTGGACGACCGAAAACAGCAAACCGGCACCAACAATGAATCGCAAGCGTGGCCACGGGCGCCTGGCCGCCATCAATGCACCAGCCAGCGAGCCGATACCTAATATCGACCCGAGGAAACCGAACTCGCCCGCGCCTAGGCCGAACACTTCGGTGGCCATGAGTGCGCTAGTGATTTGGAAGTTCATCCCGAAGGCGCCAAGGCAGAACACCGTCGCGAACAGCAGCATCAGATCCGGGCGAGACCGAACGTAACGCAAACCGTCAGCAACAGAACTCTTACCCCGAGCAGCAAAAGGTGCCGGGTTCAGCCCCGAGCCGTCGATCAACACCAGCGCCAGGACCACGAACCAGAAGCTAAGAGCGTTGAGCAGAATCACCCAACCGGTCGCCGTGACGCCCGAACCGAGCGCAGCAATCAGCAGACCAGCCAGACCCGGGCCGAGCAGTCGACCCGTATTGAAAGAGGCGGAGTTCAACGCCACCGCATTCGTCAGGTGCTCGGCATCAACAAGTTCGCTGACGAACGATTGGCGCGCCGGCGCCTCAAACGCCCGGCCCACCCCCAACCCGAAGGCGAGGCAGAAAACCTGCCAAGGCTCGACGTGACCAAGGATTGCTACGACGCCAAGTGCGGCTGCCGGAATCGACATCGCGATCTGCATCCAGAGCATCAGTTTGCGTTTGGGCACCCGATCAGCGACGACCCCCGCCAACGGCGAAAAAAGCAGCGTCGGCAACAGATAGAGCGCAATCGTTCCGCCCAGCGCCGAGCCGCTGCCGGTCAGTTGCAGAACCAGCCAAGCCATCGCAGTCTGCTGTAACCAGGTACCGATATTCGACAACATCGTGCCGGCGAAGTAGATGCGGTAGTTGCGAATTTCTAAACTACGAAAAGTGGGGCTCACGTATCTTCCTGAGCAATTTTGAGGAATAGGTCGGCCGCCTCATGCAGCAATGCCCGGTCGGCTGAACTCAAGTTCACCAACTGGGCATCTAGCCACAAGTCGCGCCGACGCCGCTCCTGGGAAAGGGTCTGCTCCCCCATTTCGGACATTTCGATCAGCACTTGGCGACCGTCTTCGGGGTGTGGGGTCTTGGCGATGTGACCGGACTCGAGCAAGCAGTTGAGCGTTCGAGTAACTGAGGGCTGTGACACCTTTTCGGCGGCCGCAATCTGACTTGGGGTGGCCGGGCCGAGCAGGTACACCGACCGCA